>Ga0209253_10000398_pt1 | contig 36876 bp, 31 predicted proteins | sample FrelakmetBRP12BR_FD_187145 | JGI IMG/M metagenome (GOLD analysis project Ga0209253, IMG submission 187145) | Freshwater lake sediment microbial communities from the University of Notre Dame, USA, for methane emissions studies - BRP12 BR (SPAdes)... | ecosystem: Environmental > Aquatic >... | reverse complement strand
ATTCGGTGTCGGGACCGGCCCCATCATGCTGGCGATCGCTCTGGCGGGAAAACACGTGCAGGGTGGAATACGCAGGAGATTGGTGGCGCTGGCGCCGGTGTTTACCGCTGTGCTGGCCGTGCTGATTATTCTGCGGGGGTTGAATCTGGGTATTCCCTACATCAGCCCTGCCGTGTCCCGGGAGCAACCCCGGCAACAGCAACACTGCCACTAGTCCAGTTTCTTCAGCAGGTCTTCCAGGAACTGTTTTACCTCACTCACATCCGCCCGGAGTTGCTCGTCTTTGATCTTCGGCCGTTGCTTCGGGGGATCTATGAGTTCGAGCTGCTCACCGGTATCCCCTTCAGGCGTGAATCCCTTCAACACCTGCTTTGCCCCCTCGATAGTGTACCGCTCGTCGCGCAGGAGCTTCTTGATATAGAGAATAAGCTTGATGTCGCGATTGGTGTAAATGCGGTTGCCCGCCCGGTTCTTTGCCGGTTTCAGGTGATCGAATTCCGACTCCCAGTAACGCAGCACATACTGCTCCAGATCGGTGATTTTGCTCACCTCGCTGATCGAGTAGTACAGTTTTTTGATGCCGAGTGGTTTCATAATTCGATCCGTGTGTCGGGAGTATACGGAAACTGGCGCAGAGATGCAACGCACGCTCAGCGCTGCTGCTGGTTCCTGGAAATCTGGATATCGACATCTTTCAGACGCCGGAGTTCCGAACTCGTCGCCCCGAGAGTCCGTTCGAGTTCGCCCATACGGCGTATTTGTGAAGCAATGGTCGCGCCCTGCCGGCGCACAACAAGCTGAAGACTGTCAGCGATCATTCTCGCTCTGCGGAGTTCCTGTTTCTGGAGCGCCGAACGGTCGAGCAAGAACATGCTGAGCTGAATCTGGTCGCGCATGTCGGGGGATTCGATACGGGCCACGGCGGTGCGAAACCAGTGGAGCGCAAGGGAGTCGTTGCGCTGGAGGTTCCCCGGCCGGGCATAGAGCATGGCGGCGCGTTGTGCGGCGAGTGCCCCCTGCGGACTCTGCGCGTACGTTTCGGCGACAATCGTGTACATGTGAAGCGAGCGGCGCAAATCCTGTGTCGTCTCCATTGCACGGGCCAGGTCCAGCTGACGGTCCGCCTCCTCTTTCTGTGCCGGGCTAAGGCCGGGTGGTGCACAGGCAATGGCCAGCAGGGCCAGGGCTGCTGCAAGCCAGGCTGCGTATCGGATCTTCATAGAAACTCCCATTTGTGGCTGAACGTTGATTTCTTGCATACGGCTATGCGCCACCCGCCTTCACGGCCGACGGAAGTTCGACCGTGAACGTGGACCCCACGCCGAGGGTGCTGCTTGCATAGACCCTGCCTCCATGGCCGTCGACAATCGCCTTGACCAGAGCAAGGCCAACGCCTGTGCCCCTGACATCCGCCTTGGAGGCGTTCTTTGCCTGGAAGAATTTCGTGAACAGTTTTGGGAGATCGTCCGCATCGATACCGATGCCGGAATCCTTCACCGCAACGCGCACCCCGGTCTCGCAGGGAGTCAGCGTAACAGTGATATTGCCGCCCCGCGGGGTGAACTTCACCGCATTGTTCAGCAGATTGTTGAGCACCGTGGCGAATTTGTCAGGATCTGCGGGTACCGGGGGAAGCGACTGGGCGGCCAGGCCGATCGTGATCTCCTTCTGCATCGCCGTCACGCGGGCGTTGTTGATGACGGGCGTGATGATCGATAGCAGATCCACCGGCTGGCGCCGGAATTCCATCATCCCTTCTTCAATCCGTGTGAGGTCCAGGAACTGGTTGCTGAAGGCGGATAACGCGTCAACATTGTCACGGATGTTGGTCAGCAGCGCCCGTTGCCGTTCGTTAATGGGTCCGGCAATCTGCTCCGCCAGCATGTAGTAGGCCGCATGCATGGCCTGCAGCGGTGTGCGGAGCTCGTGGGAAATCTGCTGCATCATCTCCGCCTTGTAATCTTCGGTCTTCTTGAGTCGGTCGCTCATTGCATTGAACGCCTTTGCGAGTGCACCGAGCTCATCACGGGCATGGACGGGGACCTGCACATATTCGCCCCGGGCGATACGTTGCGTGCCGTTGCGGAGCAGGGCGAGAGGACGGGTGACGGACCGGGTGATCAGAAAGGCAACGCTGATCGTGGCAACCAGTGCGCAGCAGAGAAGCAGCATGGCAACGGACACGGCGTCCTCGGTGCGGGTCTCCACGTCGGCGACCGTACGGGCGATGGCGGACTGATTCAACCGGATGATGCGGTCGAGCCGCGAGTGGAGAATTTGCATGGTATCTGCAACCGCCACGGACGCGGCGTCTGAACCGCGGGCCCGGTCGCGCACGGCCTCGCCGATCCAATTATGCTCCCTGCGGAATTCCAGAAACTCCAGACGTTCACGGCGCCCCTGCACGACGCGGGCGAGGGAATCGAGCCGCGCGCGCGATCGCGTGCGGGCATTCAGAAACAAGCGTCCGTAGGTCGCATCCCGTACAACCAGATACTTCCGCGCCTGGCGTTCTTCTTCAAACAGCAGGGTGCGCAGCAACTGCGCGTTATCAATTGCGACGATATTCGTGGCAACGGATGTGGTGACGCCTGCGTAGACGGCATATTGATTGAACAGGATGGCGGCGTAGACGGCGAGCATCGCGATGACGATGATGCCGAAGCCAAGAACCATCTTCCAGTAGAGGGTGAGCTTCACGTCTCCCGGTCCTCGATGAGCGCGACGGCCACAACATTGGTGTCGCTGTGCGACAGGGACAGCAGAATGATGCCCCGTCCGAGTTGTTCCCGGAGTGGACCATGCAGCGTCACACCGGGACGGCCGGACGGATCATTGGTGACCTGAACGTCCTTCCAGCGGAATTCACCGGCCCATCCGCTTGCCAGGGCTTTGCTGACAGCCTCTTTTGCGGCGAAACGCGCGGCGAAGTGCTGGTAGCGGTGCGGCTTGCCGTTGCAGTAGGCGATCTCCTCCGCCGTGAAGACCCGCTCGAGAAACCGGGGTCCCTGGGTCTCCGCAAGCTCCCGGATGCGTGCAATCTCTATGATGTCCACGCCCAGTCCGCGAATCATCCGCCCCCCGCTTGAGGTCCGTCGAGGGCGTTCTCCCGGTCAATGACGGTCAGTAACTCGGAGACGTCGTTCAATTCATACGTGGCGTGCGATTCCACGGTACCGAATGTGTCACCGTACCTTGCGAAGACGGTGGTAATGCCCACCTGGGCGGCGCCGACAATATCCCGTTCCGCCCAATCGCCAACCATGAGCGTTTCATAGGGTTTGACCTTCAGAAGCTCCAGCGCGCGCAGGAAGGGGGCCGGACTCGGTTTGCGTTCCCCGGTATCTTCGAAAGTCACCACGGAATCGAAGATGTGATGAAAATTCAGGTAGCAGAGCCGCAACCAGGCTTCCCGTCCGGGTGCATCGGACACGACGGCCAGTTTGACGCCCCGTTTGACGAGAGCAATGAGGGTCATATTCACATGCGCATACGGAACAAGAGCGGCTTCGCGTGCGCGGCGGTAGGCGATGACGCCGGCACTGAGGATTTTGTAATCGACTTTCTGAAAGACGTCGTACAGCAGCTGGTCAAAAACGCTCTGAAACTCGATGCCGCGTTCTTTGTAGATTGCGTCGATGCGTTCCTGCGCTTCGGCATGCGTCAGCCCGAGCCCGGCATCGATCATGGACGAAATAGCGGCGCTGACGGCCTGACGCTTCATGTGCATGAAATCGACGAGCGTGTTGTCCAAATCAAAGATGACCGCTTTGATCATCACTCAGTGCGCGGTGCGCCGCGAGCGGGCGACCTCGTCCTCAATGTAGGCCCGCAGGGCGGGTTTCAGGTACACATCTTCGAGACCGATATCCCGCAATGCCTGGGCGAGCACGGCGGCCTTGCGGGCGGGCATCAGCCGTTTGTTGATGAGCAGCATCTTCTCTGCGCGCAGGACGCAATACCCGCCCTCGAAGTCCCCGCGCTCATACCGGATGGTGACGCCGAGCTGTACGGCCACCTCGTGCAGATCCTGGATGATGTCTTCATGCTTCATGCGCCCGGCTTTCCGATGAGGCGCAACGGCTGGAAGACGGCGAGCACGACAATCGTGTAGTAACAGAGCAGTGCGACAAACGGTGCCCCGGCAAGTGCGCCGACCCGCGCTTGAAAAAGTTCGCGCAGCATGGCGGGATCTGCGCCGCCGGAGAATTCCACCAGAATCATGCGGGCATCGAGGATCATCGCGTACCCTTCCACGGGCACGAACAGATACAACAGGATTGCGCTCATCATGAGCCACCCGTGCTGCCGGAGCCTGTACGGGGAACACACGAGGAACACGGCCCCGGCGATGAGGACGGCGACGTACCCCGTGATCATCAGGATGCCTGTGCCGGCAAAGAGCCGGTAGAGCATCCGTTCCGCCGCGGGCGATACTGTTGTGTTGACGGTCAGCGTTCCGACATCCAGCAATTCGTTGCCGATCAGTGCACGCACATGAAGCGCCCCGATCCACAGCACGGCGCCGAGAATAACCACCACCAGTGCAAGACGCCAGGCGAGCCCGGATTGTCGCGCAGGTGAGGTTGTCCGGGACGGCGCCTGTTCGAGAAGGTAATTCTTGTACCAGCCGAGATCATAGCAGAGCGCCACAAGCGCTTGAAGGGATGCCGGTGTAAGCGCAAAGTATGTGCGCTCGAAGTGCAGCCGGTCCTCATCCTCGCTATCCTGGAGCAGCACACGGATTGCCGTTTGTACACGTTCAACCGCCGCCTGGAATTCCGTTGACAGTTTGGCGTAGCCCTCGGCATCGGGCCCGATCCGGTTCATCATGCGTGCCGTGCTGGCAACGAATTTGGCGTGGAAGCTCAAGTCTTCCATTAGCGATTGCCCACTACCCTGCCGGGCAAGTTCAAGCAAAGTGCCCAAGTCGGGCTGCAAAGTGAGTTTTCCCCCTGAGAGGAGCTGAATATCCTCGATAATGCTGCGAACAGGGTAGCTGATGTGCATAATGGTAGTTGCGAAGGGTTGTTGAGAATATACAAAAAGTCAAGTCGAGTTTCAATTGATATTTGTGAAGATAATACCGATATTGTTTACATAATCTGCCGCCCCCATGATAGACCTCGTCAAACGTCTCCGGCTTGATCGCCTGTCTCAGAAGGTCAACAGCCCCAAATTGGTGCTCGTCAAGATCGCCATTGTGGCAGCCCTTCTCGTGGCACTTGCACTCATGTTCCCGCGAGGAGAATCCCTGCAGCTGGATTACAAGACGGGTGCCGTATGGGCTCAAAAAGACCTGATTGCCCCGTTTTCATTCCCGATCTTCCGCGAAGAGAAGGACTATCAGCGCGACGTGGGAGAAGCGCGGCAAAATGTCTACCCCGTCTTCGAGCACGATACCACCGTTGCCAGCCGCCAGCTCCGCCGGCTGGACGAATTCTTCCGCCGTGTTGCGGAGGCGGCAAACGCCGAGCTCCGGTCGCGTACCGCCGGACAACAATCAGGGGCGGCCGCGCATCAGGATTCCCTGCTGTTCACCCAACTCGCCGGCTCACTGGATATCCCTTTCACGGAGCAGGAATGGCGGTTACTGGACAATCTCGTCGCGCGCCGGGGGCTCTTCCGTATCCAGCGATTGCTGGTAACATTTTTGCGGGCACAGTACGCAACGGGCATTCTGGACAGAAACAAAAACACGATTGCGCAGCCGGACATCGCCCTTCGCCGCGGCAAGCTGGAGGAGATCACACCGGTGGCACGCCTGCTCGACCGCAACGATGTGGTCGCCCTTCTGGAAAAACAGCTTCTGCAATTCTTTCGCGCGGACAATGATACGGTCAGCCTCGCCTACAAAATCGGCGTCGTCCATATCGCACCGAGCATCAAGTTCAGTGAAGAAGCCAGCGCGCTGGCCGTCGCAGCGGCGGTAGATGGCGTCCAGCGGACGACCGGATTCGTGCAGGAAAACGAACGGATCGTCAGCAAGCATGAACGTATCACTCCCGATACCCGCCTCAAGCTTGAATCGCTCCGCCGTGCCAAGGTCGAACGCGGCCCCGCCTCCGACAGCATCCTCCAGCTGATCGGCAACATCCTGCATGTGTCGATTCCGATTCTCCTGTATGGCATCTACCTTTTCCTGTTCCGCAAGACGATTTTCGAGAACAACCGCCGGCTGGCCCTGGTGGCGCTCCTGATTCTCCTGGAAGGATTCTTCGCGTATCTCTCGCGCGAACTGGATGTGGTCACGCCCATCGAATACCTGATCTTTGTACCGGCCGCGTCGATGCTGCTCACCATCATTTTTGATTCGCGCGTGGGCTTCTACGGCACGGTCATTATCGCGTTTGTGGTCGCCGGCATCCGCGGCAATGACTACTCCATCGCCCTGGCATCACTCGCCGCCGGCGCGCTGTCCGTCTATTCGGTGCGCGATATGAAGACACGCACCCAGTTGTTCCGCTCGCTGGGGTTCATCTTCGCAGGCTATGCGACCGTCATTATTTCCCTCGGGCTTGAACGATACGAGCCGACGCGTGTGATTCTGGAACAGTTGACCTTTGCCATGGTGAACGCCATTGTCTCGCCGGTGCTGACCTACGGTCTCCTGATCTTTCTGGAGCGGGTGTTCAAGGCGACGACCGACCTGACACTGATGGAGCTTGCGCACTACAACCATCCGCTGCTCCGCCTGCTGGCGGAAAAGGCTCCGGGAACGCATCACCACAGCATGACCATCGCCAGCATCGCAGAAGCCGCGGCGGCCTCCATCGGGGCCAACGGCGTGCTGGTCCGGGTCGGGGCATATTTCCACGATGTCGGCAAAGTGGTGAAGCCCACCTACTTCGTGGAAAATCAGCGGAGCTCCCGCAGCAGGCACGACAAACTTTCTCCGCGTATGAGTTCGCTGATCATCGCCGCGCATGTGAAGGACGGCATTGCCCTCGCACGCGAGCATAAGCTGCCGGAAGAAGTGATTGATTTCATCCCGATGCATCACGGCACCACGCGCATCGACTACTTCTACAATAAAGCCCTGCTGCTCGCCCAGAGTTCTGACGATGAAACAAAGGTGGACGAAATCAACGAACAGGACTACCGGTACCCGGGTCCGAAGCCGCAGACGCGTGAAACCGGCATCCTGATGCTGGCCGACGCGGTGGAAGCCGCCGTACGTACCATCGAAGAACCAACGCCGCAGCGTCTGGCGGATGCCATCGATGAGCTGGTCAAACGACGGCTGGACGAGGGGGAACTGGATGAGTGTCCGCTGACACTTCGTGATCTCACGCGGATCAAGAGCGGCTTTCTCAACGTGCTGGTGGGGATGTATCATACCCGCGTCAAGTATCCCGCCCCGCCCAAACCCCGTCCGCGACGGCCGGCCAAAAAGGACCTTCCCCTTCAGGATGAACCGCCCGTGCAAACGGATGATCCATCGGGAATCGAACCGTCATGAAACAGCTGGCCGACGTGTATCTGCATCATCTCCTGCTCGAGAAGAACGCATCCCCGAACACGATAACGGCGTACCGGCGCGACCTGGGAAAGTATCTGGCCTTTCTTGACGGCCGCGGCATTCCCGCCCCGGATGCGGTGACGCCGGCTGATGCAACGCTGTTCCTCCACGAACTGCAGGTCCAGGGACTCGCCCCCCGGTCGGTGATGCGGTGCCTCTCGGCGGTCAGAGGGTTCCACCGGTTTCTCCTTGCCGATGGTTTCGCCCGCCATGATCCCCTTGAAACAATCGACCACCCGCGCAAGGCGCGGAATCTCCCGGATGTGCTGACGCCGGAAGAGGTGGACCGCGTGCTGCAACAAACCACGCTGCAGCCCGCCGATCGAAGGCATCTCTGGGTGCGCGACCGGGCAATCCTGGAAGTGCTCTATGCAACCGGCATGCGGGTTTCCGAGCTCACGACCCTTCACCAGGCCGATGTGTCGGAGGAAAGCGGCATCGTGCGCGTCTTCGGCAAAGGATCAAAGGAACGGCTGGTGCCGATCGGCCCTTCGGCCCTTGGCTGGATCTCCCGGTATAAACGGGAGTGCCGGATCCGTCTGCCGCGCCGCGCCGCCAGCAATGACGTACTGTTCCTGAATGTCCGCGGCCTGCAGCTGACGCGCATGGCGATCTGGAAAATGGTGCAATCGTACGCACACGGCGCCGGCATCTCGCGTGAAGTGCACCCCCATACCTTCCGCCATTCCTTTGCCACCCATCTGCTGGAAGGCGGCGCCGATCTGCGCGCAGTCCAGGAGATGCTGGGACACTCGGACATCTCCACCACACAGGTGTACACCCATATCGATCGCAGTTACCTCCGGCAGGAATACGATAAATACCATCCTCGTAGCGGAGCACGAAAGATCCATGCAGAAACCACACCCTGAAGCAAGCTTCAGCCGTGTTGACAGCTCCCCGCGGCTGACCCTTCCCGACCTTCGTCGCGATGTGATCGGCATCGACACACCGGTCCCGCTCCTCGACGGGACCGAACGCCCGTACGTCTTTCTGGACAATGCCGCAAGTACCCCCACATTCGGAACAGTCCTCCGCTGTATCGAGGAATTCCTCCCCTGGTATTCCGGCGTCCACCGTGGAACGGGCTTCAAATCGCTCCTTGCCACGGAAGCGTTCGATGCCGCGCATGAGGTGGTCGGCGCGTTTGTGGGCGCGGATCCGGAGCGGAATACGGTGGTCTTCACCAAGAACACCACCGAGTGCATCAACAAGCTCGCCAACCGGCTTGCCCTGCTGCCCGACGACATCGTGATCACGACCGTGATGGAGCACCATTCCAACGACCTCCCCTGGCGCAAGCACTGTCACGTCGTGCATATCGGCATGTTGCCGGATGGGAGCCTGGATCTCTCCAGCCTCCGGTTGGCGCTGCACACCTACGCCGGGCGCGTGCGCCTCGTGGCGGTGAACGGCGCCTCGAATATCACCGGACTCTGTTCGCCGATTTACGACATCGCCGTCTGGACGCATGAAGCCGGGGCACGTCTCTTCGTGGATGCGGCCCAGCTGGCGCCGCATCGTCCTGTTGCCATGCTTCCCGATGACGATCAGCGGCATATTGATTTCCTGGCGCTGTCCGCACATAAAATGTACGCCCCGTTCGGCACCGGCGCCCTGATCGGTCCGAAAACCTTCTTCGCCGAAGGCGAACCGGACATGGTCGGTGGGGGTGTGGTGGAAATCGTCACCCTGGAACGCGCGATATGGAACCGCCCGCCCCACAAAGAGGAAGCGGGCACCCCGAATGTCGTTGGCGGAGTCGCCCTTGCCGCTTCGATCGGGGTGCTCCAGCGTGTGGGCATGGACACCGTCGCGGCCCATGAAACCGAACTCCTGGAGTATGCGTACGGCAGACTCCGCGGCATGCGGGGCATTCAGCTCTACGGACCGACGGCGGATCTGAGCGGAAAGGTCGGCACGATCACGTTCAATGTTGAAGGCAAGCATCATTCGCTGGTTGCTGCCATCCTGGGAACCGAGGGAGGCATCGGCGTCCGGGACGGCTGTTTCTGTGCCCACCCGTACGTGAAGCTGCTGCTCAAGGTCACACCGGAGGAAGACCAGCGCTTCACCGCCGAAGTGCTCTCCGGAAACAAGTCCAATATGCCCGGCATGGTTCGCGCAAGCCTCGGCTGCTATAACACGGAAGAGGATATCGATGCGCTGGTGGAAATGCTCGACCGCATCACGCGTGGCGATGTGCGGGGACGGTATGTCCAGAATCCGGCAAGCGGAGGATTCACGGCGGACGGCTTTGCCCCGGATTTTGCGCGGTATTTTCCGTATATAACACGAACCGCGCGCGGGGAACGCCGGCATTCGGAAGCATCATAGGAGAAACGTCGTGAGCGTGTACGGCTATCGTGATGGGGCATTGCACGTGGAATCCGTACCGTTGCACCTGCTGGCCGGGGAATACGGCACACCGCTCTATGTGTATAGCAAGCGGGCAATCCACGATGACATTCGACGCATTGAAGATGCGTTTGCTGACACGCCGCATCTGACCTACTATGCAGTCAAAGCGAATGCGAATCGTGCGCTCCTGCGCCTTATTGCCGGCGAAGGGTTGGGGGCTGATGTGGCGTCCCGCGGCGAGCTGGCCCTGGCGTTGGGCGCGGGATTCCCACCCTCCAAAATAACGTTCAGCGGGGTGGGCAAACGGGACGACGAAATTGCCTACGCGCTCGAGCAGGAGATCCTCGCCTTTAATGTCGAATCAACCGAAGAAATTGATGTTCTGAACGACATCGCCGGTACGCTCGGCAAGCGCGGGCGGATCCTGCTGCGCGTGAATCTGGACATCGATGCCGGCGGACATGCCTACGTGTCGACGAGCATGCGGCACAACAAATTCGGAATGCCCTGGGAACGCGCACGCGAAATACTCCTCTGGGCCTCCGGGCTTACGCACATTGACGTCCGCGGCATTCACAGTCATATCGGATCGCAGATTACCAAGCCCTCCACCTTCCTGCATGCCGCAGAAGCAATTGCCGGTGTCGTCCGCATGCTGCGGGAGGGAGGTGTGACGGTGCATGACGTCGACTTCGGAGGGGGATTTGGCGTACAATACCACGGTTTTGTGCAGCATCCATCGCTTCCCCACGAGGAGCCCGAAGCACACGAACTCTCTACCGCCGCACTCATCCGTCCGGCCCTCCCGATTCTGCGCCAGCTGGGCTGTACCCTTTCCATACAGCCCGGACGCTCCATCGTTGCGCATGGCGGCGTTCTGCTGACGCGCGTGCTCTACCGCAAGGTCACGCAAGAAAAGACGTTCCTGATCGTGGACGGCGCCATGACGGACCTGATCCGTCCCAGTCTCTATCATGCGTTTCACCAGATTGTCCCGCTCGCGATCACCAGCGCCCCCCATGAAGTGGTGGATGTGGTGGGGCCGGTGTGCGAATCCGGGGATTTCTTCGCTCACGACCGGACCATCGCGCAGTTGCACCGCGGCGACCACATAGCCCTGATGTGTGCGGGGGCCTACGGTTTTGCGCAATCCTCCACCTACAACGCCCGCCCGCGCCCGGCGGAAGTTCTGGTGGACGGCACAACGCACGCGATCATCCGGCCCCGGGAGACGGTAGAGCAACTCTAATGGAAAGGGGGGCACCCCGGCGCGTTGGCTGTGCCGGGACGGAACAGATGAATGCCGGGACAGCACGAGCGAAAGGAACACCCATGACACCGATACGGTTTGTTCATCAGACACTCCTGATCCTTCTCCTTGCCGTTTCCCTCTGGCCGGGATGCATCCTGATCCGTACGACGGAACAGCGCATCACGCTTAACGCCGACGGCACCGGAGAAGCAGTATTGCGCTTGATCGATCTCCGGTCGGATGAAACCGCCGACTCACTTGTGCAGCGTGATTTCACGAATATGATGTCCTCGTTCGAAAAGGACGCTGTCCGCGATTTCGAACAACGGGGCCGTACCATTACCGCCAAACGGATGTTTACCCGGGCAGATACCCTGATCGCAGAAGTTGTCTATACATTCACGTCTCTCCAGGCGATTGAGGGACTGCACGTCACCGACGAGGAACTCTATGTCGTGGTGAACGAGAACTGCGAAGTGGTGCGCACAAACGGGACCGTGGCGGCGGGAGCGGACCGTGGACAGCGGATCAACTGGAAACGGAGTGCGCCGCGGCTGTTCTTCCAGATCCGGGAACGCACCCTTCCACCCAGCACGTCGCTGTCACGGTTGTATCTCGAGCAGGAACGATAAGGTCCATATGACACAACAACGGAAACTGCGTATCGGGGTGATCTTCGGCGGCCGCTCTAGCGAACACGAGGTGTCTCTCGTCTCGGCGAAAGCGGTGCTGGGCGGCCTTGATCCGGCACGGTACGAAGTAGTGCCGATCGGGATTACGCGCGAAGGCCGCTGGATCAGCTCACCGCAGGCACTGCGCGTGCTACAGGTGCGCGCAGGGAGTGAAACAGAACCGGAATGTGTGCTGGTGCCGGAACCGGCCCGTCAGGGGCTTCTTGTGATGGATGCACAGCACGTGCCGGTCTCGCCACTGGATGTTGTCTTTCCTCTTGTCCACGGGACGTACGGAGAGGATGGAACCCTGCAGGGGCTGCTTGAGCTTGCCGATGTGCCCTACGTCGGAGCGGGTGTGCTCGGTTCTGCGGTGGGTATGGACAAGATTGTGCAGAAACAGCTCTTCGAACGCGTGGGACTCCGGGTCCCCAAATACATGTGGGAACGCTCTTCGCGCTGTACGGCGGCCTCCCGGGACGTCATCGCCGCCGTGGAGCGCACACTCCGTTATCCCGTGTTTGTGAAACCCGCGAATACCGGGTCAAGCGTCGGCATTACCAAGGCTCACACACGCCGCGAATTGCACGCGGCGATGGCTCTGGCGGCAGCCTATGACCGCAAAGTGATCTTCGAGCAGGGAGTGCGTGAGGCGCGCGAGATCGAATGCAGTGTGCTTGGCAACGATGAGCCTGTCGTCTCGCTTCCCGGTGAAATTCTCCCCTCAAATGAATTCTACGATTACGATGCAAAGTATGTGGATGGCGCATCACAAACCGTCATTCCGGCACACATGAGCTCCCGCATGACGCGGCAGATCATGCAGATGGCCGCCACCGCCTACACCGCAATCGACTGTGCGGGAATGGCTCGCGCCGATTTTCTCGTGACGCGCCGGGCGGGAACCATCTATATGAATGAACTGAACACCATTCCCGGATTTACCCCCATCAGCATGTATGCAAAACTCTGGGAAGCCAGCGGGATCCCGTTCGGTGATCTGCTCGACCGGCTGATCCGGCTTGCGATGGACCGGCACGCCGAAAAGAAGGGTTTGCGGCGGTTCTTTGATCCCCGGCGCGAGTGGTACCGGACCTGAGACCTGCACTTCGTCGCTCTTTTCCGCATCCTGTCGCACCCCCCTCCCCGTTAGTCGCAATAGACCAACCTGTTCCGGTACCCTGCGTATCATCAGGCAGAGAGAGCAAGACACCAGGGTTCACACACATTCACCAGGGAGGTCCGTATGAAAGCGACAATGTCCATTCTTGCAGCGGCTGTGCTGATCATCGCGGCCACCACCGTGGCAGCAGCTTCCGATCCGTCAACAGCCCTTACCGCCGAACAGTATGCCAGTGCCGAGCAGAACCTTCTGATCGGCGTCGAGTCGGACAACCAGGGGCTGAAAGAGAGCTCGGCCTACATGCTGGGCGAACTCAAATCCTCGAAAGCCGTCGTCCCTTTGATGAAGATGCTCCGCAGCGACGACCATGAGTCTGCCCGGATCGTGGCGGCACTGGCGCTCTGCCGCATAGGCGATGCCCGCGGAGTCTATGCCGTGAAACGTGCGACGCAGTTTGACAGCAGTGAGCGTGTTGCCCAGCGCTGTGCCTGGTTCTACAACGAATATGTGCGGGCGGGCGCCTTTGAGTTTGCGGCTGCGGGAACGCCGAACGTCCCCAGTATAGCGACGCGGTAACCGGTTATCGTCGGCAACCGACCTTTCCCGATTCTGCTCCATCTGTTCCACAGGGCGGCCTCCCCGGCCGCCCTGCTCTTTCATTTGAGCTTTCCCCGAATTCCTCGTACATTGTGACTACCCATGGACGATCTCTTCTATAGAAAGAAAAAACGCCGGTTTGATCCGCAGCAGATCCTCCGTCTCTTCCGGAACAAGCGGCTTGTCGCCGCACTGGCGATCGGCCTTCCGCTGATCGGATTTGTTCTGTTCGGGAATCGGGGGATTGTCCAGCGTGTTCGTCTCGAACGGCAGGAAGCCGAACTCCAGCAGAAAATCCGCGAAGCGGAAGCGGAGACCCGGCGCCTTCAGACCGAACTGAAAGCCCTTGAGGGCGATCCCAAGGCCATCGAAAAAGCCGCGCGCGAGAAGCATGGGATGGTGCGCGACGGGGAAACCGTCTACAAAACCACTCCGGCCCGGTAATGGACCTCTTTGAGGGGACGGCGCCGGAGACCGGCGTGCGGGAGGAAGCGCCGCTGGCCGAACGGGTGCGCCCCCGCACGCTCGCCGAGTTCGTCGGACAGGAACAGTTGCTGGGCGACGGAAAGCCGCTCCGCGTGCTCATCGAACGCGGCCGGGTCCCATCGATGATCCTCTGGGGCCCGCCGGGCAGCGGGAAAACCACACTGGCCCGCCTGATTGCCCATCATACCGATGCCGATTTTTTCCAGCTGAGTGCTGTCACCGCGGGCGTCAAGGACGTGCGCACTGTTCTCGAACGGGCCACCACCGCCCGTGCCCGGGGCCGGCGAACAATGCTCTTTATCGACGAGATCCATCGCTTCAACAAAGCCCAGCAGGATGCGCTCCTCCATAGCGTGGAAGAAGGACTGGTAACCCTCGTCGGGGCGACGACCGAAAACCCGTCGTTCGAAGTCATCCCGCCACTCCTCTCCCGCTGCCGTGTGTACGTTCTGCAACCCCTCGATGCCCGGCATCTCCAAACCATTCTTGACCAGTCGCTCAAAACCGATCGCTGGCTGAACGGACGCACCGTGACGGTGAAGGATTGCGACCGGCTCTTTCTTCTTTCCGGCGGCGATGCCCGCAGAATGCTGAACGGTCTCGAAACGGCGATCCGCCTTACCGAGCACGCCCCGGCCGATCCGGTCACCGTCGGACACGCGGCATTCGACGCCGCCTTCCAGCGGAAGCAGACCCGGTACGATGACGGGGGAGAAGAACACTACAATATCATATCAGCCTTCATTAAGAGTGTGCGGGGCAGCGACCCGGATGCGGCGATCTACTGGATGGCCCGGATGCTGGACGGGGGGGAGGACCCGAAGTTCATTGCGCGCCGGATGATCATCCTGGCCTCTGAAGATATCGGCAATGCGGATCCCTATGGAATCACCCTTGCCACCACCACGTTCACCGCCGTGGACTACGTCGGGATGCCCGAAGCGCGGATCATCCTCGCGCAGTGCGCGACCTATCTCGCTTCGGCGCCGAAAAGCAACGCGGCGTACCTTGCCATCACTGAAGCCCTTGAAGATGCCCGGCAGGGGGCGGATACGACCGTCCCCCTGCACCTCCGCAATGCACCCACGGGCCTCCTGAAAGGTCTGGGGTACGGCATCGAATACAAGTACGCCCATGACTACCCGGGTCATGTGGTGCCACAGCAATACCTTCCGGACGGCTTGACGGAAAAGCGCTACTACCGCCCGACCGACATCGGCAGGGAACGTGAAATTCGCGAGCGCCTCAACCGCTGGTGGCCCGAGAAGAAGCGGTAACACGATGAACGGAGGTCCGCGTCATAACGATCTGCCGGCGACATGTACTTCCCCTTCTTCCCTGACGCGGAAGGCCTGTCCGCCCCGGTGTATCCGGCACGGCACATCTCCGGACATGCTCCTGCCGCTCCTGGCGCTTCTTGTTTTCCTGCATGGCGCCACTTTTGCCGAGCCCCCCCGGCGTTCTGATACCCTGCGTGTTGCAGACGATACGCTGCGCCTGGCGAACGATACGCTTCTTGTTCCGACCGATACCACCATCGCCCGCGCCGACACACTGTCCAGGCAGCCCCCCTCCGGCATCGACTCCGTGGTCACCTATGCGGCCGTTGATTCTGTCATCTACGACCTTTCCGCCCGTACCATGTATCTGCACGGGAACTCGTCGATTGCATACAAAGAGCTGGGGCTCAAAGCATCGGCGATTGACATTAACTGGACCACGTCGCTGCTGAACGCCCGGGGCACCCTGGATACCTCCGACACCAGCGGGCAGCACATGAAGGGGCTGCCCGATTTGATCGATGGGAAAGACGCTTACCACGGTTCGGAAATCTCATACAACTTCAGGACAAAAAAAGGGCGGATCGATTTCGGGAAGACGGAACTTGAACGCGGCCTCTACTATGGTGATGCGATCAAAAAGGCGGAAACCGACGTGTTGTATGTACAATCCGGCCGCTTCACCACCTGCGAACTTGACCACCCGCACTACTACTTCGGCAGTCCGACCATGAAGGTCATTGTACGCGAGAAGGTGGTCGCGCGGCCGATATACCTCTATATCGCTGACGTGCCGGTCTTCGCCCTGCCGTTCGGTGTTTTTCCCAGCGAACAGGGCCGTCGCTCCGGGCTTATCGCTCCGGCCTTCGGAGAAAGCACCCGCGGGCACTACCTGTTGCATCTGGGATACTACTGGGCGATAAACGACTATATGGACTTCACCTTCCGGACCGACGCGTATACCCTGGGCAGCTATACGCTCTATGGAGACTACCGGTACGCTCTCCGGTACAACTATACCGGTTACATAAGCGGGTCCTACGGGCATATTGAGGACGGTGAAGAAATGGATCCGGGGTTCACGCAACAGAATGTCTTCAATTTCCGTTTCGGACACAACCAGGACTTCGACCCCACCATGCGCCTGGTGGTGGACATGACCTTCACCAGCGGCTCGTACTATCAGAATACGAGCAACAATCTGAATGATCTCCTGCGTCAGAACGTCATCTCGAACGCCACCCTCACGAAATTCTGGGAGGGAACGCCAAACAGCATGTCCGTCAACATCCGGCGCGACCAGAATCTCCAGGCGGTGCCGGGCAGTGTAGAACTGAGCGAACTGTTGCCCGGCATCAGTTTCAACAGCAATCAGAGTTTCCCCTTCAGATCCGGAAAAGGTGGGGGAGCCGGAGGTGCGCTTCGCTGGTATGAGATGATCGGCATGTCGTACAACGGACAGTTTCAGAACAGCCGGACCACATCATTGCAGCTCGATAGCACCAAGCTGGTTGACGCGCGGCAGGGCGTGTTGCATGCCCTGGCGATCAATGCCCCCCCGAAGGCAGGGTATGTCACCCTCTCGCCCTTCTTCAACTACACGGAAAAGTGGTACAACAAACAGATCGAGCGTGACTACAATCCTGCCGACAGTACGGTGACCACGCATGACGTGGAAGTTGTGAAGGCGGTGCGGTACTTCGACATGGGTATTTCCGCCAGCACGAAGCTGTACGGCATCTTCCAGCCGGGCATTCTGGGGATCAAGGGGATCCGGCACCAGGTCATTCCCAGCATCTCCTACACCTACCAGCCGGATTTCAGCAAGGACGTGTATGGCTACTACGACACGTATGTTGATGCCACCGGCACGGTCCAGCGGTACAACCGGTATGAAAAGGAAGTATTCGGCGGCGCCCCGGGGGAGGGACGGCAGGCGATTTCCATGCGCATCGGCAATATTCTTGAAATGAAAACGGCGGTGGATGATACCTCAGACAGGGAGAATAAGTTCCAGCTCATGAATCTGGATTTTTCCACATCCTACAATCTGGCACGGGACAGTTTGAAGTTCGATGAAGTGTACGTGGGGTTTCGTACGAACGTGGGACAGTGGTTGAACATCGGCGGGAGCGCGCGGTACAATCTCTACAAATATGAAACCGGCACCGACGGGCAGCAGTCCGGCTCCGGCCGCCGCGTGAACAAATTCCTGCTGAGTGAGGAGGGGCGATTCGGCGATCTGACCGGTTTTTCGATCAGCATCGGCACACGGCTAAGCGGGGAGAAGAAAAGCACCTCGGCGGGTCCGATACGTTCCCCGGAGGACTCACTGCGTCAGGCGGAACGGGGGGGGTATGTGGGGCTGTTCGACCAGGAAATCCCGGATTTCAGCATCCCCTGGAACCTGGATCTCACCTGGAATTTCAACCAGAGCCAGCCGGGGGACCCGCGGGTCAAGTATATCAATTCCACCATCGGCGGTGCCCTGGGGTTCAATCTGACTGAAAACTGGAAAATCAGCGCAAGTACGAGCTACGATCTGAGAAACCTGGAAATCGCCGCTCCGCAGATTACGGTGTACCGCGATCTGCACTGCTGGGAAATGAACTTTGTGTGGGTCCCCACGGGTGCCTATCAGAATTACCGTCTGGAAATCCGTCTGAAGTCGCCGCAGTTGCAGGATGTGAAACTCACCAAGCAGGAGAGTGCGAGGAACATCTTCTGACGCCCGGCAACCGTGATGGTTGCCCTAGGCCGATTGTTTCTGCTCTTCGTATTTGTACAGCGGCTCCTTCTTCCGGAGGATGACGTCGCGCGTGATGGTGCAGCTTGCGACGTTCCGTTTCTCCGGAAGACTGTACATGATTTCCATCATGATTTCTTCGAGGATCGAGCGCAACGCCCGGGCTCCCGTTCCCCGGTCCATCGCCTTCAGCACCACCGACTTCAGTGCCGGCTCTTCAAACACCAGGTCCACCCCTTCCATCCGGAAGAGCTTTGCATATTGTTTGACGATTGCATTCTTCGGCTCGGTGAGGATGTTCTGTAAGGCTTCCTCGCTGAGGGCGTGTAACGAGGATAGCAGCGGCAACCGTCCGACAAATTCAGGGATCAGGCCGAATTTGATCAGGTCCTCCGGCTGCACCATCTGCAGGTATTCGTCCGGATGGGAGTCTCTTTTCCCCTTGATCTCCGCGCCGAACCCGATCGGATTCTTGTTGACGCGGCGGGCAACGATCTTGTCGAGCCCTTCAAATGCGCCGCCGCAGATGAACAGGATGTTGCGGGTGTTGATATTGATCAGGCTTTGCTCAGGGTGTTTCCGCCCTCCTTTCGGGGGAACACCGGCGATGGTCCCTTCCAGGATTTTCAACAGGGCTTGCTGCACGCCTTCGCCCGACACATCGCGCGTAATCGACGCACTCTCGCTCTTGCGGGCGATTTTGTCGATCTCATCGATGTACACGATCCCCCGTTCCGCCTTTTCCACATTGTATTCGGCGTTCTGGAGCAGGTGCACGAGAATAGTCTCCACATCGTCACCCACATACCCCGCCTCGGTCAGCGTCGTGGCATCGGCGATGGCGAACGGCAGATCCAGGATTTTTGACAGTGTCTGCGCCAGGAGGGTTTTGCCGGTGCCGGTGGGGCCGATCAGCAGGATGTTTGTCTTTTCGATTTCCACATCATCAAGCTCGAACAGATGGTCCCGCGCGTCGATGCGTTTGTAGTGGTTGTAGACCGCCACGGCGAGCGTCTTCTTGGCGTGTTCCTGCCCGATGACGTAGTCGTCCAGTGCCTTCTTGATTTGCGGGGGAGTCAGGCCCGACCGCGGGCCGCGCCGTGCGGTGAAGGCGGCAAGGTTGTTCCGAATGATGTCGACCGAACTCGAGACGCAGATGTCGCAGATGTACACGTCCGGTCCCGCAATAATACTCTGCACCTCCTCGGGCGTTCGCCCGCAGAAGGAACAGTGGATCTTGTCGCCGCCCTTGGTACGCTGTGTCATGGTCGTTCCGCAGTGGGTGTTACTTGCGCACTTCTCGTTCTTTTTTCACGAACACATTGTCAATCAGTCCATAGGCCCGGGACTCGTCGGCGGACATGTACCGGTCGCGGTCCGTGTCCTTTTCAATTGTTTCCAGGGGCTGGCCGCAATGCTGGGCGAGAATCTCGTTCAGCCGTTTCTTGGTCCGGAGAATCTCTTCGGCCTGGATGCTGATGTCGGATGCGGTGCCCTGCACGCCGCCCCATGGTTGATGGATCATGATGCGCGAGTTGGGGAGCGCCGCCCGTTTCCCCTTGCTGCCCCCCGCGAGCAATACCGCGCCCATGCTGGCCGCCATGCCGATACAGATGGTCGCGACGTCCGGACGGATATACTGCATGGTGTCATAGATGGCCAGACCGGACGAAACACTCCCGCCGGGGGAGTTGATGTACACATTGATGTCCTTGTCCGGGTCTTCCGATTCCAGGAACAGCATCTGTGCAATCGTCAGGCTCGCCACCGTGTCATCAATGGGCGTGCCGATGAAGACGATCCGCTCCTTCAGCAACCGGGAGAAAATATCGTATGCGCGTTCGCCCCGGCCGGTCTGTTCCACGACCATCGGGACAAGCTGACTCTGAAGACCTCCGTACACCATGCTGTTCCTCCGTGTGATCATGCTTCTCGTGGCTCCTGTATTTCCTTGTCCGTGATGCGGGCATGTTCGCGGAGAAAAGCCGTGATCTTGCCCGAGAAAATACGTTCCTTCACGGCATCGGACTTCTTGTAGTGCGGGAGCAGCTTGTCTGCGGTGAGCCCTGTGCGCGCCGCTTCCTGCTGTGCAAGCTGCTCAATGTCCTCATCGGTCACCGTGATCTGCTCCTTGGCCGCAATCTGTTCCTTCAGCAGCATCCATTTGGCCTGCCAGACGGCATGGACGCGCCGTTCTTCCCGGAATTTCTTTTCGTCAAATCCGGCCGGAAGCTGCCGGTCCCTGGATCGTTCCCGGATCTCCTCGACAAAGGAATCGAGGAACACCTCCACCATGGCATCGGGCACGGGAAAATCGTGCGCGCGGACGATTTCGTTGGCGATGTCGTCGGTGACCTTGCCGTCGGCCCGCTCGATCCAGTACCGTTCCAGATCCTTCCGCATGGACCCACGGAATTCCTCCGGGGAGGATACCGCGTCGCGTGTCACTTTCTTGACCAGCTCCTCGTCAAATGCGGGCAGGGTGACCTTCTCGATTTTCTTTGGCGTGATCGACAGATAGAGTGTGTGTTCGTGGTTGCCGTGTTTGGAAAGCGTCTTCACGGTCACGGGCTCGCCGACACGGGCGTTGCGCAGCGCCTCGCGGAGTTCAGGCGCCAGCGTGGTGTCGGCCAGGTAGAACCGCATGCCGGGCGACTTCCGGCCGACCAACGGCATCCCCGTTTCGTCCAGCTCCTGTACCTCGGCGGTGATAATGTGCTCGTCGTCCGCGGCCGAGTCGGCAGGTGTTGTCGTGCTGTGAATCTTGCGAAGCTGCTGGATTTCGTCGTCGACTTCCGCATCGGTAATCGGATGGATCGAACGCTCTGCGGCAATCCCCTTGTACTTCTTCAGCTCGACGGCCGGCTTCACGTCGTACTTCACCTTGAACTGCACATGGGACCCGCGCTTGAAATCCATGTCCACCATCGACGGTGTGCCCAGCGGACGGATGTCCCGTTCATCCATGGCTCGATGGAACACATCGTTGGCAATAGTGTCCAAAGCCTCATGCTCGATCGCTTCTCCGTATACCCGCTTGATCATGTCCATCGGCGCCTTGCCTTTGCGGAACCCCTTGAGTTCCACTTTGGCGCGATACTTCGTGTATGCCTGCTCGAAATGAGGCTGGAGCTCCTCGTTCGTGAGCCGGATGTCGGCCTCCTGCTGGACCTCGGAGAGCGTAGTGATCGTGACCTGCACAGCACAGTTCCTTCCTGATGATCATGGCGGGCGACTGCATGGTTCACCCTGCCGGTTGTTGCGGTGCGAAGAGGCTCGTCAACCCGGAGTCGGTGGGCATAGGGGGACTCGAACCCTCACGGATTACTCCACTAGATCCTAAGTCTAGCGCGTCTGCCAATTCCGCCATATGCCCTCCGGAACCGATCGGCCGGTAAGGCGCCCCCTCCCAACCGAAACGCGACCGAACACGGAAAAGCATTCCAATATATGGAAAAACCGTACGACTTCCAAGCAGGCGTCAGGAGAGGGTTTCGTTCAAGTAAGAATGAGGGAGCGGGAGAAGGACGCGGAACGTGGAACCACGTCCGGGAACACTTTCTACCTCTACCCGGCCATGGTGGTCTTCAATAATCTTCCGGACAATCGACAATCCAAGCCCTGTTCCGTGCTTCTTCCCGTGGGTAAAAAAGGGCTCAAAGAGACGGCTGCGGATCTCCTCGGGGATGCCGGTCCCGGTGTCCGTGACCTCTACGGCAAGCAGAGCGTCAATGGTGCGCGTCCGAATCGTCAGCGTGCCCCCATCCGGCATCGCATCCGCGGCGTTCCCGGTGAGATTGTACAACACCCGCGTGAACTTCTCCACGTCCAGCATGCACACACCCGCGTAGTCGAACGTACGCACCAGAGCGATCTTCCTGGAGCTCAGGTCCGTTTCCAGGAACGGAAGGATGCGGTTGAAAACATCGCCGAGCTGAACGGTCTCGAGATGCACCTGGCTCACACCCCGGGCAAAATCCAGGATTTCCTGCGTCATGGCGGTGAGACGATCCACCTGCCGGATCATCTCATCGGCCATCCGGGCTTCGTCCGGTGAGGCGGTCTTCCTTTTTATCTGCCCGGCGTAGAGCCGCAGCGTTCCCATCGGATTCTTGATGTCGTGCAGAATCGTGGCGGCCATTCTGCCGATGGCGGTCAGCCGTTCATTCTGCACCATGTCCAGTGCCACACGCGCATTCTCAATGGCCATCGCCGCGTGAACCGAAAGCGCGTCAATAAAGGCTTCATCTTCCGGACCAAAAAGCCCCGTGCGTTTGTTGAGGAACTGGAAGACGCCCACAATCTTGCCCTCCTTGTTCCGCATCGGCATACAGAGGACGGTCTGCGTTGTGTAGCCGCTCTTCCGGTCGATCTCGGGATTGAACCGGGTGTCACGGTAGGCGTCGGTGATATTGACCACCTCGCCGGTCCGGCCTACATACCCGGCAAGTCCTTTGCCCATGGGGAGACGGATCTCGATCATGCCGCTGCCCTGCGCGATCTTCGACCAGAGCTCCTCCGTCCTGTGGTCCACCAGGTACAGTGTTCCGCGATCGGCGGCAATGCTCCGTGTGGCGACATCCAGGATTAACCCCAGGACGGTATCCAGGTCGATTGCGGAGTTCACAATCTTGCTGGCCTCGATCAGCATATTGAGCTTGTCCAGCTTGCCTTTCGATGCCAGGGCGTTCCGGCCGAGTTCCATCACAAAAGTCTGATCCATCGTCCGGAGACGGACCGCAAGATTGTTCAGCAGGTTGAGGGCGACCTGTCGATTCTGGTGAACAAGCGTGCGGTACTTCTCGGCAGTCAGCGTAAGAACGCGACAATCGTCCATGGCGTCGGCCCGTGCCGAGCGCGGCAGACCGTCAATGAGCGACATCTCCCCAAAAAAGTCGCCCGGATGCAGCACGGCAAGCAACGATTCAACGCCGAATTTCGTATATTTCTTTATCCGTACCCTGCCGCTGCATAACAGAAACAACTCGCGGCCTTTTGAATACTCATCGAAGATCAGATCACCCGCACAAAACGCGCGCTCGGTGAAATGGTTCATGCTGCGGGTGATCGTCTTCCTGTCCACATCGCGGAAGAGGATGTTACGCCGGAGCACGTCCAGAACCGGAGACGTACCTGCGGGAGAACGCGGCGTCGAGCGGCGCTTTTTGGGAGGGGACGATGCCCGCGGTGCACGCTGTTTCTTCATTCTTCGCGCATAATAGGCAAATCACCCCCCAGAGTCAAGCATACCAACTGAAAGCACAGGCCCGACTTCATGGATACCACACCGGTTCTGCGGACCAACGGACTCGCAAAACGTTACAGGCGGAGGTGGGCAGTCCAGGATCTGTCTCTCACCGTACAGAAGGGGGACGTGTTCGGATTTCTTGGACCCAACGGCGCGGGAAAGAGCACCACCATCCGCATGCTCCTGTCACTCATACGGCCGACCCGGGGGACGGTGGAACTGTTCGGAAAGCCCCTGGCGGGAAACAGGAAGGAGATCCTCCGGCGTGTGGGGGGATTGGTGGAACGGCCTGACTTCTATGAGTATCTGACCGCGAGACGTAACCTGGAGATCGTGGCGGCATTGCGGGGGGACGATTCGTTTCGTGATATCGACCGTGTCCTCGATCTGGTCGGGCTTCTCCTGCGTGCCGCGGACCGGGTCAAAACCTATTCACATGGCATGAAACAACGTCTCGGCATCGCCCAGGCGCTCCTCGGCAATCCGGAACTGGTGATTCTTGACGAGCCGACCTCCGGACTTGATCCCCAGGGAATCAAAGAAGTCCGCGAGCTGATCCAGCGGCTTTCCCGCGATCAGGGTATCACCGTGTTCCTCTCATCACACCTCCTGGGCGAGATCGAACAAACGGCGACAAGCATGGCCATCATCAACCTCGGAACGCTCGCGGTCCAGGGACGGGTTGCCGATCTGCTCGCGGCAGGCGAGCATGTCGTGCGGTTCGATGCCATTCCGGCCGATCGGACCCTCCAGCTCCTGTCCGCTTCACAGCTGACCGGCACGGTACACCGCAACGGTCCGTTTGTCGAGTGCACCGTACCGCGTGAGCAGGTGGGTGCTGTGAACCGGATGTTGGTCGAGGCGGGCATCGAGGTGCGCGCGATCCTTCCCCGCCGTTCACTCGAGGAATATTTCCTGGCCATTACCGAAGGGGCCTCCGATGTCGCAGTACCGGTGAGCGGCACCGCCATGCCGGAAGGAGGGGTCCGGTGAGAACATCGATCCTTGGAAATGAAATCCTGAAGACCGCGCTCAAATGGCGCTCGTACATTTCGTTCATCGCGGTAGGCATCATTATTCCCCTCGTTGAAATCGCCCTGAAACTCGAGGGGGGCGGCATGGGGCGCGCCGTCACGCGGGGTCTCTCACAGGACTTTTTCTTCGTCGGCAACATTCTTAACGGGTACTTTGTAACGCAGTTCATCATGAACAGTCTCTGGATCCACATCCCGTTTCTTGTGGTGCTCGGTGCGGGGGATCAGCTTGCCGGGGAAGCCACGGGTGGTACGTTCCGTCTCCTGCTGACACGCCCGGCGTCACGCACCTCCATTCTCTTTGCGAAGTACCTGACCACCCTCCTCTACGCTGCGGCCCTGGTGGTGTTTCTTGCCGTCCTGTCACTCGGGCTCGGCACCCTCCTCTTTGGCACCGGTGACCTGCTGGTGCCGGGGCGGACAATCGTCATTCATCCGGAAAACGAAGCGCTGGGTCGTCTCTTCCTTGCGTTTGCGCTCGCGATCTGGGGGATGTGGACCGTGGCCTCGCTGGCATTCCTCTTTTCCTCGCTGGTCGAAAACGGCATCGGACCGCTTGTTGGCTCGATGGCGGTGATCATCATCTTCTATATTGTTTCCAACATTCCCGCGGAACTCTTTGAATCCGCGAAACCGTACCTGTTCACGACCTACCTCGACCTCTGGTCAAAGGTCCTTGAGGAGCCGATCCCCTGGACCGGCGTACTCCACTCCGCGGGGGTGCTGGGCGCATTCAGCATTGGTTTTTACGCTGTGACTTGGTATATTTTTGTCAGGAAAGATGTCTTGAGTTAGGACCTCCTCGTCCACGCACATCAGGGGCACTCACCATGGATCTGCACGGCATACAGCAAGCCCTCCGCACACTGAAGATCGACGGCTGGCTCTTCTGCGATTTCCACAACCGGGATATTCTTGCCTACCGGATTCTCGGACTCGATATGGCGCGTATGACCTCCCGCCGGTGGTTCTATTACATCCCCGCCCGCGGCGTACCGAAACGGCTCGTCCACAGCGTGGAGAAAGGCAAACTCGATACGCTTCCGGGATCGAAGCAGGTGTACCTGCCGTGGGAGCAGCTCCATGTATCACTGAAAAGGATCCTCGGATCGCCGAAGAAAATCGCGATGCAGTACTCCCCCAAGAACAACCTCCCGCCCATCGCACTCGTTGACGCAGGCACCGTGGAACTCGTGAAAAGTTTCGGACACAAGGTGGTATCATCAGCTGATCTGGTACAGCTGTTCGAGGCGGTGATAGATGAGAACGGGTACAGGACGCACAAAGCGGCCGCGGAGAAGGTGGACCGGATCCGTGCCGAAGCCTTTGCCCGCATAAGTGAGGGGGTCCGCGCCGGAAACGGCATGTCCGAACTCCAGATCACACAATATATTCTCCGGCGTTTCGGGGAAGAGGGGCTGGTGACCGCCGATGCACCCATTGTCGGCTCCAATGAACATCCCACCGATCCCCATTTTGAATCGAAACCGGGAAATGACCGCCCGTTCAAACCCGGCGATACCGTCCTGATCGATCTCTGGGCGAAACGGGATGTGCCCGGAGGCATCTATTACGACATCACCTGGGTGGGGTACATCGGCGACCGGCCTCCGCAGCAGTACCGGGAGATTTTCGACGTTGTGGTGCGTGCGCGTGATGCGGCCGTCAGCTTCGTCCGGGAAAAGTTTTCGAAAGGACAGCCCTGCTACGGCTGGCAGGTGGATGACGCCTGCCGGAACGTCGTGAAAAAAGCCGGATACGGCAAGCACTTTGTCCACCGGACGGGACACTCCATCGGCGAGGAAACCCACGGCAACGGCGGGAACATCGACAACCTTGAAACCCGCGACGACCGGCAACTTGTTCCGGGATGCTGCTTCTCCATCGAACCCGGCATTTATCTCGAGGGGAAGATGGCCGTGCGGACGGAGATCAACATGTTCATCCGTCATGACGGCACGCCGGAAGTGACCGGAGAAGTACAACGCGATATGCTGCTGCTCTAACGCAATGCCCGGATCCTGGAGTGCGGTTATGTTGCCGGACTCCATGCGCGGGGTCAATCACCCACTCGGAATTTCCCATGGTTCGTTCCTCCCGTCTTGCCTCCCTGCGTGAAGGGTTCCACCCGACGTTCTGGGTCGCCAATGGTATGGAGCTCTTTGAGCGCCTTGCCTACTACGGACAGCAGATCATCTTCATGATCTACCTCCGGAACAAACTGGGCTTCACGGAGGCGGAGGCCGGTCAGCTTTCAGGGATCTTCGGAGGTCTCATCTATCTGCTGCCGATCCTGGGCGGCACGCTGGCAGACAAGTGGGGATTCCGGCGCGCATTCAATATTGCCTTTTCCATTCTGGCCCTCGGCTATTTCCTCATCGGCTCCGTGGGCATGAGCGCCTTCGCGGGATTCTACGGAAACTTCGATCTCTACTGGCTTCTTCTCCTGTTCCTCGTCCTCACAGCCTTCGGCGGGTCGTTCATCAAGCCCTCGGTGCTGGGAACGGTTGCGGTCACGTCCACCGAGAAGACCAGGTCGCTCGGCTTTGCCATCTACTACTGGCTGGTTAACGTTGGTGCCCTGCTCGGTCCTACCATCGCCTACCTCGTCCGGGACAGCCTGGGCAATGAGTTCGTGTATATGGTGTCGACCGTGAGCTGCCTCGCAATGCTGATCGTGAATCTGCTGCTCTACAAAGAAGTCCGGAACGTCCACGCAGGTGCGCCTGAATCACTCGGGAAGAAACTCGCCAATCTCTTCGTCGTCCTGGGGAATATCAAATTCATGCTCTTCCTGCTGATCTATTCGCTCTACTGGATCATCTTCTGGCAGGAGTTCATCGTCATACCGTACTACATCACGGACTATATCAACAAGGACGCACCGTACGAAATCATCCAATCGTGGGCGGGCGCAGGCGCGATCATTCTGCTGCAGATCCCGGTCAACCGGCTGACAAAAAATCTGCCGGTACGGACGGCCATCCTCGTAGGGTTTGCCATCTCCAGCCTGATCTGGGTGATTATCGGGATTGCGCCCAGCATCCCGACGATTGCCGCGGGGATCGTGGCCTTCTCGATCGGCGAAATGATCCAGGCGCCGCGCTACTACGAGTATGTCTCCACCATCGCACCTCCCGGACAGCAGGGATTGTTTCAGGGGTACGCATTTCTTCCGATTGCCATCGCCCGGTTTGTCGGCGACCCGATCGGCGGATGGCTGTATCAAACATCCAAAGCGGCCGGAAAACCGGAGATGGTCTGGTTTGCGCTCATCGGTATCGGTGTCCTTGCTACCGTGCTGATGGCCGTGTATAACGCCGTCGTGGCACGTTACGAAAGGGGGGCACACGCATGAAGCGGCCGCTGTGTGTCCTGCTCCTCCTGGCAGCGCTTCACACCGCCTTCGCCCAGATCCCGACCGGGGACATCATCCTCAAGAATATCGAGCGCACGTTCCAGTCGGTGGAGGATTATACCGTGACGCTGGATATCGTCACCAACATCGAGCGGACGAAAATCCCGCCGATGAAAGCCACGATGTACTTCAAACAACCCGAGCAGGTGCATTTCGTTTCCACGGGGTTCGCCCTGCTGCCGCGCGAGGGTATGGGAACCCAATTCGGGAGGTTGACGAAACGGTACACCGTGGACAGTGTGGCGCGCGAAATGCGCGAGGGGATGCCGGTGTATCGGCTTCTCCTGGTGCCGCGCGACCCGCGCGCCATGGGATACCGCGCGCGCATGTGGGTGCATGGCCTCCGGTGGACACCCGAGCGCGTGGAAATCCCCCAACCCGACGGACGTGCCATGACCGCCCTCTTCACCTATGTGGAAATCGACGGCCACTGGCTTCCCTCCAACCTTGTGGTTTCCTTTGCAATGGGCACGCAGGATACCACGGCCGCCACACAGGGCCCCCAAATGGACCGGCCGGGCACGGGTGCACAGCGATCCGGCGGGCGCACCGGAAGCGTGACGATCCGCTATTCCGGGTACCAGATCAACACGGGCCTGCCCGATTCGTTGTTCACCCCGTTACCCGCCTCTCCGCGATAGCGCCCGGTTGCACCTGAGGCGTTTTCTTGGTATGATGCATCCCCCGCGGGACTTTCCGCCCAGGTAGACGAGTTACCGATTGTCGAGAGAAAACAAGGAGCACCGGCCATGGTGTTGCACGAAATGTTCGCGCACAAAGGAAAGACGGTCCAGCGTATCGGCGAAGAGCGGACGGCCGTCTATGAAAAACTCTACCGCGGACTTTCCGCCGGTGTGGACTCCGGTACGCTTCCCAGCCATCCCGATTACCTCGGCGGAAACGAGCTCGCCACCAGCATCTATCGCAAGAAATACTACGTCAAGAACCTCGCCGGCGAGCCCGTCGAACAACGGCCCGAAGACGTCTTCATCCGGCTTGCCGCATTTCTGGCCTCCACCGAAGCCACCGACGAACTCCGGACACACTGGGCCGGGGAGTTCTATCGTATTCTCTTCGACGGGCGATTCATTCCGGGCGGCCGCGTGCTCGCCGGCGCCGGAGATCTGTATCGCCTCAAGACACTCGCCAATTGCTTTGTCACCAAGATCGCGGAAGACAACATCGAGTCCATCTACCAGGCGGCGTTCGAATGCGCGCGCACGTATTCCTACGGCGGCGGGATTGGCGTGGATATCAGCTCCCTCCGTCCCAAAGATTCCGTGGTCCATAACGCGGCCGACAAATCCACCGGCGCGGTGTCGTTTATGGAGCTGTTTTCCCTGACCACCGGCCTCATCGGGCAGAGCGGGCGCCGCGGTGCCCTCATGCTGACCATCGACGTCAAACACCCCGATGTACTCGATTTCATCCGTGTGAAGAAGATTCCCAACTGGGTCACCCACCAGATCGTGGAACAGGCACAGTGGTCCGGCATCTTCGACGAACAGCAACTCCGTGAGGTGGAACGCCAGGTGCGGGAAAACACCCAGGTGCGGTTCGCCAACATCAGCATCAAAGCCACCGATGAGTTCATGCAGGCGGTCGACGAACAGACCCGGTACGGCACCGACACGCTGCTGGTGTACCGCAAGTTCTCCCGTCCGACCGTGCGCCAGGGATTCCAGGGCGGGGACGTGCACTATTCCTATGGCATTCCCGCAAAAGACATCGGCACCTATGAATTTGCCGGCGATTTTTCCTCCATGGAATCACTCAACAAATGGCTCGAAAAACAGGGAGGAACCGTCGTCTCCGAAGAGCAACTGACCAATCCCCTGCAGCGCGACGTGTTCGGCGATGTGGTGGTGGAACTGGCCCAGCAAAAGTACGATCTTGCCATCCGCCGTGCGGGAGATTTTCTCCTCTATTTCGGCTCTCCGCAAACGGGAGAAATCCGCCGCCTGATCAAAGCGCGGGAGATCTGGGACACCTTCGTTGAAGGGAACTACCACACGGCCGAGCCCGGACTGATCCTCTGGACCGCCATGAGCAAGTACAGCCCGTCCAACTATGTCGGCCGGCCGATCTCCTGCACCAACCCCTGCGCCGAAGTGCCGCTGGAAGACGGCGGCGCCTGCAACCTCGGGTCCATCAACCTCAGCCGCTGCGTGATCGACGGGTATACCGAACAGGCGAGGGTGGACTGGCAGGGACTCTGGGAAGTGACCCAGCACGCCGTCCGGTTCCTCGACAATGTGGTGCAGTGGAACACCCTGCTCAACCCGCTGGAAAAACAGCGGCGGGCGGCATCCGAAACCCGCCGGCTGGGACTGGGGGTGATGGGGATCGCGGATATGCTCAACCAGCTGGGGAAGACATACGATGGGGACGATGCCATCACCGTGCTCGAACGCGTGATGGAAACCATCGCCAACGCCGCATACCAGTCGTCGGCAAAACTTGCAGAAGAAAAAGGCGCGTCGCCGATCTTCTCCTACGAAGAGTATGCCCGGTGTCCCTTCTTCCAGGAGGCGCTCAACGAACAAACCCGCGCCCTGATTAGAACCAGCGGGCTGCGGAATATCGCCATCGTCTCGATCGCACCGACGGGCAGCATCTCGAATATCGTGCTCGGTTTTGAACGTGGCGGAAAACACTACATGGGAGTGTCCGGCGGCGTCGAACCGGTCTTCGCACTCTTCTATACGCGCCGCTCGGAGTCGTTCGGAAACCAGAAGTTCAGGGTGTTCCACAGTACGGTGCAGGCATACCTGGATATGAAGGGGTTCACGGATGAGGCGCAGCGCAAACCGTTGGAGGAATTCCTCCCCGCACATTTCCTCCGGACGGCACATGTCATTGCACCGGATATGCGCGTGAAGATCCAGGCGGTGTGCCAGCGTTTTGTGGACCACTCGATTTCCTCCACGGTCAACCTTCCGGAAGATACCGAGCCGGAAGTGATTTCGCGGATCTACCTGCAGGCATGGAGAAGCGGTCTCAAAGGTATCACGGTCTACCGCGACGGAAGCCGGTATCCGATCCTCAGTGTCGACGGGAAACCGACACCGTACCAGGAGGCGAAGAACCGGAAATACCGGATCCGGCTCCCGGAAGACGATCCGACAAAAGGAACCCGGGACGTGGAGGTGTCGGGAGAAGAGGTGCTGCGCCTCCCCGACGGACGGCTGACAACCGTGTACCACCTGCTGCGCCGGCGCGAACAAACACGGGATGAAACACCCCAGGCCGCAGCGGCGATCCTGAGCAACAACTAACCGGGCGCCGCTCTCCCGGACGTGTCGACGTCCGGCCGTGCTTTCCTCCGGCGGCCGGACCGAACACAGGAACAGAGAGACGAACAACGTACACGATGACAAGGAAGGAACACGGATGATCACCCTGCCGACTACCGCGCTGGAGATTGAAGAAGTTAAAAGAGAAAAAGCCCTGATACCGGCACAGGAAAGCGGCGAGACCGTGATCAGCAACCGGCCGGACGTGACAGAGGCGCGGGTCTACCGGCTGCGCAGCGGATTTGTGAACAACAGCGTGTTTATCACGCTCGGCTTCATCAGGGAACACAACCGGAACCGGCCCATCGAAATCTTCATCAATAGCAAAGACCTCACCCGTGCCGCCGAGTATGCCGTGCTGACGCGTCTGATCTCCGCAATCTTCCGGAAGTCGACCGATCCCACCTTCATCCTCGAAGAACTTCGCGGGATCTATGACCCGAACGGCGGATATTTCAAAGATGGCAAGTATATCCACTCATTCTACGCCGAGATTGCGAAAGTCATCGAACAGTTCTTTGAGGACATCGGCGTCACCAAAGCACGCGGGACGGCTCCGGGAACCGCCGCGGTGGAACATGTCGATGTCGACCGGGAAATCAGCGCGTTGAAGATCTGTCCGAAATGCGGCGACCGTTCGGTCAAGATCGAAAACGGGTGCATGTCGTGCGTGAACGAAGAGTGTGGGTATAGCAAGTGTGATGAGTAAGGCATACTACCCGCGATGATTTCATTTGCTCCGCCGTTCATGCCAATTCCGTTTGCGTGCCGGTCAGGTATGATCGAATGCCCCGTACCCGCGGGGCATTCCGCTGCATGGGCTTTTGACCTTGATCCAGAGAGATCGTATCATGGGGGAGCTGCATCCGGAACCGTAGCCCTTTTCCGGTGTTGTAAGAGTAGAACCCGGCCATGAACCTGTTCACATATTCCGTGATACTTCTGGCGGCGATTGCCGTCGCGCTCGTGCTGTTTTCTCCGCGCAAAGGCGTGTTCGCCCGCTGGAAACAACGAAGAACGCACAAAGCGCGCTCCACCACTGAAGATGCGCTGAAACACGCCTACGATTGTGAACACCGGGGCGTCGGATGTACTATCGAAAGCATCGCCGGGGCGCTCTCCCTTTCCGTTGACCATGCCGCCCGCCTTGCCACGCAGCTGGAGTCGGGGCGACTGGTGCGCGCCGACGGGAATGCCCTCCGCCTTACACCGGACGGACGCTCCTACGCACTGCGTATCATCCGCGTGCACCGCCTCTGGGAACGGTATCTCGCCGATGAGACCAGCGTGCGGGAAGCAGACTGGCACCTGAAGGCCGAACGCCAGGAACACCGGATGACCGCTGCGGAAGCCGACGCTCTTGCAGCGCAGCTGGGCAACCCGCAGTTGGATCCCCACGGCGACCCGATCCCGACGGCAGCAGGTGAAGTGCCCGAGCTGAAGGGAGACCCGTTGACCTCGCTGAAGGCGGGGGAATTCGGAAAAATCGTCCACGTGGAAGATGAGCCCCACGCAATCTATGCCCAGCTGATTGCCGAGGGCCTCCATGCCGGTATGATTATACAGGTTGTAGAGAACAGCAGCGCACGGGTGCGCCTTGAAGCCAACGGCGAAGAAGTCCTGCTTGCGCCGATGTTCGCCCGCAATCTCACCGTTACGTCTGTTCCCGAAGAGGGCCGCTCTCACGGCCCGTTCGCAACGCTGGCGTCACTCCGCCCGGGAGGAAGCGCCATGGTCACCGGCATTTCCCGCGCTTGCCGCGGACAGCAACGTCGCCGTCTGATGGATCTCGGCATCGTTCCCGGTACCACCATGACCGCCGAACTCTCCAGTCTGAGCGGCGACCCCATGGCATACCAGGTGCGCGGTACCCTCGTCGCCCTCCGGAAGGAGCAGGCGGAACAAATCGTTGTCAGCCCGGTCTCCGTGTCATCATGAGCGATCCGATACCACAGGCCTGCGAAACCTGCCCCGCCTTCAATGCCGGTCATCTGACCCGGCTGGGCATCAACATCGATAATGTGGATTTTGTGGTGGCGCTTGCAGGGAACCCGAACACCGGGAAAAGTACCGTGTTCAACAGTCTTACCGGGCTCCGGCAGCACACAGGCAACTGGCCCGGGAAAACCGTCTCCCGCGCCGAGGGCGGCTTCGCCTTCAACGGGAAGAAATTCAAAATTGTGGATCTGCCGGGCACGTATTCCCTCCTGTCCACAAGCGTGGATGAGGAAGTCGCCCGTGATTTTATCCTGTTCGGCCGGCCCAACGTGACCGTCATCGTCGTTGATGCGACACGGCTGGAGCGCAATTTGAATCTTGCGTTGCAGGTCCTTGAAATCACCGATCGGGCCGTCCTGTGCGTGAACCTGATTGATGAGGCGCGCCGGCACAACATCACCGTGGACGATCGCATGCTCGCACGGGAGCTCGGCATCCCGGTGGTGCCTACCGCTGCACGGCAACGGGAAGGCATTACCGCCCTGCTGCAGACCGTCCACGATGTGGCCACCGGCGCCTTTGTGTGCCGGCCACGCCGCGTGCAGAGTATACCCGCAAACGTTGCTGCTGCGCTCGACCGGCTCGCGGAGCAGGTGATTGCCCGTTTTCCCGGCCTCCCGAACGCACGGTGGGTTGCCTTACGGCTCCTCGAAGGCGATCAACGGATGATCGATGCGGTGAAAAGCGGAGAACTTGCCGGTCTGGTGGCAGGCAAGACGTGATGTGTACGCGGGTGCGGAAGGAGAAGCGGAAGCGGATGAGCACGGACACCATGCAATGAGTACGACGGCGCAGAAAACGGATTCCACGGACTCCCTGCTCACCGATGCCAATACGCTGCGGTGGAAACTCGGCGACGACTATCACGATTCGCTGATGGAAGGCATCTATCAGGACGCGGCCAGGATTGCGGATACCGCTGTGACACGCAGCGGCAAACAGCCGCGCTTCAACCTGGATCGTACCATTGACCGGCTGGTGACCAGCAAATGGACCGGATTCCCGATCATGCTCCTGCTGCTTGCCGTGGTCTTCTGGCTTACCGTCGTCGGGGCCAATATTCCTTCCGCACTCCTTGCATCGTTCTTCCTGGACACGGTCCATCCGGTGCTGAAGGAGCTCTGTGCAGGCGCCGGGCTTCCCTCCTGGCTCACCGGGCTCCTGGTGGACGGCGCGTATCTCGCGGGGGCGTGGGTGATCAGCGTGATGCTCCCGCCGATGGCGGTCTTCTTTCCGGTCTTCACGCTGCTGGAGGACTTCGGCTATTTGCCGCGGGTGGCGTTCAATATGGATGCGCTCTACCGTCGCGCGGGTGCACACGGCAAACAGGCACTCACGATGACCATGGGATTCGGCTGTAACGCGGCAGGCGTTGTGGCAACACGGGTCATCGACAGCCCGCGCGAGCGGCTCATCGCGATCATCACCAACAACTTTTCCCTCTGCAACGGACGCTGGCCAACACAAATCCTGATGGCCTCGATATTCATCGGCGCACTGGCACCGGTTCACCTGGCCGGGGTTCTCTCCGCCGCCGCTGTGGTCGTCGTGGCAGTGCTCGGCGTGACGGTGAGCCTCGTGGTTTCCTGGTCTCTCTCGCGCACCGTACTACGGGGTGAAGCGTCGGCCTTCAGCCTGGAACTTCCGCCGTACCGTCCGCCGCGCATTCTGCAGACACTCTACACATCGCTCATCGACAGAACAATCTATGTGCTCTGGCGTGCGATACTCTTTGCCGTGCCCGCAGGTATGGTGATCTGGCTTGTGGCAAACGTGACGATCGGCGGATCAAGCCTGGCCGAACTGTTCATCCACTGGTCGAATCCGTTCGGACTGTTGCTCGGGCTGAACGGTGTCATCCTGCTGGCGTATATTATTGCCATTCCCGCAAATGAAATCGTCATTCCCACGGTCCTGATGCTGACCGTGCTCACCACCACCCTCAACGGTGTGGGGGCGGGCACCGGCGTGATGTTCGAAGCGGAATCGGCGGCGGCAACGGCGGAAATACTCCGTGCGGGAGGATGGACAACACTGACCGGCATCAACCTGATGCTCTTCAGCCTGATTCATAACCCCTGTTCCACCACGATCTACACGATATACAAAGAAACACGAAGCATGAAGTGGACAGCGCTCGCAACGGTCCTCCCGCTCGGGATGGGATTTGCGGTCTGTTTCCTTGTTGCCCTTCTCTGGAAGTTCATCGCCGCGGGTTAGTGCCTGTTTTTTGCACTCTTCTGCCATTCCTACTTTCACTCGGTTTTTTCTCAATTCTTGGAATTTTCCCGCCTCTCAGGCCTGCGAATGCCTTTCCCGGCCGGTATTGGGCGATTATTCTGGCATGCAATTCGCAAGGTTACAGCGGACTGCGACTACACCTGAAATCTGTACCTTTCCCAGCACTCTACAGGATAACCGATGAAACGCCTCAATGTCACCATCGACGGCAATGAAGCAGCCGCGTACGTGGCGCACAAGCTGAACGAAGTCATTGCCATCTACCCCATTACCCCCTCCTCGAACATGGGGGAGTGGGCCGACGAATGGTCTTCCCAGGGCAGAAAAAACCTGTGGGGAACCGTTCCGTCCGTCACCGAAATGCAGAGCGAAGGGGGTGCCGCGGGAGCAGTGCACGGCGCATTGCAGACCGGCGCACTCTCGACAACCTTCACAGCATCGCAGGGCCTCCTGCTGATGATCCCGAACATGTTCAAGATCGCGGGCGAGCTTACCTCGACTGTCTTCCACGTTTCCGCCAGGGCCGTGGCCGGACACGCACTGTCGATCTTTGGCGATCACAGCGATGTGATGGCGACACGCACCACCGGCTTCGGGCTCCTCGCCTCCAATTGTGTGCAGGAGATCATGGATCTGGCGTTGATCTCGCAGGCGGCGACTCTGGAATCACGGATCCCGTTCATTCACTTCTTCGACGGATTCCGCAGCTCGCACGAGGTGCAGAAAATCGAACAGTTGAATGACGAGGATCTGCGTGCACTCATCAGCGACGAACTGGTGATCGCCCACCGGCGCCGCGCACTCTCTCCCGAGCATCCCGTCATGCGCGGTTCCGCACAGAATCCGGATGTCTTCTTCCAGGCCCGCGAGGCATGCAACACCTACTACCAGCGCTGTCCCGATATCGTGCAGAAGGTCATGGACAAGTTTGCCGCGGTGGTCGGACGTCAATACCGGTTGTTCGAATATGTCGGTTCGCCGACAGCCGACCGGGTCATCGTGATGATGGGTTCCGGCGCCGAAGCGGCACAGGAAGCGGTGGAGTACCTCAACCGCAAAGGGAGCAACGTCGGTCTCCTCAAGATCCGCCTGTACCGTCCCTTCTCCGTGAAACACTTCCTCTCCGCACTGCCCGCATCGGTGAAACAGATTGCCGTGCTGGACCGCACCAAGGAGCCGGGAAGCCTCGGCGATCCCGTGTACCTGGATGTGATCAGTGCGATCAACGAAGGCCTCACGGACGGAACGGCGCCGGTAAAAACGATGCCGCGAATTATCGGCGGACGGTACGGTCTCTCCTCGAAGGAGTTCACCCCCGCAATGGTGAAAGCGATCTTCGATGAGCTGGCGAAACCCAAGCCGAAGAATCACTTCACGATCGGCATCACGGACGATGTCACCAACTCCAGTCTCGACTATGATCCGCAGTTCTCCACGGAAGCGGATGATGTGTTCCGGGGAATCTTCTACGGTCTCGGCGCCGACGGCACCGTCGGTGCGAACAAGAACTCGATCAAGATTATCGGTGAAGACACCGACTTCTATGCGCAGGGATACTTCGTGTACGACTCCAAGAAGTCAGGTTCGATAACCACATCGCACC
>Ga0209253_10000397_pt1 | contig 36909 bp, 40 predicted proteins | sample FrelakmetBRP12BR_FD_187145 | JGI IMG/M metagenome (GOLD analysis project Ga0209253, IMG submission 187145) | Freshwater lake sediment microbial communities from the University of Notre Dame, USA, for methane emissions studies - BRP12 BR (SPAdes)... | ecosystem: Environmental > Aquatic >... | reverse complement strand
AAGGTGGTGCGCCATGTATGAAGAACCTTACCGATGGGTAGAAGCAGTCGGCAACCGCCGGACCTACCTCGATGAGCAGTTCAGGCAGGGGAGTCCTGTGGTGGCGTTGGGCTACGATGGGGGTCTTCTCCTGACGACCGTCAGCAAAGGGACGTCGAAGCTGTATGAGATTTATGATCGCATCGCCCTGGGAGGTATGGGGCATCCCGCGGATCTGGAGAAGCTCCGATTCAATCTGTTGGAGATGGCGCATACTGAGGGGTTCAACCGGTCCCCATCAGATGTCACAGGCTCGCGGTTGGTGAAATACGGAATAGCCCCGGTCATCAAACAGGCCTTTGAAGAAGTGTATAAGGCGCCGTTCATCGTCAGGATTGTCCTGGCCGAGTTGGGCCAGAAACCGGAGAGGGATACGCTCCTCACGATCAACTATGACGGGACGTTTGAAGAGCTCAAGGAGTATGCCGTGCTGGCTGCGACGAAGCAGGCGCAGGCGCGGATGCAGGAGTATTTGAAGGCTCAGAAGCCGTCTCCCTGCACGCTTGAGCAGGGATTGTTACTGGCGTTGCGCACCTGGGCAATCGGGTCGCTTGCGCATCAACAGGATTCGGCAGAGGCGACGGCTGAGGGAGGAGCTGAGTCCAGTCGCGAGACGGTGGCATCGATTCCTGATCAGGCCGCGTTGCTCGCACATCTTCGTGAGGTGCTGGCGGATAAGACGCTGGAATGCGCGGTCCTGGAGCGGCAGCAGGTCGGTTCATCCAAATATCGTGCGCTGAAGCCGGCCGAACTTTCCCGGCTGCTTCCCGGCGACTTTCAGACGATTGTGACGCGCTAAGATGCTGAACCGTATTTTCGGGCTTGAAACGGAGTACGGACTCCTCGTCAATCAGGATCGCCCCGATCATTCGCCGACATGGTTTGCCCACCAGATCCGCGATCATCTCTTTCACGCCCAGCATCGGGGCGTGCTGGACCTGCACCATCGTGGACATGATGAGCCTCCGGGGAACGGGGGCTTTCTCACCAATGCCGGGCGGATGTACCTCGACATGGGGCATCTGGAGTATGCCTCGCCGGAATGCCAGTCGCTCGTCGATCTCGTCGCGGTCGATCGGGCCGGCGATCAGCTTCTGCAGGAGGCGATTGAGGCCTTGGGGTTCGGCGAGACCATTTCCCTCATCAAGAACAACATCGACCATGAGACCGATGCGACCTTCGGATCGCACGAGAACTATCTGGTCACTCGCCGGTTTCCCTTCAGCCGGAGAGGGTTGAATCCTCTCGTCACCTTCCTGGTCACCAGACAGATTTTCACCGGCTCCGGTCGTATCGGTGCGGCGAATCCACAGGATGCCTGGATTCAAATGGATCGCCTGATCGTGCCGCGCGGGGCACTGCGTTCACACGGCCCCCAGACGATGATCCCCTATCAGATTTCACAGCGGGCCGATCATATCGTGAACGATTTCTTCGAGTGGGTGCAGCAGAACCGTGCGATCGTCAATACGCGTGATGAACCGCTGGCGGACCCCAATCAATATCGGCGTATTCATCTGCTCCTCGGCGACTCGAACATGGCTGAGGTCGCCACGGCGCTCAAAATGGGGACGACCGGGCTGGTGTTACAGCTGATCGAGGAAGGGAAGGCCCCGTACGGGTTGGACATCGACGAGCCGGTCGAGACCCTCCAAGAGATCTCACAGGATCAAGAGCGCCAGTGGATCGTGCGCCTGCAATCAGGCAAGACGATTTCAGCGATCGATATTCAAGAGCAGTTCCTCGCGGCGGCACGAGAGGCCTATGCCGGGCAGGATGAGGAGACGGACTGGGTGCTCGACCAGTGGGAATCAGTCCTGACGGATTTGCGCGGCGACTATGCCAAGCTGGTCGGGCGGGTCGATTGGGCCTCCAAATTATGGCTGCTCGAATCCTTCCGCGAGGCCGAACAGCTGGCCTGGCAGGATCCGGCGCTCAAAAGCCTCGACCTCGAATATCATAATTTGCATGCGGATCGCGGCCTCTATTTCGGGCTGCTCGAAGATGGGCGGGTGTCTCGCATGACGACGGACAAGGCAATTACGCTTTCGATGGAACATCCCCCGCGCAATACGCGCGCGTTCGGTCGGGGAGAGCTGATTCGCCATTTATTAGCGGCCGGTCCGGCTGAGGCGCTTGATGATCAGGCTCAGGGCCAGCAGTTCTTTCCGGCCTATGTCATCAATTGGTCGATCTTTCAGGTCGACGGGCGTACTCCGTTCCCTATGCCCGATCCCTTCAAAACCTATGTTCAGGATGTTCGCACCTACCTCCAATCCATCTGACCGGACCTTCACTCGCTCACCGCGTGCGCGCATAACACGTTGATTCTATGAAATAGCCAGCGGAATGATATGCTTGTCAGGGCACGGGTGATGTTCCCCGCGGCCAGCAGGAGGTTCACGATGAAAGCACGGACGTGGATGATGCAATACGGTGTGGCGATGATGCTCTCGTGCGCCTTCGCCCTGATTCTTGGCCAAGTGCCGCTCTTTCGCGAGACGGCGGTGGGGAAATTAGCCGCTTCGGATCTGGTCCAGTTTCTTGGCTACGGTTGTACGCTAGTACTCTCCTGGCTCGGTGCTCGCCAGTTGTCGGCAGATCCTCCCGAGGACTGGAAATGGCTGTCGCCCTATCGGGCGTTGATTCTTCCGGTGACGACACTGGTCACGGTGATTCTGGCCTACGGAGTACTGTTGCTGGTGGGTGGGCCCTTTCTGAATAAGTTCGCCAAGGGGATCTATAACTGGATGTTTATCGTCGGTATCGTGGCCGCCATTGCGTGGCTGATCGTGACCTGGGTCAGAACTTGTGCCCCGCTGGTGGCTGCGACTGTTCCCAGGAGATTGAAGAAAGCCGCCTAACCGATACGATCCCGGTGGCGGCCTCTTGGTTGGGGCCGCCACGTCAGTTACCCCGCTCTTCTAAGAAACTCTACGATTCTGTTTTCCGCCCAGTAGGAGTCTTCACCGTTTTGTTTCAGGCTGAAGAACCCGCAATGACCTCCATGTCGAGGAGTCAGCAGAGTAATGGATTGATTCTCTCTGAGTACAGGACGGGTGAACAGAGAGTAGGGAATGAACGGATCGTTCTGGGCGGTGATGATCAACGTCGGGACAACAATCCGGTTGAGCACATGACGGGCCCCTGCGCGATCATAGTAATCAGCTCCGTTTCGATAGCCTCCGTCACGGGCAGTGTAGAAATCATCAAACTGACTGATGGTCTTGATCGAGCCCAATGCGGCCAGGTCCCATTTGCCAGGAAAGAATCCGGCCTTCCGTTTCATTCGCGCTTTGAGCCGCGAAAGGAAGTGCTGGTGGTAGATCCAGTTCCGCGGTTGCTCCAAGGCTGCCACGCACTGGGTCGGATCAATGTTCGGACATACGGCCACCACTCCTGCGAGGGCAGGTACAGTCCCTCCCATTTCACCGGCTGCCTTCAGCACCAGATTGCCGCCCATTGAATAGCCCACCAGCCAGATGCGTGTCAGGCGGTCAACCGTCGCCAGTTCTCTCACGATCTCGCGGTAATCGCTGCTCAGTCCGCTGTTATAGAGTGTCGGAGTGAGCTGTTCGGTGCCGCCGCAGGTGCGCTGGTTCATCCGCACGACATTGAATCCTTGCCGGTAGGCCTTATCCGCGATTCCGCGCATGTAATGCGAGTCCGCGCAGCCCTCCAGTCCATGAACCAGAATGATGGTTGGGGAGGCGCTGCGGTCGTACTGCCAATGGCAGATTCCCAGAAGCTGCGTGCCCGGATCTGTGGTGAAGAGGCGCTCGTTCTTCGGGATCTGGCTCAGGGAGGTATCTCTCGGCCAGTACCCCGACGCAAGGGTCATGACGTGCGCGTTACGGAGGAGAAGGGGCGGGGTAAAAGAATGTGTGTCGTGCATGTTTAACTCATCATATCCAATATCGGAGTGATGTGGAGCAAGAATTTCCCTGTGGCGGGCACGATGGGGATCTCAAGGTGGACCTCGACCGATAACAGAGTTTGGATAGGTGTCAAAGGAGGCAGGCCTGCTGACAGCAACTGGCGATGTGATGCGGCGCGTATACGGCGCGGGTGAGTTACGACCAGAGACGGTAATATCAGCATGCGGAATGGGCAGCAACTGTTCGGCGAACTCCGGATGTATTGGATTTTCAGCCTGCCATGCGCAAGAACAGGACGGTTGTTCACGTGCATGCGACGCATATTGCTACTGCTATTGCGCCGGGATTGACTTGCAGGCCATGAGCGTGGAGGTTTCGCAGATCTCGTATTACGCGCGCGATCAGTCAGCGGCCGTCGACTCTCGCAGCGTAATGGATCGGGCTTATAAAAGCGAAGAGGGCTGATGGCCTGCGGCCATCAGCCCTCTTCATCTATTTGGCTCCCCGGGCAGGACTCGAACCTGCGACCAGCCGGTTAACAGCCGGCTGCTCTACCAACTGAGCTACCGGGGAACGTAGTGTTCAATGGGGGCGGGACCCATTCTAGCAAAACTTCTTGCAGAGGGGGAGTCTTTTTTAGACGTCAAAATCCTCGGTCTCATCCTCGTCTGACGAGGCGTCAGTATTTCCCTCGGCTAAGGCGGCATAGTGCTTAGCCCAGGTGAGATAGAGATTCCCGCTATCCCGAATCGTATCGGCCGCTTTCACGAGCTTATCTACGAGTTCAGGATCTTTCCCCGTCGCTTGGATCTGGGCGGCTCGTCGTTCGATCGCCTTGGGGTATTGAGTGATCAAGCCGGAGATTTCAGCCAAGAGCTCGTTGATGACGTTGTCTTCTGTATCCATTGCACACCTCTTCTCTCAACAAAAAACCCCATAGCGCGGACGCTATGGGGTTTCCCGTTAATCACATCTTAATGGCCTAGCCTTGGTAGGCTTGTCCCAGAGCTGCAGACTCGCCTTTTTTAGCTATCAGCTGACCGGTGGCGCTCACGGCCCGCATCTCAATCGCATGGTGTTTTGCGGCGTCGCAAACGACTACGCAAAGCTCGCAGCCCTTGCAGCGATCTATATTAACCTCGGCGACCATCTTGCTGGAGTTCAGGTCCAGGCAGTTGGCTTCCGGGCAATACATGATACAGAGGCGGCAGCCCTTCTTGGCAGTGCATTTCTCATCGATGACTTGCGCTACGTTATACATGCGACGTAGTTCCTTCTTTTACGCGGCTACGGCAGGATTGCCGACTCGTAACTCGATCTTGTTCTTGTCCGCCCATTCACTGGCGATTTCATAGGCCGCCTTGACGGTGGCCAGGTTCTTGGCCAGCAGCATTTCTTTCTTGGCAAACTTCTTCTTGATCGCTTCATCCAGCGAAGCCGTACCACCCGATGCGACGAATTTCTTTCCAAACCGCTCCTGAAGCGCGCCATCCAAAGCTTCCATGGAAACGCACTTGGTGATACCTGCCACTGACCCGATCATGGACATGTTCGTGGACAACTCGGTGCCAGCCACTTCGATAGCGAGCTCGGTGCCGGCGATATAGAACAAGGCCACGTTCAAATCTTTGAGGCGTTGAATATCTTCTTCTGACAGAAGGGGCTGCGCGGAGTTGATGATCACGACTCCGCCTTCCTTCACGCCGGAATAAAACGGCATCGTGTAGCTTTTGCCCATCGTGATGACCTGGGGGTGAAAGACCTGAATCACGTCGGGGAACACCAACTCGCCGCGATCATAGATCCGTTCGATTCCGATGCGGCAATAACTCTCCGCCGGGGCCATTCGCTTTTCTGCCCCAAAGAATGGGTTGGAGATCGAAAACTTCCCGTCCCGGTTCGCGGCCATGGCCAAGACATGTGCGGCGGTGACCGCGCCCTGCCCGCCTAAACCCGACATCCGGATATTGAGTCTCTTCTTAATCATGGACAACCTCCGGTTTCGTTAGGCTTGCCCGGCCAATTGTTTGGCGGCCGCTTTCCGTTCTTTATCTTTTGCTGCCAGTTCGGCCAGCAATTGCTTGGCTGGCTCGCTGACGTATTCCTTGTAGGCAAATCGTTCGTTCGGCTTTTCGGAATCACGCATCTCCTGGAGACCTTCCATGCTGTTCTTGCCGATTTCCAGAATGCAGGGCGTATAGAGCTGCAGATAGGTCGGGCCGATTTCGCGGGCGATGTGCACCGCGTTACGGATCACTTTCTCGACCAGGGAGGGCTTGCTGACGGTGCAGTTGACGACATAATGACAGCCTGATTCGCGGGCGATTTCAGGCAGCCGCACCTTGTCGAACAGTTTGCCGACCGGCGCCATCTTGGCGACGAAACCCTTCTGCATCAGTCCGCTCTCCTGGCCGCCGGTGTTAGCGTAGAGTTCGTTGTCGAAGCAGATGGTGGTGAACTTCTCCTGGCGGAACCAGGCTTGGAGGGTCATATCCAGGCCGATGTCGACGGTTGCACCGTCGCCAGCGAGGACGACGACATCCTTTGTCCGGCCTGGGAAGCGGACACTCAGGGCGCGCTTCAACCCGGACGCGATCGCATTCTGGTTGCCGAAGAGGGAGTGAATATTGTGAACGGCGACCATCGGGAATACCAGGCTGGTGCAGCCGGTAGAGCCGACCATGACCGTATCTTCCGGGTTCGGGAGCGAAGCCAGGATGTAGCGGAATGCCATGGATTCAGGACAGCCGGCGCACAGAGAGTGCTGTTCGATGAGTTCTTTGCTGCTCCCGATATCTTTCCATCCGCGGTCTTCCTTGCCGTAGGTCGCGCTCTTGACCAGGTCCTGGTAATCCGACGGCATGATGTCGTACAGGGCTTCAGAGATCCGAATGCGTTCCTTGCTCATATATGCCTCCTCAGGGCGTGTCGTTCGAAATAGAGTCGTCTATTGCTATGCGCTACTTCCTCAGCTCCCGCGACCGGCCATGGAAATGCTCTTCATTCCCAGAACCGTCTTGATCTCGGAAACGATGATTTCCGGCGGCATCGTCATGCCACCGCACACGCGCGGACCGGAATGGACCCGATGGTGATTGGGAATCGTCGCCTTGATTTCTTTCGCAAGCCATCCGGTGACGTTAAATTCAGGTACGAAGATGTGCTTAGCATTTTTCGTGGCTTCCCGAATCTCTTCTTCCGGCCAGGGGCGTAAGGACTTTACTTTCACCAGCCCGCAGCGGATTCCTTCGTCCTCTAGCAGTCGGATGGCTTCACGTCCCTGTGAGACGGCTGTCCCTGAGGCCACGATCATGATCTCCGCATCGGTATTCTCGGTATCGACCAATCCGTTGATCCACTTGATGGTATGTTTTCTTGAGCGTTCAACCGCAGCCCAGATTTCCTGCTGCCAGCTGGCATGGGTGGCGTAGCTGATGTAGTTGCTCTTCATGACGAAAGGATCACGCATCATCCGAACCGGTGGACATTCCATATCCATGCAGGGAACCGGCGAGCGGTAGGGATCGTAGGGCGGTAAGCACATGTCGGCCGGTGTGAGGTTCACGACGTCTTTGGTATGTGTGACGAAGAACCCGTCGCAACAGAGCGCGAGGGGCAAGTGCACATCCGGCTCTTCCGACACCATGTAGCCTTTGAGAATCCAGTCGAAGAAGTCCTGCGCGGTTTCGGCGTGCCAGACGAGCATGCCGGTATTCAGGAGATAGGCGATTTCGAGAGTATCGGGCTGAATCGACAGCGGTGAGTTGATGCCGCGGCAGGTGACGATCATTTGGATCGGCAACCGTGCTCCGGACCACATGGGGAAGTTTTCCATGGCGCGCATCGTGCCGGGGCCCGCCGTCGTCGTGAATACGCGTGCTCCTCCAAAAGCAGCTCCGGCGCATTGGGACATAACCGCAAATTCGCTCTCACCGCGGAAGTAGTCGCCGATGTACCCTTCGGCAAAGAGCTCGCCGATCAAGGCAGCCGCTTCACTTTGAGGGGTGATCGGGTAGGCAATCATGACGTCGCAGCTGGCACGTCGCAGAGCTTCCTTGATGACCTCGCTACCCGTATAGAACGAAGGCGTCCGAGGAGCGTCGTTCATCATTGTCCAGGTATCGGTAAAGGTCTGTCCCTTTTTATTCTTTGTCCCAATAAGGGATTTCTTTTCTGCCATGGACCTAGCCTCCTTTCACTGCACAGGGAGTTTCAAACGGTTAGTTTGATGCCCCGCTCTTGGCTGACGTCAGCCGTGGTTGGACTGTCCCTTTCAACTTTCTCACCCAGTCTGCCAGCGTCATGATCTTTTCGACGGATGCGTCACGGAATGAGAGCATCGCGTCTTCGTGACCGGCCTGAGCACACATTGCAATCGTGTAACATGAGGTGCCACCACGAATAATCTTGAGCGACAGGTTCGCCTGGTGGCAATGCACGCCGATGAACATGCAGCAATCGATTTTGTTATGCCAGATGGTGAGATTCGGGTGGTTGGGATTGATTTCAACTTCAGGGTTGATCTTCGGATACTTCGGGCGATAGTCCGGCATCGGAATCAGCATGGGCTTCTGGCCGGGCTGCACGCATTCCTTCAATGTGTTGTACAGATGTCGGATCGCCGTCGCTTTCTTGGCGGCGTTTTCATTCCAGGCCCAGAGCACCAAGGGACCGGGGAAGAGGGTCGGTACTTTGGCCATCAAGAATTGCTTGGCAGCTTCTTCATAGGCCTTTTCTTCGGAGACAATGACGCCGTTGATATGGGCTTCACCCGGGTTTGGCAACCGGATCCCCATGCTGGCGGCGGCTGGGGGAAGAAAGTGTTCTGGTCCTGGGAGCACGCGGTATTGGCTCATTACGACTTACTCTCCGGGCAAAAGGGTGAAAGACCTAAGAACGAAGCATTTTCCAAGACTTGATCCTGTCAACACTCTAAGCTTTTCCCCACACCTTCTGCAACCTCACAGAAGGCCCACCTCCCGGAGCTTTTGGGCTATGAAGGCAGACCCGGATTAGGCCTTTAGGGACGCTCCGCTGTGGAACGAGAACGTGTTGTTTGGACGCTGATTGGCCGACATTATAGGGGGCTGGCTTTTTCCTTGTCAAACGAGAGATGCCGATCGAATTCCGATGGAATCTAGTCAAGCGATGCTTGGCTGCCCGTGACGGGACAGGGTCAGGGGAGCTGTTCGCATGCGACCGGAGAGCCAAGGATGCAGGCCTGCTCAAAGTCTTCTTTGGCGAGGCTGCCCTGGAGCTGTTCCCGGTACAGCTTGCCTCGCATGAGGAGTGCCTGGACGTGGCTAGGGTCGATTCCGAGGACGACGGTCAAATCATCGACGGCCCGCGCAGGCTGGCGTTGCTTTTGATGGAGCTCAGCTCGGAGCAGGTAGGCTTCTTTCTGAAAGGGAATCCAGCTGTCGGGGGCCGATGAGTTGAGCATCCTATTGAGGACGGTCATCGCCGGTCTCCATTGTTTCGTGGAAATCAGTGTGCGGGCCTGTGCGGTGGTCGCGCGGATGAGTCGTTGGCGAGCAATGTCGAAGAACGGATCAATCTCTAAGGCTTGTTTGTAAGCGTTTTCCGCTGCCTCATACTGATTCAGCCATGTATCTACGTCACCCTGGCCGAGGAGTGCCCAGAGATTTTTTGCGTCCAGAAGGAGGGCACGGTCAAAATCCATTCTGGCATTGTCGATGTACTCGGAATATTCACTCGGGCGAGATTTGTTGGAATAGGCCAGTGAAGCCAGCCTGAGATAGGTCTGCCCTCTCACGATCAACGGATCCACATACAGAGGATCCAGGGTTGCGGCTTGTGATGTCAGGTCGATCTTTTGGCGCAAGTTGTGGGAGTGCACGGCATTGTCGACGAGACGGCGCGCGTGGCTCAGGGACCCTGCGTAGCCCGGTGGCTCGATGACGAGACTGCGAACCCCGGAGACTGGCGTTTGCATCTCCCGGAGTTGCGCTTTCAGCTCGGTATTTTCTTTTTGGAGTTGTCTGAAATGTGCGGCCAGTTGTTCTTCAGAGCGCCACCGGCGAATGGCCTCATGGAGATGATCCAAGTTGACTACGGCTCGAATACGAACCGTGAAGACCGGGCGATCATTCTCAAAGCTGCGTATGGATTCCAGGACGTCTGTTTTGGTGATCGCTGCCGCGAGTGTCCGGATTTCCAGCGAACTGAATTGAGCGCTTTTTCCGTTTCGAACTGTTTCGTAGTCGTGAAAGCTTGATTCGAGGTAGATCCCTGCCTCTTCGACTGCTTTGCGCTGGGCACGCTGGAGCACTCTCTCTTCCGCGATAGCCAAGGTATCGCCGTCAGCCATGACATAGTGGCCTTCGGCCACAATGGTCGTCTCGGCGGCGCTGGCACTCCAAGAGAAGGGGGCGGAGAGAGCCAGGATAATCAAGGTGAGTGGTAGACAAGTTACACGAACCATACGTGCAACTATACCGCGCGTGGTCTAACTGGACAATGCACCCAACGTATGGTCTGCTTCTGGGTTTTCCGCGGGAGAAACGGAAGGAGTCGATAAAGAAGCGAGCACCGTCAAAGTTGTTATTTTATTTGGGCAAAACCTGCATGAATGGGTGGATCTCAACACGCTCAAAGACACCATTCACCATATAAGGATCCTGGCTGGCAAATCGTTCAGCCTCGGTCTGTGAGTCGAATTCCAGTACCATCAAACTGCCGGTCTTATCTGTGAGGGGGCCGGCAAGGATGACGCGGCCTTGTTGCACCAATGGTTCAAGATTAGCAAGATGGGCTGGACGGTGAATTTTCCGTTTGGCTTCTCCCTCTGGACCGTCGTATCCAAGGATTACAAATTTCATCAGAGATCATCCCTTACGAGCTTGTCTGGTTCGATATGGATTAGAGCCTAAGCCGGGTCTTCAAGTGGGCAACGGTCTTTATATCCGCTTGTCACTTCATGCCACCAGCGGATTTCGGTCTCCCCAAGCTTCCAGCATAAATAGACAATTCGGCCGTCACGGGCGTGAGGAAAGTCGCAAAGGCCGAGATCAATATCCTTCACATGGACGCCTAGCTCATGAATGGTCTGAAGGTTGGAACTGATTGTTTGAAGGCTGAACACATATTGGGTTCCCACCGGGGTCCCGCCCCCATACGCTGCGTTATCCGAGGCTTTACGGACTTCTTCGCGAGTTTGGACAAGGATAGCTTTGGACTGTTTGATGGTCTCAAGGTGAGACTGGAGCTGCGGGATGAGTTGATTTGCTTCAAAAAGTGTAAACACTCGCTCCGGATTTTCCTCATCTCGATCTTCAGCCATAATTCATCGTACTCCCTGGCGCTGTGTATCACAGTCAATTTTCCGGTTCAATGGGAGGAGGGTGTTATTCGTAAGGCAACCGGGGATTGAAAAAAGTATATTGTTCTGTTGACAACGGATGGGGGCATGCGTATCATCCGCACTAGCATTCACATTTTGATGCGAATCGCTCTCCACGTAATTTCAACCTCCGGAACCTTTCTCGAATCGAAACCACACGAGTTAGTCAGTATCGAAGTAGAAGGCGATCGCCAATAACATCCATTGATTGCATTCAATCTCTCAGGCGTTTCGGAGACCAGGGTCTGAATCTTCACCACGAAAAACTTGCGTAGCCAGGGTACGGTACGAATCGTCCTCTCCAACAACGATATCGCTGATTCAAACATAAACACACATCTGTTCCGCGCATGGTCAATCAATCCGGTAAGTCGTTTCTCATGACAACAGAGCCAATGGCTCGATAGGAGTGTTATGCAAGCTGCTAAGGGAGAGGTCATGTATCTGGCGGAGTTGAAGCAGAAATCCATCGCCGATCTTAACGAGGTAGCGCGTGACCTGAAGATCGAAGGCTCGGCCAACCTGCGAAAGCAGGAACTCATATTCGCCATTCTTCAAGGCCAGACGGAAAAGAACGGCGTGGTCTACGGTGAAGGTGTTCTGGAAACCCTTCCAGATGGGTTTGGCTTTTTGCGCGCTCCCGACTCCAACTACCTTCCGGGCCCCGACGACATCTATATTTCGCCATCACAGATTCGCCGGTTCAATCTCCGTACCGGTGACACTGTTTCCGGGCAGATCAGGCCCCCGAAGGAGAGCGAGCGGTACTTTGCCCTGCTCAAAGTCGAGAAGGTCAATTACGAAGATCCGGAAGTCTCACGGGATAAAATCCTCTTTGACAATCTGACTCCGCTCTACCCCGAGGAACGACTCAATCTTGAATTTGACCGCGAAGAGTACTGCACCCGCGTGATGGATTTGACGACTCCGATCGGCAAAGGGCAGCGCGGATTGATTGTGGCCGCTCCCCGCACCGGTAAGACGATGTTGCTCCAGGCCCTCGCACGGGCCATTCTCAAGAATCATAAGGAAGTCACGTTGATCGTGCTCTTGATCGACGAGCGTCCGGAAGAAGTCACCGATTGGCAGCGGCAGGTCAAGGCCGAAGTCATCAGTTCGACGTTTGATGAACCGGCGCAGCGCCATGCTCAAGTCGCCGAAATGGTGCTGGAGAAGGCCAAGCGATTAGTCGAGCACAAAAAGGACGTGGTGATTCTCCTGGATAGCATTACGCGTCTGGCGCGCGCCTATAATACGATCGCGCCGCCCAGCGGCAAGGTGCTCTCCGGAGGTCTCGATTCAAACGCGCTGCAGCGGCCCAAGCGGTTCTTCGGTGCCGCCCGCAACATCGAGCACGGCGGGAGTTTGACGATCATGGCCTCCGCGCTTGTCGACACCGGCAGTCGTATGGACGACGTGATTTTCGAAGAATTCAAGGGTACCGGCAACATGGAAGTCCATCTGGATCGTCGCCTTGCAGACAAGCGCCTCTTCCCGGCGATTGATATCAGCAAGTCCGGAACCAGGAAAGAAGAGTTGTTGGTGGATAAGGATCGGCTCAACAAGATGTGGATCTTGCGGAAGGTCCTCAGTCCGTTGGGAACCATGGAGGCGATGGAGTTCCTCATGGACAAGATCGGCGGGACCAAAACCAATCAGGAGTTCCTGCAATCCATGAATCGGTAAGAGATGCTTGTTTCTACCCCTGTGGTTCGGATAGAGTGTACTGCTTCTGACGTGGGGTCAGGAGCCTGAGCGAATGTTTGGCAAGGAGTCGTAGGTCATGCAAAAGGGTATTCATCCAATGTATCGGGAAGCCACGGTCCATTGCGCCTGTGGTAACTCATTCAAGACGCGCACGACCATCGGGGAAATCAGCGTCGATATCTGCGGTGCCTGTCACCCGTTTTTTACCGGCACACAGAAAATTATCGACACCGAAGGACGGGTCGAACGGTTTAAGAAGAAGTACGCGAAGAAGGACAAGTAGCCGCTCTACGTGTCATAGAAGAGACCCTGCTTCGCCTTGGAGCAGGGTCTCTTTGTTTTTTGGCCTTTGGGGGCCATATTGGGTGATCGCGCCCGAGGAACGAGAACGATGGAAGCCGCCTTATTCAAGAAATGGGAATCCGTGGCATCACGATTCCAAGAGTTGACCGATCAACTCATGGACCCCTCTGTAGTCAGCCTGCCTGCTCAGCTCCACAAGCTCAGTAAGGAACGGATGGATCTTGAACCGGCGGCCCAGATGTTTGAGGCCTACCGCGGCAACGTCCGACAGCTTGAAGAGGCGGCGCAGATTCTTGCTGACCCTTCAGCCGGTAGTGACATGCATAAGATGGCGACGGATGAAACGAATGAGTTGCAGCGGCAGCAAGAGATCATGGAAGAGCAGGTCAAAGAGTTCTTGATTCCGAAAGATCCACGGGATGAGAAGAGTCTGTTGTTGGAAATCCGGGCCGGGACCGGTGGCGATGAAGCTGCCCTATTCGCCGGAGAACTCTTTCGCCTTTACAGCAAATATGCAGAGCAGAAAGGGTTCAAGGTTGATACCGTCGAGGCTACAGAAACCGGCATCGGCGGGTACAAAAACATCACGGCGTTGATTGAGGGCAAGGGGGCCTATAGCCACTTCAAGTATGAAGCCGGCGTGCATCGCGTACAGCGTGTGCCGGTGACGGAAGCGGCCGGCCGGATTCACACGTCCACCGTTACGGTGGCGGTCATGCCGGAAGTCGACGAAATCGACGTCAAGATCGATCCGGGAGATCTCCGCATCGATACCTTCTGCTCCTCCGGTGCCGGCGGGCAGAGTGTCAATACGACTAAATCCGCCGTGCGCATCACCCATATTCCTACCGGGGTTGTGGTGAGTTGCCAAGACGAGCGGTCGCAGCTCAAGAATCGCACAAAGGCGATGCGGACCTTGCGTGCGCGGATCGTGGAGGCTGAGCGCGAGAAGCACGACGCGGAAATTGCACAGAATAGAAAATCCCAGGTCGGAACCGGTGAGCGGAGCGAGAAGATTCGCACCTACAACTTCCCTCAGAATCGTGTCACTGACCATCGGGTCGGCATGACGTTGCACAAGCTTGAATTGGTGATGGAAGGCGATCTGGATGAATTTGTCCAGGCGTTGAAAGCGCAACAGCAGCAGATCGACACAGCCAACGTGTAGGGGACTATGGCGGCTCTTGTCATGCCAGAGCTGAAAACAGTGGGTGCCCTCGTTGCGTGGGCCCGGCAGTCTTTGGTCCAAGCTGGGGTAAGTAACGGGGCGCAGGAGGCGATGTGGCTCTTGGAGCACGCGCTTGCGGTACGAAGTCACCAGTTGGTGAGTCAGACGGGCCGGTTGATATCTCCCGATGCGCGGAACCGTGTCGAGTCCCTGGTCGCTCGGCGTGTGGCCCGTGAACCGCTCCAATATCTGCTTGGCACACAAGAGTTTTGCGGACTCGAATTTTCTGTCAGTCCCGCCGTGCTGATCCCCCGCCCTGAGACGGAATTGCTGATTCATCATGTTGTCGACTATGTGCAAACTCTTTCGGATGCCACCATTGTTGATGTGGGAACGGGCTCCGGCTGTGTCGCTATCACATTGGCTGCTCGTTTGAATGGCCGACGTATCCTCGCGATCGACCGGTCTTCCGAGGCGCTAGGGGTCGCACAGGGGAACGCGAAGAAGCATGGAGTGCGCGACCGGATTGAATGGTTCGAGGGGGATCTGTTGTCGCCACTTCAAACGCGTCAGGCGGCAGACACGATCGACGTCATTGTCTCGAACCCGCCCTACATTTCAGAGGCAGATTGGGCCGGCCTGGAGCCGGAAGTACGGGTATTTGAGCCGCGGATGGCATTGGTCGGGGGAGAGCAGGGAACGGAATTCCACGAGCGTTTGCTGCGTGATTCCCGGGAGTTTCTCGTCCAAGGCGGACTGCTCGTGATGGAAATTGGTGCAGGCCAAGCCACGATCGTCCGGCAGTTGGCAGGACAGATTGGCGGATATGCAGCGCTTCGTATCATCGAAGATGCGGCAGGGATTGAACGGGTGATCATTGCCCAGCGAATGGAATAGGAAGCAAGCCGTCGATGGATGAGATTGTCATTACGGGTGGAAATCGGTTGCGCGGCGAAGTCCGGATCAGCGGGGCGAAGAACTCGGCCCTTCCTATTCTGGCCTCGACCATCTTAGGTGGCGGTGAGTGCGTCATTACGAACGTGCCCCGCGTGGTCGATGTCCTGACGATGGGAAAACTCCTCGGCATACTGGGAGCTCAGGTCTCCCATGAGGCCAATCGCGCCGTCATCAAGGCCGATGTGATTCATTCCACAGAGGCACCGTACGACTTGGTAAAAACCATGCGTGCTTCAGTGCTGGTTTTGGGGCCGTTGCTCGCGCGTTGGGGTGAAGCGAAGGTCTCGTTGCCCGGTGGCTGTGCGATCGGTTCGCGACCAGTGAACCTCCATTTGGCCGGGTTGGCAAAATTAGGAGCTGACATTTCGATCGAGCATGGGTATATCACCGCGAGGGCGAAGCGGTTGAAGGGTGCGCGGATTTATTGCGATACCACAACGGTGACCGGGACGGAAAATCTGATGATGGCCGCCTCCCTTGCTGAGGGGACGAGCGTCATCGAAAATGCGGCGAAAGAGCCGGAAATCGTGGATCTCGCTGAGTTTCTGATCAAACGAGGTGCCCGTATTGCCGGGGCCGGGACGGACGTGCTCACGATTGAAGGCGTGCGGGAACTGCAGGGAGCGGATCATGAGGTGATTCCAGATCGCATCGAAGCTGGGACGCATCTCGTTGCCGGTGCAATCACGGATGGAGACGTCACGATTACCCATTGCCGTCCAGTTCATCTTGAAGCGGTCCTGATGAAGCTGCGGGAAGCGGGTGCGGACATTCAGGTTGAGGCGCAGACCGTGCGGATCAAGCGGAATGGCCGACTGAAGGGGACGGATGTCCGGACCCTACCGTTTCCTGGTTTTCCTACGGATATGCAGGCGCAGATGGTTGCGTTGATGGCGCTTACGGAAGGCACGAGCGTCGTGACGGAGACGGTCTTTGAGAGCCGCTTTATGCACGTGGAAGAGTTACGGCGGATGGGAGCCGATATTCGGGTAGAAGGCAATCGGCTGGTGGTCACAGGCCGGCCGACCCTGACGGGCGCGCCAGTCATGGCATCGGACCTTCGAGCCAGTGCGGGGCTCATTCTGGCCGGTTTGGCTGCCGAGGGTACGACCGAAGTGCAGCGGGTGTATCACCTGGATCGAGGCTATGAACGTATTGAGGAAAAACTGCGGGCGGTTGGGGCGAACATTGAGCGCCGAAAGGCAGGCCCCGTGACCGCAGCCTGTTAGAGGGATCTATGCTGACGATTGCGCTCTCAAAGGGGAAGTTAATCGAGCCGACGCTGGAACTGTTCCGCCGGGCCGGCTATGGAAGTGCCGGGTTGGTGGGGGAAAGCCGGCGGTTGATCTTTCCTTGTTCTGACATTGACATCACCTTCTTGATTGTACGTCCGAGCGATGTCCCGACATATGTGGAATATGGGGGCGCCGATGCCGGGATCGTCGGGAAAGACGTGTTGATGGAGCAGGACAGCGATGTCTATGAGCCATTGGATTTACTGTTTGGAGCGTGTAGAATCTCCGTCGCCGCGCTCCGGGCCGAGGTCGCGTGCGACCGCCTCTCTTCCAAGGTGCGCGTCGCGACGAAATATCCCAGGATCACCGAGCGGTTTTTCAACCAGCGCGGGGTCCCGGTCGAAATCATCAAGCTCTACGGCTCAATTGAGTTAGCGCCGGTTGTGGGACTGGCAGACCGGATCGTCGATCTCGTCGAGACCGGGAGTACGCTCAAGGCGCACGATCTTGTCGAAGTGGACGTGATTGCCCAGTCGACTGCACGCTTCATCGCGAACCGGGCAAGTCTCAAACTCAAACATGCACCACTGATGGATATGATTCGCCGGCTGCGGAAGGCTGTGGCGGCTTCTCAGAAAGCATCCTCGATGCCACATGGTAAGTCAGGATCGAAACGAGCCTCCACCTCAGGGAAGGATCGCGCATGAAAATTCTCACGCAGGCTGATCGATCGTTTGCCGCGACGGTAAAGAAGGTCGCCTCGCGAGGGGCGGTTCAGGGCAGCGCGGTCGAAAAGACCGTCCGGACGATTCTCCAGGCGGTGCAACGGGGCGGCGATCGCGCCGTCCTGCGCTATACGAAGCAATTTGATCGCGTCGCCCTCAAGGCCGATGCGCTCAGAGTGTCTCCCGAAGAAATCAAAGAGGCCTATCACCATATCCGGAAAGACGAGGGCGATGCCCTGCGGTTCGCGGCGCAACGGGTGATCGCCTTTCACGAGCGCCAGCGTACGAAGACCTGGATGTACCAGGATGACACCGCGACATTAGGACAAGTCGTGACTCCGGTCGACGCCGTGGGAGTGTATGTTCCCGGTGGCAAAGCTGTCTATCCCTCGTCGGTGCTGATGTGCGCCATTCCCGCCAAAGTGGCCGGGGTCGAGCGGATCGTGATGGTCACGCCGCCACAGAAGGGTCCTATCAATCCCTATCTGCTGGTGGCGGCGGATATCGCCGGAGTGACGGAAATCTACCGGGTCGGCGGCGTACAGGCGGTCGCGGCGCTCGCCTATGGCACCAAGACCATCGCGAAGGTCGACAAGATTGTCGGGCCGGGAAATATCTACGTGGCGACGGCGAAGCGTTTGCTCTACGGGACGGTCGGCATTGACATGATCGCCGGGCCAAGTGAGTTACTGGTGGTCGCCGATGACGATGCGAAGCCGGCCCATGTCGCCGCTGATCTGCTCTGCGAAGCCGAGCATGACGAAGATGCGCAGGTGTTTCTGGTGACGACCTCTGAGCGGTTAGCCAAAGACGTGTCGAAACTGATCGAGAGTCAGTTAAAAGGGCTTCAGCGGGAGAAGATCGCTTCGAAGTCGATTGCGCGGCACGCGGTGGCCTTCGTCGTGACGACACTAGATGAAGCCATCGACCTGGCGAACGAAATCGCCGCTGAGCACTTGACGCTCTCCGTGGACAATCCGTTCGACTATTTAGAGAAAGTCCGCCATGCGGGGGCCTTGTTTCTGGGCCGGCATACGCCGCCGTCTGTGGCGGATTACATTGCCGGGCCGAACCACGTGCTGCCGACCGGCGGGTCCGCGCGGTTTTTCTCGGCTTTGTCCGTCAATGATTATGTGAAGACCAGCAATATCGTGCATTACACGAAAGAGGAGCTGAGGAAGGTGAAAGATCATCTGGTGCGTCTCGCGCACATCGAAGGGTTCGACGCGCATGCCAAGTCGGCTGAAAGCAGGTTCTCATGAAGAAGCGCGGATCGGCATCGCGGCAGGCATCAATTCACCGTGCTACCAAAGAAACCGATATTTCTGTTGAGTGGACGCTCGATGGGAGCGGACAGGGGAAGATCGAGACGGGTATCCGGTTTTTCGATCATATGCTGGAACTGCTGTCGAAACACGGGTTCTTCGACCTGACGGTTAAAGCCAAAGGCGACATCGATATCGATGAGCATCACACGGTTGAAGACGTCGGGATCGTGATGGGCAAGGCGTTGCATCAAGCGCTGGGCGAGAAGGCGGGGATCAAGCGATTCGGATTTGCCTCGGCGCCGCTCGACGAAACGCTCGCGCAGATTACTGTGGATCTGAGTGGCAGGCCCTATCTCGTCTACAACGTGGCGTTGCCGGACCGGAAGATCAAGGCGTTCGACTTGGGTTTGTTCGAGGACTTTTTCCAGGCCTTCGTGACCCACGGCGGGCTCAATTTGCATGTGAATCTCATATATGGCCGCAATCCGCATCACATCATGGAAGCCATTTTCAAAGGGTTGGCCAAAGCCCTCGATCAAGCCACCATGCCGGAAGAACGGCTCGCAGGGAAAGTCCTCTCGACGAAGGGAATCTTGTAAGTCAGCGCGAATCCGTAGGCCGAAAGGCGTGAAGGGGGCAGGCTGTGTAGAGCTTGCCTCCTTTTTATTTTCAGAGACGGGAGTGGCAGGATCAACCCGGTTACGGTATTGTTACGACTTTCCGGGAGCTGGATAGATGTCATGATCGCAATCATCGACTACGGCATGGGCAATTTGCGCAGTGTCCACAAAGCGTTCGAGGCCGTCGGCCATCAAGCGGTGGTGACGCGCGATGCGGGCGTGATCAAGAGCGCCAGCCATGTGGTGTTGCCTGGGGTCGGGGCATTTGGCGATTGCATGGCAAACCTCGAACAGTATGGGCTGGTTGATTCCGTTCGCATGGCGATTCAATCGGGTAAACCGTTCCTGGGAATTTGTCTGGGGCTTCAACTGTTGTTTACCGAAAGTGAAGAGTTCGGCATGCATAAGGGGCTGGACATTATTCCCGGCAAGGTGCGGAGGTTTGCCGCTGATCCCACGTTGAAAGTTCCCCATATGGGATGGAATCAAGTGAATGTAATGCGTGCCTGCCCGGTCTTTGCCGGCATCCCGAGCGGTTCAAATTGGTATTTTGTCCATTCGTATTTCGTGGATCCTGTCGAGAAACAGCTTGCGGCTACGACGACGACCTATGGAATTCCCTTTGTCTCGAGCATTTGGAAGGACAACGTAGTGGCCTGCCAATTTCACCCTGAGAAGAGCCAGGCTGTAGGCCTACAACTGGTTAAGAATTTTGGGGCCTGGACGTGATCATGACTATGGTCCATGTGCGAAGGATGGGGCTGGTATGTCTCGCCGGAGTCCTGCTGGCCGGGCCCGGGTGCAGCGGCGCGAAGGTCACGACGAAGTCATCGAACGAACTCCCGCGCTACCAGATTCGGACTCTTGCGCTGGTTCCGTTTACATCCCTCAAGACGCCTCAAATGCATGACCAGCGCGATTCATACTTTTCAACTCCGGAGGGTGCGCGAGGGTCTGATATTTCGATCGCTGTTCCGCCTGACGCCGAGGTGCCGTCGAGGCAGACGGCGACCGTTCCCGGCTATGCCGAGGATAAGGTGACTCAGCTCTTCTGGAGGCGTCTTCAGGCTAAGGAAGGGTTGCGTGTTCTGCCGCCAGGGGATGCGGCCAAAGTGGCTACTACGGCAGCGGAGGCCACGAAGAGTACTTCTGAAGTGGCTGCGGCGAATCTGGCGAAACGACTGAAAGTAGATGCGGCATTGGTCGGCCGGGTGTTGGTCTTCCAAGAGCGGGTCGGCAGCCGTATGGGTGCCAGTCCCGCTGCGGCAGTTGGATTCGAGGTGAAGGTTGTCGCGGCCGATGGGCAGGTGTTATGGGCGGGAAACTACTATGAACGGCAGCGGCCGATGACAGAAGACTTTATGGGTTTCATCCATCGCTGGGCATTCGTCACAGCGGACGAACTGGCGCAGTATGGGGTGGATGAAGTGTTGAAAGAATTTCCGTTCGGAGCAGGGGGAGAGAAGTAACGTGCTTGTGATTCCAGCCATCGATTTGAAAGACGGGCGTTGTGTGCGGTTGCGCCAGGGCGATATGGCCGCGGAGACCGTATACTCAGAGGATGTGCCGGCGGTAGCCCGGAAGTGGCAGCAAGGCGGGGCCAGTCTTATTCATGTCGTCGATTTGAATGGCGCGGTCGATGGGGAGCCCAGGAATCTTCCGCAGATCGAAGCGGTGATGAAGACTGTGAGTGTGAAGGTGCAAGTCGGCGGAGGAATTCGCACAATCGAAACGGTGCGGCGTTATCTCAATGCGGGTGTGTCGCGCGTGGTCCTCGGGACCGCGGCCCTCACGGATCGAGCGTTTCTTGAACAGGCATGCAAAGAGTTCCCGCAGCGCATTCTGCTCGGCCTCGATGCGCGTGACGGCAAGGTGGCGGTGAAGGGTTGGACGGCCGTATCGGAAACGAAAGCGATCGATCTTCTCAAAGACCTTGCAGGACTTGCGATCAGTGCGGTGATCTATACCGACATTTCGCGCGACGGCATGCTGAGCGGACCCAACATTCCCGCGTTGCAAGAGGTGGTCGAACAGTCAGCGTTCCCCGTCATTGCCTCCGGCGGCATCACGCGAGCGGAGGATCTGCAAGCCGTGTATGCCCTCGGCCCTCGCATCGAAGGCGCGATCGTCGGGAAGGCGCTGTACGACGGGAAGTTGGATTACGCCGCAGCGGTCGCGGCCATTGGCAGAACATAGAGGCTTGCCGTGAGAACTTCGTCACGGATCATCACGTTTTACCTTTCACGTTTCACCTTTCACGAGTTGTCATGTTGACGAAGCGCATCATTCCTTGTCTCGATGTGAAAGACGGCCGGGTGGTAAAGGGCGTCAGCTTCGTGAATCTTCGAGATGCGGGCGATCCGGTGGAAGTGGCGGCGGTCTATGATCGCGAAGGGGCGGACGAACTGTGCTTCCTCGATATCACCGCGTCTCATGAAAATCGAAAGACGATTATCGATGTAGTTGAGCAAACCGCCGCGCGCGTGTTCATGCCTGTGACCGTTGGCGGCGGGGTTCGGACGCTCGAGGATATCCGATCGTTACTCAATGCCGGCGCCGATAAGGTGAGTATCAACACGGCGGCGGTCCAACGGCCGGAGTTTGTGCGAGAGGCGGCGCAGAAATTCGGGACCCAGTGCATCGTGGTTGCGATTGATGCCAAGCGAAGTGCGACGCCCGGCAGATGGGAAGTGTTTACGCACGGTGGTCGGAAATCCACCGGGCTTGATGCGGTGGAGTGGGCGAAGCGGATGGAAACCTACGGGGCGGGAGAGATCCTGCTGACGAGCATGGATCAAGACGGTCAGCAAAGCGGCTATGATCTCGGCCTGACGGCGGCGGTTTCAGAAACCGTCTCGATTCCTGTGATTGCCTCAGGGGGAGTGGGGACGCTTGAGCATCTCTATGATGGGTTCACGAAGGGGAAGGCCGACGCGGTGCTGGCTGCCTCGATTTTTCATTTCCGGACGTATACGATTCCGCAGGCCAAAGAATATTTGCGTGAGAAAGGCGTGCCGGTGCGGCTTGTTCAAGCCGCACCGGTTGCGTGACAACATGGAACAAGACGACGGAGCATCGGTATTCAAGTTTGATGCGCAGGGGCTGATTCCAGCCGTTGTGCAGGACTGGCTGGATGGAACGGTCCTGATGGTCGGATACATGAACCAGGATGCGTTGAATCGGACCGTGGCCACCAAAACCGTTCACTTTTGGAGCCGGTCGCGCCAGAAGCTCTGGGAGAAGGGCGAAACGTCGGGGAACAAGCTCCATGTGAAAACCCTCTTTGTGGATTGTGATCGCGATACGATTCTTGTGAAGGCGCAACCGGTCGGGCCAACGTGCCACACGGGCGAGCGGGCCTGCTTTTTCACACCTATGGACGAGTCGGGTGCAGTGGGCGTCGGCAAAACCCACGAGGCAGCAGGTGGCATTCTTGAGGCGGTGCTCCGGACGATCGAGGTGCGGCGTGCCAATCCCCAGTCGGGGTCTTATACGACGAAGTTATTCGAGGGGGGGCACGACAAGATCCTCAAGAAAGTGGCAGAAGAAGCCGGCGAGGTGTTGTTGGCGTCGAAGGGCGGGAAGAAAGAGGAGATCATTTACGAGATTGCCGATCTGTTTTTTCACACGCTCATGGTCCTGGGGTACCACGATATTTCATTGCCCCTGATTTATCAGGAGTTGGCGAAGCGTTTCGGGAAGTCCGGTCTCAGACCAGAGACCTAGTCAGGGAGGACGTGTGAGTAGCTGTATTTTCTGTCGTATCGTCGATGGCAGCATTCCAGCGAAAGTGGTGTATCAGGACGAGCATACGCTGGCGTTCGATGATGCCAGTCCTCAAGCGCCTGTCCATACACTGGTGATTCCAAAACGGCATGTCGTGGCCGTTCAAGATCTCGGTGAGGCGGATCAAGCGTTACTTGGCCGCTTGCTCCTGACTTGTCGAAAGGTCGCCACGGACAAGGGGCTGGCCGAGCCGGGTTATCGTATTGTGGCCAATACCGGTCGGGATGGCGGTCAGTCTGTTTTTCACCTGCATTTCCATGTGCTTGGCGGTCGTCACCTCGGCTGGCCTCCGGGCTAGCCGGGCTCCCTTATAATTGACAGGGTTTCAATCGGTCTGATACCCTGACCAGTCAAATTTTCCGATCATTTACAGGCTAGCTCGTCGGTCGACCATGACGGGTGCAAAGGAGCCAGGACTCTCGTGGGCCGAGGCCTGATTTCTGACGACATCATCAACCAGATTCGTGACCGGATCGATATCGCGGATATCGTCGGCCATCATGTCTCGCTCACCAGAGCCGGGCAGAATCTGAAGGGGTTGTGTCCATTCCATCAAGAGAAAAGCCCGTCGTTTACGGTGAGTCCATCACGGCAGATTTTTCATTGTTTCGGCTGTGGGGCCGGCGGTAATGTGTTTGCTTTTTTGACGCGGATTACCGGAGCCAGTTTTCCGGAAGTGGTGCGCGATCTGGGCCGAAAGGTCGGGATCGAAGTTCAGGAGTCGGCCGGATGTAATCCACTGGCCGCTCAGACCGGACGTATTGAGCAGGTGAACCAGGCTGCGTCTTTGTGGTTTCACAAGAATCTTCAGGATGGAAAGTCCGGCGAGCCTGCGCGGAAATATCTTGCAGAGCGGGGAATAGAGCCGGCCACCATCACGCGATTTGCGATCGGTGTGGCGTTGGGGGAATGGGAAGGGTTGATCAAGGCATTGACGCATCAAGGGTTTACGGCCAGTGATCTGGCAGCAGCCGGGTTGACCATTGCGCGTGAGCAGGCAGGGAAAGGGACTGCGGGTTTCTATGATCGATTCCGGGCCCGTGTCATGTTCCCGATCGTCGACTTACGCAAGCGTGTGGTGGGATTCGGCGGACGGACGCTCGGCGACGGTACGCCCAAGTATTTGAATTCCCCCGATACGCCGTTATTCAAGAAAGGCCAGACACTGTTCGCCTTCGATCAGGCGCGCGAGGCGATCGCTCGAACGAAGACCGTGATCGTGGTCGAGGGCTATTTCGATGCGATTGCGTTGCATCAGGCCGGGATCACCCATACCGTGGCAACGCTGGGCACGGCGCTGACGACGGAGCATATTCAAGCCCTCCGGCGGTTTGCTACGAATGTCGTCTTGTTGTTCGATCCGGATGCGGCCGGCGTGCGGGCGGCGTTGCGCGGGTTGGATTTGTTCGTCAACAGCGGTCTCGGGGTCAAGGTGGTCACGCTGCCGGACGGTGATGATCCCGACACGTATGTTCGGAAAGCCGGAGCGGAGGCCTTTGCGCGGCTCGAGGCGGCGGCTCCGAGCCTGTTAGACTATGCGTTAGAACATAGTGTGAAAGAGGCCGAGGCTGGGTCGCTGGAAGGCCGGATCCGAAGCGTGGATGAAATCTTACGCATTCTTCAGAAGAGCGAACATCCGATCGAGCGGGAAGAGCGGCTGCGAGTGGTCGCGGAGCGGTTGGGCATTAACCAGCAGCGATTGATTGAACGGTATCCGGCATTGATGGCCGAGCATCGGAAGACGACAGGTTCGCCGACGCAGTCACCGAAACCCGTACCGGCCTTCAAGGGAGTTCCTGAGGAGCGTGATCTCGTGTTTTTGTTATTGCAGGGGAAGTTGTCCCCCGCCGACATCCGCCGGCTGAAGCCTGAGCTCTTTTCAATCCCGGCCTGTCAAAAGCTGGTGGAATGTGCGCTGGCCCATCTGGGGACGGACGGCCGCGTTGAAGTGCGTGCGTTTCTCGATGCGGCGATGGAAGATCCCGACTGTGGGCCGTTGGCCACTGAGTTCTCGCTGCGGGACGACCATTTCGACGATCTCTCGGAGCACATCAAGGGCTGTCTTGATCAGCTGGATCGGAAACGCTCAGAGGCGACCATGCGCGAGCTCATCTCACGCCTTAAAGGAGCAGAGCGCGAAGGTCGTTGGGAAGATGTGCAGTCCATCAATCTGCAGGTGAACGAATTGCAAATGCGGAAAGCCGGCACGCCAGTCGCCGGCACAGTCTCATTGGTGAAGGAGTAGTTATGGCGAAGCAAGAGTTGCTCGGCGAGGTGAAGAAACTCATTACGATGGGGAAGGAAAAAGGCTTCCTGACCTACGATGAGCTGAATAACACCCTGCCGGCGGAGGTGGTGTCCTCCGACCAGTTCGGCAGCATCATGACGATGTTTGGCGAATTGGACATTGAGATTGTGGATGCGCCGGACGGCGAGCGGACGCAGAAGCGGACGGAGCGGGGCGAGGCCGCCGACGATACGGAGGAGGCGGAGACCGAGACTGAGGCGGAAGCAGAGGAAGAAAACGAAAAGCCGATCGACCTCACGCCTGGTGCCTTGAGCCGCACGGACGATCCCGTTCGCCTGTATTTGAAGGAAATGGGTAGTGTCGCCTTGCTGAGCCGCGAAGGGGAAATCGAGATTGCCAAGCGGATCGAGGAAGGTAAGAAAGAAGTGGCGTCGGTGATCTACGGCTTGCCGATGACCATCGAGTTTGTGCTGGCCCTGCGCGATCAGCTCAAGGACGGCAAGATTGATGTGCGCGAGATTGTGCCGGTGAAGGAAACCGAAGAGGAGCTCGAAGAGGAGCAGCAACCGATCGAGCGGGACTACGAAGAGCTGCGTGTGAAGACGCTCGAGGCGTTGAACACGGTCCGGAAAGTCTCGATGTTGTTGAAGGCTCTTGTCGAGAAAGAAAAATCGATCGGCAATGATCCGGCGAAGCAAAAGCAATTCAAGAAACAGTTCGATCTGGCCCGTCAGCAGGTCGTCGATAAGATTGAATCGGTGAATCTGCACGGCGTGCTGAAGGATCGAATGGTGCAGCGGGTGCGCGATCTGGCCGTGCAGTTCCGTATGGCCGAGCGGGAAGTGGCCAGCTGCCAGCGGCGCATTGGAATCGGCGGTGAAGCCGGTGCCGAGCAGTTGAGGAAAATGTGTCGGACCCGGCCTGATTTCCTGGCGGTCAAACGGAAAGCGGGGGTGTCTGAAGAGACCCTTCTCGATATCAAGAAAATCTATCAGGCGGCGAAGGCGCGGATCAAGCAGCTGGAAACGGAAGAGGCCTTGGTGCCGGCAGAGGAAATCAAAGATGCCGTGAAGCATCTTGATGTTGCCGAGGACAAGGTGAAGCGCGGGAAAGCGGAGCTGGTAGAGGCCAATCTGCGTCTGGTGGTGAGCATCGCCAAGAAGTATACGAACCGGGGGTTGCAGTTCCTGGATCTCATTCAAGAAGGCAATATCGGACTGATGAAGGCCGTGGATAAGTTTGAATATCAGCGCGGGTACAAATTCAGTACCTATGCCACGTGGTGGATCAGGCAGGCCATTACTCGGGCCATTGCTGATCAGGCGCGTACGATCCGTATTCCGGTGCATATGATCGAAACGATCAATAAGCTGATCCGGACCTCACGGCATCTTGTTCAGAAGCTGGGCCGGGAGCCGTTGCCGGAGGAAATCGCAGAGCGGATGGACTTGCCGCTCGACAAGGTCCGGAAGATTCTCAAGATCGCGCGTGAACCGATCTCTCTGGAGACGCCGATCGGTGAGGAAGAAGATAGCCATCTGGGCGACTTTATCGAAGACAAGAAGGCGGTGTCTCCGTTGGAAGCCGCGATTCGGTATGATTTGCAGCGGCAGATCAACAGTGCATTGGAAACCTTGACACCGCGTGAGGAAAAGGTCTTGAGGAAGCGGTTCGGGATTGGTGAGGCGACCGACCATACCCTGGAAGAAGTGGGACAGGATTTCGAAGTCACCCGCGAACGTATCCGGCAGATCGAGGCTAAGGCCTTGCGAAAGCTACGGCATCCGAGCCGGAGCAAGAAGCTCCGAAGCTTTGTCGAAAGCGTCTAGCGTCTAATACAGGGCCGCCTGGAGTGATTTGACTCCACGGTGGGGGCGGCCTAGAATCGATCACCTCATGCGGCTGTGCGGGACACCGCGGGTGATCTCCGTGCACCTGACCGGGCCCATAGCTCAGGTGGTTAGAGCGGCTGACTCATAATCAGCTGGTCCTAGGTTCAAGTCCTAGTGGGCCCACCACACGTGATGTGGCCCATTGCGCTCCGAGTCGTGTCACTACGAATGTCGTGTTAAGGAGTCCGTTGAGCCAGAAACTTTCTCCCCTGCTCGCCCTGCAAAAACTGGATCTCCGCATTCTGGAGATCACTGAACAGCGTCGAAAAATCCCTGAGCGGTTGAGTGTCGCGGAAGCGCCGCTTCGCGAACACCTGCAACTCCTGACCGACACTAAGGCTGCGGTCGACGGTTTGGTGAAAGAGCGGCGTACGCACGAAAAAGATCTTGAAGCCCACGAAGCGCAGACCGAGAAAATGAAATCGCACGCGGCCAGCTTGAAGACGAATAAGGAATATCAAGCTCACCTGTTCGAAATTGAATTGGCGAACAAAAAGCGTGGGGAATTTGAAGAAAAGATCTTGGTCTCAATGGACAAGATCGACCAGCTGCAAGGGACGATCAAAGAGCTTCAGGAAAAAGCGAATGCGGCACAGGCTGTGTTCGCCAAGGAAAAGCACGCGCTTGATGCGATGGACAAGGAGCTCGCGACGGAGCTGGCGCAGCTGGAGGCCGAACAGCGTGAGGCGGCGAGACAGATCGAGCCAAACTTGCTTGCGCGGTACACGCATATCAAACAGTCCAGGAAAGATGGGGCGATTGCCCCGGTGCGTGAAGGGATGTGCGCCGGATGCCGGCTCCAGATCCCGCCGCAGTTGATTGCGCAAGTCAGACGATCCGACGACCTCCACGTCTGCCCCTATTGCCGCCGGATGCTCTATTGGGAAGGTGAGATTCCGACCGAATCCGCTTCGGCGCTGAGTGTTGCCAGGAAGAATGATCTGGAAGTCGGCGAGTCGTTTTAGGCGAGTCCTGCCAGAACGGCTTGGGTTGTCTTGAAGTGCATCTTTGCAACGTGTCTCAGCCGTTCCTGTCCGTGTTTTTTAATCACCATCCTGGCTGCCAGTTCTACCGTGGTAGAAGCCCCCTTCGGAAGTGCCGTCCCCACATCCTCGGATAGTCGCTTAAGCCGAATTAAAAACTCTGCGCGCGCGAGGATCGACGCGGCAGCGACGGCCATGTCGGATTCGGCTTTCGGTCGCTGCTCCAGCACGATCGTGCGGCCCTTGGCTTGGAGCGCGTTCAGAATCAGCCGCTCATCTCCGAATTGATCCGCAATCGCCCGACCACACGACACCTTGTCGAGCAGATTTTCCAAGGCACGGGCATGGCCCCAGGCCAACAAGCGATTCAAATTCTTAATCTTCGCGTACAGTTCGTTGTATTTCTGAGGGCCGATGGCGACGATACTGTGCGGGCAGACGCTGCGTATGTCCGGCGCCATCTCGAGGATCCGACCGTCCGAGATCTTCTTGCTGTCGCGTACCTGCATGAGGGCCAGTTCGCCTTGGGTGACGGCGTCCACAAAGACGGCGGCGATGACGAGCGGGCCGAAGTAGTCGCCCTTTCCTGATTCGTCGATGCCGATACGTTCGATCGGTGTTTGTGGGTGTGTTGCCGGCACCACGCGCTCCAGGTAGAAAAAATGTCTAGGGCGCGGTAATCTAACTAATTGTGCAGGGACCGGTCAATTCATTCACCTGATTGAGTTGACGAGCGAGGTATGGAGAGAAACTCTATGAGATACAGGGCGCGGATAAGACAACTCATGACGACGGGAACAATGGCCTGTGTGTTGCTGGGGATTGGCGGGTGTGAAACCAATCCCTACACGGGTCGCTCGCAGTTGCTCATGACATCGGTCGAACAGGAAAATCAGATGGGCGCGCAAGCCTACAGCCAGGTGAAGAGCGATCCGAAGATACGGCAGTCTCAGGATCCGCGCGAGATTGAGCCGGTCAGGCGCGTAGCGGCACGGATTATTGAGGCAGCCAAACGGTCGAAATATGGAGAAATGGCGCAGCAGTTTCAGTGGGAAGTGACCGTGATCAAGGACGACAAGACGCTGAATGCATTTGCGCTGCCGGGCGGAAAGATTGCGGTCTACACAGGAATCTTTTCGGTTGCCAAAACGGAGGCAGGCCTTGCGGCAGTGATGGGGCATGAAGTCGTCCATGCCTTGGCGCGCCACGGGGCGGAGCGAATGAGTCAGGGGCAATTGACCAATGCGGCTCTCCAAGTTGCCGGGGCCGCAGCTGGTGCCAGTGGAAGCGGCGGGACGATGTCGCAAGCGGCGATGGCTGCACTCGGGGTCGGCGCACAGGTCGGTGTCTTGTTGCCATTTAGTCGGAAGCATGAGTCGGAGGCAGACTACATCGGTATCCTGTTAGCGGCTGATGCTGGCTATGATCCGCGCGAGTCAGTGGGCTTGTGGGAGCGGATGGCGCAGCTGTCCGGAGGCGGTGGCCCAGCCGAATTTATGTCCACTCATCCTGGTCACGAGACTCGCATTGAACAGCTGAAACAATGGATGCCTGAAGCCCTGGCGATTTACCAGACGAGACAGCCGGTTCGTGGCATAAATTTGCCAGCTGTCGGGGGGCCGTAGGCGAAAGCCTTCATAAATATGGCGGTTTCATTATTCCCCGGTCAGCATCCTTCCCTATTCTGCTTGGTGCGCTACGCCGGTCCCCACCTTTGGGGGTAACGTCTCCATTCCTTTGAGCGATTGGCGAGGTTTGAGCTGTGCGGTACAGTCAGACCTCGCAAGGACCTTGGTAAGGGATGGAGGACGTATGAATCATCGGTACAGCGAGCGAATTCCTGTCGAATGCGGGGCCGTATTCTCAGGTGAAAATTTCTGCGGAGAAGGTCGTGTAATTGATGTTTCCCTTCCAGGGTGTCTGATGGAAAGCCCTGAATTGGTCAAGATTGGGGACTATGTTCGACTCAGGCTCTTCTTGCCGGACCAGTCATCACCCCTCAATGTGCCGCTCGCAGTGGTGCGACGCGTTGATGGAAGTTTCATTGGGCTCGAATTCATCCGCTCGTCAGATGAAGACCAAGCGAGGTTGACGCGCTATGTGCGCCGGAGTTTCCCAGTCCCCAGGAAAGGGGTTGGCCGCTGGGATCAAGGTATCGAGCTCATGGCCGCTGTCGGGGAGTAGTCCGCCGTCGATCCGTCGCCGCGCCTGCCGCTTCCTTGTCACAGACATCTCCTTCCCCTATACTGCAGTGGCGCGAGAGAGGAGACTGGGTGATCGCTCGGTACCTTGTGTGCCGGGAGGAAAGTCCGGACTCCATGGGCGGGGCGCTGGGTAACTCCCAGGCGGAGCAATCCGACACCTGCACCACAGAAAACAAACCGCCGATGGCCAAGGCGACGGGATTCAATCTAGTCGCTACGGATCAGGTAAGGGTGAAACGGCGGGGTAAGAGCCCACCGCAGGGATGGTGACATCGCTGGCACGGTAAGCGTCGCCCGGTGCAAGGCCAAATAGGAAGACACGTGTGGCGCTCGCAAGGGCGCGGCACAACGACTGGCCCGGTCGAGGTCTTCGGGTAGGTCGCTCGAGGTTCGGGGCAACTCGAATCCCAGAGAAATGATCACCCAGGCATGAACTCCGGTTCATGCGGGACAGAATCCGGCTTATAGGTTTCCTCGCTCGCGCTTTTTTCTCCAGCAGTTCCTCGTTTCCCTTGTGGCCTCACTGAAGTTGGGGGCTTGGGCGGACAGGCAGCTCTTGACCCTCATCTGGCGTGGTGTTAGGATCTCGCATTCTTTCCTATTGATATTGCACAAATTTCCGTGTGGATTGGCAGAGGTCCTATTCTGTCCATCCCGTGAAGGGCTGCACGTTCTTGAAAACAGTACTCCGGGCGTCCGGGGGAGGGAAACGATATGAAGCTCAATGGGTCTGAGATTTTCATCGAGTGTCTTAAGCGGGAGGGGGTCAAAACGATCTTCGCGCTTCCCGGAGGCGTCGTCCTCAAGATTTTCGACATGCTGCATCAGCAGAAAGATCTCCAAGTCATCTTGACGCGGCATGAGCAGGGTGCTGGCCACATGGCCGAGGGCTATGCCAAGGCGACCGGGAAAGCGGGGGTCTGTTTGGTGACGTCAGGTCCCGGCATGACCAATGTCATTACCGCGTTGGCTGATGCCTACATGGATTCCGTTCCGCTGGTCTGTTTCAGCGGGCAGGTGCCCACGAGCCTGATCGGCAACGATGCCTTTCAGGAGGCCGACAACATTGGGCTCAGCCGGCCTTGCACGAAGTACAACTTCCTGGTGAAGGACGTCAACGATCTTGCGATGACCATCAAAGAGGCGTTTTACATCGCGACGACCGGCCGGCCCGGTCCCGTCCTTGTCGATATCCCCAAAGACGTGTCGATGGCCACAACGGAATTTGTCTATCCCAATTCCGTCTCGATTCGCGGGTATAACCCGACGTACGACGGCAATAAGTGGCAGATCAAGCAGGCGGCCGAAGCCATCATGAAGGCCAAGAAGCCGATTCTCTACGTCGGTGGCGGCGTGGTGTTTTCAGGTGCCTCGGCAGAATTGATTGAGCTGGCGGAGCTAACGCAGATCCCGGTCGATATGACCCTCATGGGGCTCGGGGCATTCCCGGGAGAACACCAGTTGTCCTTGGGGATGCTGGGTATGCACGGCACCTATCAGGCCAACATGGCGATGCACTATTCCGATCTCGTGATAGCGATCGGGGCGCGTTTTGATGATCGGGTCACAGGGAAGGTGTCGGAGTTCTGCCCCCATGCCAAGGTCATTCATGTCGATATCGATCCGACGTCGATTCGAAAGAACATCCATGTCGATATTCCGATCGTCGGGGATTGCAGGACCGTCCTGCGCGAGTTGAATCAGATTCTCCGCGCGTCGGTCAATGGGGAACAGAAGGAATTACGGAAGCCTTGGTGGAAGCAAATCCGGGAGTGGGAAGCCGCTCACCCGTTGTCGTATCAGCAGGATACGGATGGACCGATCAAGCCGCAGTACGTGGTGAAGCGTCTGTATGAACTCACCAAGGACCGTGACCCGATTGTCTCAACCGATGTGGGCCAGCATCAGATGTGGGCCGCGCAATATTTTAAGCTGGCCAAGCCGAATCGCTGGTTGACGTCCGGCGGTTTGGGGACTATGGGCTTTGGGTTTCCCGCGGCGATGGGCGCTCAGGCGGCATTTCCCGGACGGTTGGTGCTCTGCATTGCGGGGGACGGCAGCATTCAGATGAATATGCAGGAGATGGCTACTGCAGTGGTGAGCAAGCTTCCGGTGAAAATCATTGTTTTGAATAACCGGTTCCATGGGATGGTGCGGCAGTGGCAGGATTTGTTCTACCAGGGTCGCTATGCATCCAGCGATCTTGAGAATACCCCGGACTTTGTGAAGCTGGCGGAAGCCTATGGCGCCGTCGGTCTGCGGGCGAATAAGGTGGGTGATCTTGACGCGGTGCTCAAGGAAGCCATTGCGGTGAATGGGCCGGTGATTGTGGATGTGCCGACGTATCGGTTTGAAAACGTGTATCCGATGATTCCGGCCGGAGGCTGTAACCACGAGATGATTTTGGAAGATCCGCCGGAGTTAAAAACAAAGCAGGCAGGCACATCCAAAGTGACGCCGGACGGAAACGATACCGTCCTGACCGCGTAAGGTACTCGAATATGGAACACATTATTTCTGTCACGGTCGAGAATAAATTTGGAGTGTTGTCCCGCGTCGCCGGGCTGTTCAGCGGCCGGGGGTTCAATATCGAGAGTTTGTCGGTGGCGCCGACGCTGGATCCTTCGATGTCGCAGATGACGATTGTGACTTCGGGCGACGATCGCATCATTGAGCAGATCGTGAAGCATCTCAATAAGCTCATCGATGTGATCAAAGTCGTCGATCTGAACGAGAGTGAGTTTGTGTCGCGCGAGACGGCATTGATCAAGGTGCATACCAAGGCCGAAGATCGTGCTGAGGCGCTCAGAATCGCGGACATTTTCCGGGCCAACGTCATCGATTCGACACCGGCCACTTATACGATCGAAGTCACGGGCGATCCGAAAAAGATCGAGGCGATCATCAACCTTTTGCAGCCGCTTGGGATTAAGGAATTGACTCGAACAGGGCGAGTGGCCGTGGCGCGGGAGCCGATTCGAGCCAGTGCTGTGCAGCCCAAGAAAGTGGCGCGCGAGTAGTCCGGAGTTCACTGTAGTATCTATTTCTGAAACAGGGCGTTTCTGAGGAGTTCATGATGAAGATTTATTACGACAAAGATGCCGACATTCAACAGATTCGCAATAAGAAAGTGGCCGTGATCGGTTACGGCAGCCAGGGGCATGCCCACGCCCTCAATATGAAGGAGAGCGGCGTCAATGTCGTGATCGGGGTGCGCGAAGGGGCCTCCTGGAAAAAGGCCGAGCAGAGCGGACTCAAGGTCATGCCGGTTGCCGATGCGGTCAAGGCTTCGGATGTGGTGATGATTCTGGCGCCTGATGAAATGCAGGCGGCTATTTATCGTCAGGACATTGCTCCGAACTTGAAGCCCGGTTCCTACCTCGCGTTCGGGCACGGGTTCAACATCCATTTCGGCCAGATCGTGCCTCCGGCGAACATCAATGTATTTATGGTCGCTCCCAAAGGGCCTGGGCACCTGGTACGTTCGGAGTACACGAAAGGGAGCGGAGTCCCTTGCTTGCTAGCCGTTCACCAGGATCCGAGCGGGACAACGCGGCAGGTGGGTCTGGCCTATGCGAGCGCGGTCGGCGGTGGCCGTGCAGGCATCATCGAAACCAATTTCCGTGAAGAGACCGAAACCGATCTGTTCGGTGAGCAGGCCGTGCTATGCGGCGGGTTGACGTCGCTGATCCAGGCGGGCTACGAAACGTTGACGGAAGCCGGCTATTCACCAGAGATGGCCTATTTTGAGTGTCTGCATGAAGTGAAGTTGATCGTCGATCTGATCTATCAGGGCGGCATCGCCAATATGCGCTACTCGATCAGCACCACGGCCAAGTATGGGGATATCACCCGTGGACCCAGAGTGGTGACCGAGCAGACGAAGCAGGAAATGAAGAAGATCCTCGGTGAAATTCAGACCGGTCAGTTTGCCAAAGAGTGGGTGCTCGAGAATCAAGCCAATCGTCCCGTCTACAATGCGTTGCTTGCCAAAGGCGAAGCGCATCCCATCGAGGCCGTGGGGGCCAAGCTCCGGGCCATGATGCCCTGGCTGAAGAAAGATCAACTGGTCGACAAGACCAAAAACTAGAAGGGGCAGACCCTGTGGCTGATCGTGCCGTCGGTATTCCGTTTGCTAAAGAAGGATTTCCCTTCATCGGAGCGGCCGCGAGCGCTACACTCTGTGCAGGATGGTTAGGGTGGACGCCGGTTGCCGCGGTGGCGGCCGGCCTTACGCTCTTTGTGGCCTGGTTTTTCCGCAACCCCGCGCGAGTTATTCCGGAAGGTCCCGGACTGGTCGTTGCGCCCGGTGATGGGAAAATCATCGCCATCGAAGAAGAGTTTGAGCCTCGTTATCTCAAGGAACGCAGTCTCCGCATTACGATTTTTCTGAACGTGTTCGATGTGCACATCAACCGGATTCCCTGCGAGGGGGTCGTTGAAGATGTCCAGTATCAGCCGGGACTCTTTTTGGTCGCCAGTAAGCCTGAGGCGACGGTAAAGAATGAACAGAACGCCCTGATGATCAAAACGGTCAGCGGTGTGAAGGTGCTGTGCGTGCAAGTGGCGGGGCTCATTGCCCGGCGGATTGTCTGCTGGGTGTCCCCAAAAGAACGGGCAAAGCTCGGAGAGCGGTTTGGTTTAATCCGATTTGGTTCACGGATGGACACATTTCTTCCTATCGGTACGAAGTTGAGGGTGGCCGTGGGAGATCGAGTGAAAGGCGGAGCAACCATCTTGGGAGACCTAGGATGAAGGGAAACGGCTTGCGACAATCGGTGGGGAAGGAAGCGCGAAAGCGTCAGGCGATGCATTTGATTCCCAATCTCTTCACGACGGGGAATCTGTTTTGCGGCGTCTATGCAATTCTGTCCGTCTTCAATGCCAACTATATGGCGGCAGCGATCGCCATTTTGGTCTCGATGATTTTCGATGTCTTGGACGGAAAGTCAGCCCGTCTGACGAACAGCACGAGTCACTTTGGGCTGGAGTATGATTCCCTGTCCGATGTGGTTTCTTTCGGTGTCGCTCCGGGCCTTCTGATTTACTCCTGGGCGTTGAGCGGACAAGGGATGTTCGGTGTGGCCGTGATGTTCGCCTATGTCGCGATGGGAGCTGTGCGGCTCGCGCGCTTCAACTCAACGGTTGCGCTGGCTGACAGCAAGTACTTCACCGGGTTGGCGATTCCCGCAGCTGCCGGAGTGGTCGCGTCGCTGGTGATTCTCGATCATCATATAGTCCGGATGGGGACGGAAGTGAAGCCGGTGTTGGTATTGATCATCACGCTTGCACTCTCGTTCCTCATGGTCAGTACCGTGAAGTATCGCAGCTTCAAGGATATGAAGTTCAAAGGCCGTCAGCAGATTACCTATCTCGTGTGGGGTATTCTTGCGCTCATGATGATTGCGGCCTGGCCGGAGGTGATGCTGTTTGTGGTGTTTTCCGGTTACGCGTTGATGGGACCGACCGAGCGATTGTTCTGGCTGATGGCAAAAGCGGTTGGGAAGAAACCTCTTTCCAAGTCCGATCAGCCTGTGATAGAACCCAAATCGTAAGGCGACGACGAGGAGTAGTACGCGAGTCTCACAGATTCGAGAGAGCCGGCGGGTGGTGCAAGCCGGTCTGTGTGTCGCCGAACTCGCCTCCGAGCCGAATCCGTGAAATCCGAGTAATGGATTCCGCTTCGCCCCCGTAAGGGGCCAATGAAGGGTGATGGATGACCACAGGTCATTCGTTGCCGAACCAGGGTGGTACCACGAAGCGCATGAAGCCTTCGTCCCTGACCGTAATGGGGGGGCGAAGGCTTTTTCTATTTGAGGCTGCTGAAAAAGCTTCCCTGCAGCGTTCTCGGTCGTTCGACCCCTTCGACATACTGCGGGAGTACGCCTCAGGGATCGTCCTCCCTGCGGCCTTGCAGGGGAGACATTTTGAGCAGCCTCATTAGGCGGGAGAGGTGATCGTATGGAACGGATGATTCGTATTTTCGATACGACGTTGCGCGATGGTGAGCAGTCGCCTGGCGCCAGCATGAACGTGGAAGAGAAAGTCATGGTGGCGAAGCAGCTGGCGCGGCTCGGCGTCGATATCATCGAAGCCGGCTTTGCCTACAGTTCGCCCGGTGATTTTGAGGCGGTCCGCCGGATTGCGTTGGAGGTCGAGGGGCCGACGGTCTGTAGTCTCGCGCGGGCTCGTCCGGAAGACATCGATCGGGCCTGGGAGGCGCTCAAGGGGGCGCCGAAGGCCAGGATTCATACGTTCCTCTCGACGTCCGACATCCATCTGAAGCATCAGTTCAGGATGACGCGGGAAGAGGCCAAGAAACGGGCAGTTGAGATGGTGCAACGCGCACGCGGTTATATGGCCGATGTGGAATTCTCCTTGATGGATGCGAGCCGCTCGGACCAATCCTATGTCTATGAGGTCATTGAAGCGGTGATTGCGGCCGGGGCGGGAACGATCAATATTCCCGATACGGTCGGCTATGCCGTGCCTCAAGAGTTCGGTGCGTTGATCAAAGGGATTTTCGACAAAGT
>Ga0209253_10000396_pt1 | contig 36922 bp, 37 predicted proteins | sample FrelakmetBRP12BR_FD_187145 | JGI IMG/M metagenome (GOLD analysis project Ga0209253, IMG submission 187145) | Freshwater lake sediment microbial communities from the University of Notre Dame, USA, for methane emissions studies - BRP12 BR (SPAdes)... | ecosystem: Environmental > Aquatic >... | reverse complement strand
GCCGGAGAGCGCGGCTGCCGCCCGCTCCACGTCGCCGCGCGCCTCCTCCAGGTCGCGCAGGACCGAGAGGTCCGCCACCTGGGTCTCGCCGCGCAGATCGCCGGCGTGGACGTCACGGACGTGGAGCCCCTCGCGGTCGGCGGCGAGCAGCCCGCGGTCGCCCACCACCAGGCCGTCCAGCGCCAGCCGCGACAGCCCGACGAGCGCGTCCTCCACGGGCGCGGCGAAGCGGGCCTCGGCGAGCGCCGCGAAGTCGGCGCCGTCCACGCGCACCTGCAGGCGGGAGGCGAAGTCGTCGCTCCGGGCCGCGAGCGCCCTGGCCCGCTCGGCGGCCTCGGCCCGCGTCTCCGGCCGCGCCGCAGCCGGAGACGGTCCGCGCCGCTCCTGGACGTCCGCCTCGGCGGCGCGCATGAGCTGGAAGGCCTCCCGCACCCGGGCCTCGGCCTCCTCCACCGCGCCGACGTCGTGGTCGTAGACGCGCGGCTCGGCCGCAGCGGCTTCCTCGTGCCGGCGGCTCGTGGCCTCCTCGTCGGGGATGGCGAGGTCGCGCGAGGCGCGCACGGTCGCCGGCGCGGCCTGCCCGAGGGCCTCCTCGCCGGGGATGACCGCCGGGCCGATGCCGGGGAAGACCAGGAAGGCGGCCCCCGCCGCCGCGGCCGCGAGCAGGAGCACGCCCACCAGCCGCTCGGGGAGCTGGCGGCGCGGCGGCGGGGCCCGGTCGGGCGGGCGGAGGGCGTCGGCGCGGTCGGACAAGCTCCTCGAGGGTGTCACCGGCCGGGGCCGGATGGCAAGGGCGACGAAGGACGCTGCGCGTCCCAGCTGTCGTAGGCCTTCACCACCTCCTGCACGAGCGGGTGACGGACGACGTCCACCTCGCTGAAGGTGCAGAAGGCGATGCCGTCCACGCCACGGAGCACCTTCTGCACCTCGAGCAGCCCGCTGGCGCGCCCGCTCGGAAGGTCCACCTGGGTGACGTCGCCGGTGATGACCGCCCGGGACCCGTAGCCGAGCCGTGTGAGGAACATCTTCATCTGCTCGCTGGTGGTGTTCTGGGCCTCGTCGAGGATGATGAACGAGTCGTTCAGGGTCCGGCCACGCATGAAGGCGAGGGGCGCCACCTCCACCGTGCCTCGCTCCATGAACGCCATCGCCTTCTCGTGGTCCACCATGTCGAAGAGCGCGTCGTGCAGGGGGCGCAGGTACGGGTTCACCTTGTCGGCGATGTCTCCCGGAAGGAAGCCGAGGCGCTCGCCGGCCTCCACCGCCGGCCGGGTGAGGACGATGCGCTTGACGCGCCGGTCGACGAGGTGGGCCACCGCCATCGCCATCGCCAGGTAGGTCTTGCCGGTGCCGGCCGGGCCGATCCCGAAGACGATGTCGTGGTTGCGGATGGCGTGGATGTAGCGCTTCTGCCCCAGGTTCTTGGGGGTGATGATGCGGTGGCGGGCCGAGACGTAGACCGTGTCCCCGAAGACCTCCTTCAGCGGCACGCCCTGGACGACGAGCTTGGTCGCCTGGTCCACGTCCTCCAGGTACAGCGGGTAGCCCGAGTCGACGAGATCGTAGAGCTCGCGCACCACCTTCTCGGCCAGGGCGCGCCGCTCGTCGTCGCCGGTGACGACGAGCTGGTTGCCGCGCGACCCGATCTGCACGCCGAGCCTGCGCTCCACGAGCTTCAGGTGCTCCTGGTGGGCGCCGGTGAGGGCGCGGACCTTGTCGTTGTCCGGGAACTCGATGCGGGTGGAGCGGGAAGGCTCGACTGCGCCCTGTGCCAAGGGACCTCCGGGGGCAACGCCGCGCCCCGCCGTGGAGTCTAACGCCAGGCGAGGCAGCGGGCACGGCACGAACAGCCGGGCCACCGCCCGCGCATGCCGCGGGCGGCGGCCGCGGCCCTGCGCGCGTCACTCCACCGGCGGCAGGAGACGATACCGTTCCCCGTCCCGCCGGTACCAGTACTCCTGCGACCACGGGTAGCGCAGGTCGCGCGGCGCGAGCAGGCCGGTCTCGACGAGCGCCGGGAGCGCGGCCGGATAATGCCCCTGCTCGAGCCGGTAGACCTCGAGCGCGCCGCGGATCCGCTCCAGCTGGTAGCGGGCGAGAAACCCCTCGGCGCGGTTGTCGCGGAAGGCGTGCGCGCCGGCCGGGTCGAGGGCCTGGCCGCGCCCGGTGACGAAGAAGGCGAGCGAGGCGAGTGCCATGGCGATGGCGGCGGTGGCGAGCAGGCGCGTCGCGCCCTGGCGAAGCTTCTGCTGCCAGTCGCGCGCATAGGCCCCCACCTCGGCGGCGGCGGAGCGGCGCGCCGGCGGGATGGCGCTCAGCACGCCGAGGTTCACCAGGTTGAAGAGCGCCTTGCAGGCCTCGAACTCGCCGAGCCGCGACAGGTCGGCGATCTTCTCCACGGTGCGCCCGGGCACCGCGAGCTCGTAGGTCCGCCACTCGTTGCGCCCGAGCGCCGAGGCGTCGCCGTCGCCCGGGTCCGGATCGGGCGCGGCGGGCCTGGGCGGGCTCCAGGCGGCTCGCGACCGGTCCAGCTCCAGCTCCTTGAGCCGCTCGAAGGTCATCTGGGTGGAGCCGATCTTTCGCTTGATCATCGGCCACTCGTCGACCTGGCGGAACCCCTCCATCAGCATCGACTCGCAGCGCAGCGGCGTCACCGTCTCGCGGTCGAACTCCACCTCTCCGGGCTCGAAGTCGTAGGTGCCGCTCTTCCAGTGAAAGAGCTTGTAGACGGTCTCCGTGGTCTGGAGCGCCGTCAGCTCCTTCAGCTCCTCCTTGGTGACCATCCCCAGCTCCACGAGGATGTCGCCCAGCCGTCGCAGGGTCCTCTTCTGGACGTCGAGCGCCACCTGGAGCTGGGCCTGGGTGATGAGCCCGGCCCGAACCAGCATGGCGCCGAGCTTCTCGCGCGACTTGCGCCCGGCGTACTCGGCGCTCACCACGCTGCCGCTCGACATCAGGATGTGGATCTCGTCGCTGCGGTTCGTGAGGTGTAGCACGCCGCTCTTGGCCTGCTGGCCGATGAGCTGGAGGATCTCGGCGATCCCGAAGTCCTTGAGGGTCCCGGTGAGCGCCATCGGTCAGTCCTCGCCGCTGCGCCGGAAGGCGTCCCGCACCGCCAGCGCGTAGAGGGCCACGAACAGCGGTACCGCCAGCGACAGGCGCAGGGCGGCGGCGTAGGGCGACGACTGCGGAGGCGGCAGCACCCCCTGCCAGAACCAGATCACGAAGCCGAGGAAGAGGAGCAGGAAGAGCAGCAGGAAGCCGAGCAGGGCGTGGCCGGAGACGACGTGGCCCGCGCCCCCGCCCGCCACCGCCAGTGCCCGGGCGAGGAACCGCCGCCACTGCGCGTGACGCCGGACCTGGACCTCCTTGCGGAGCCGGTCGCGGGAGTCGACGACGTTCTGGCGGAAGAAGACGTTCAGGCACTGCCCGCAGGTGGTCGCCGCGGCGCCGTCGCAGCGGCGGCAGGCGGGGCGGCCGCAGCGCTCGCAGGTGCGGGACGGGTCGAGCCGGCCGTGGAGGAGCGTGAGCCCCCAGAGCGAGGCGACGAGGAGGAGCGGCAGCATGGGCCAGGCGCTGCCCGGCACAGGCCCGCCCACGCGGCGGCGAACCGCCTCGGCCACGGCGCGCGGCCCCGGGTCGCCCGCCGCCAGCGCGGCGACGGCGTCGGCGGGCACGAGCACGTCGACGAGCCAGCGGTTCGCCCGGAAGTCGTCGTCGGAGCCGTGGCGCGCCAGGTAGCCCGGGTCCTCCTGCTGGGCCTTCTTCCGCGCCTCGCTCGACTGCTCCACGGCCGCGAGCCGCAGGTAGACCTTGGAGAGGTTGTAGTGGGCCGCGGCGAGCGTGGTCATGCCCCCGGCCCGATCGGCGGCGGCGAGGTAGGCGCCCTTCGCCTCCTCCAGGTTGCCCTGCAGGAAGTGGACGTTGCCGAGGTTCACCTGGACCGCACCGGACCGGGGAGCCATGGCAGCGGCCGCCTCGTACCAGCGGCGTGCCTCGTCGAGATCGCCGCGCCGCTTGTGCCAGCGCCCGAGCGCCTGGAGCGCCGGTGCCGGCAGGCCCTCCTTGGCCTCGCCGGCGCGGACCGTGAGCGACGCGGCCAGCTCGCGCCGGGCCTCGCCGTACTCGAGCTCGTAGACGTCGTCGGCGAGCGTCCCCTGCCAGGCGGTGGCCTCCGCCGCCTGGAGCGCCAGCCAGGGCAGCGCCGTCAGCGCCAGCAGCGCCGCGGTGACGGCGATCCGCTCCCGCGTCGCCAGGTACATCCAGGCGGCCAGCGCGGCGACGAAGAGCGCGGCGAAGGGCCCGAGCCGGAAGACGAGCGGCATCCCGAGCAGCACCAGCGCCAGCACCGAGCCCTGCACCATCGTCCCGGCGCGCACCACCGGAAGGTGGTGGAAGTCGTGCAGGAAGATGCGGAGCCGCGACGCGAAGAGGAGGATCACCAGCGCCGCGGACGCGGCGAAGAGCGCCGCCAGCCCCGCGCCCGCCAGGTCGCCGACGAGGGCGCGCACCGTATGCGGCTCGCGCCACGCCGCGGCCACTCCGGCCCCCACCGCGGCCAGGGCCGGCAGCGGACGGGTGGGCTCGCGGGCCAGCCGCGCGCGCGCCAGCGCCAGGTGGGCCTCCGGCAGGTCCGGCGCGACCTCCGCGGCGAAGGTGGCGTGCAGCAGCGCGTCGTCCACCGCCCGCGCCTGGAGCGACCGCTCGGCCTCGCGCACCTCGGCCACCGCCAGCGAAGGGAGGTTCAGGATGCCGAGCTCGCGCATCGCCTCGCGGACGCCGTCCGCGGCGGCGCGGGCCCGGCTCGGGTCCTGCTCGCGCACCGCCTGCCGGCGCTCCTGCCACAGCTGCGGGATGCGGCCGGGGTCGGCACGGACCGGGTCGATGGGGCGCTGCAGGCGACGCAGCTCCTCTGCGCTGATGGTGACCCCAGGCATCGCGCCGGGTGCGGGCGGCGCGGCCGCGGGGGCTCCGCCGGCCGGCGCGGTCGGGGTGGCGGCCTGAGGGGGCGGAGCCGGCTCGGGCGGCGCCGGCTGCGGCTCGGGAACGGGCTCGCCGGGCCGGGCGACGGGCCTGCCCTTCGCCTCCTCCTGGGGGAGCTCCTCCTCCACCAGCGTCGGCGCCTGCACCTGCGCGGCAGCCCGGCAGGGGCCGAGCCCGGCGACGACGAGGGCAGCGAGGGCGCGGAGGGCGAGGGTTCTCACGCGAGAATGGGATGCTAGCACGGGCCGTTCCAGGCTAGAAAACCCCGGCCATGAGCCACGCCAGCGAAGCCGTCGACCGCCTGCTCGCCACCATGTCCCGCCTTCGCGGCCCGGGCGGCTGCCCCTGGGACCGGGAGCAGACCCTGGAGTCCTTGCGCCCCTACGTGCTCGAGGAGACCTACGAGGTGCTCGAGGCGCTCGACTCCGGCGACCCCCGTGCCCACCGCGAGGAGCTCGGCGACTTGCTCCTGCAGATCGTCTTCCAGGCCCGGATCGCCGAGGAGGAGGGGCGCTTCGACTTCGCCGACGTCGCCGACGCCATCAACGAGAAGCTCCTCGCCCGCCACCCCCACGTCTTCGGCGACGCCGAGGCGAAGGACGCCGACGCGGTGCTCCGGCAGTGGGCGGCGCTGAAGCGCAAGGAGAACCAGGCCAGGGGCGGCGGCAAGAGCGTGCTGGAGGGCGTCCCGCGCGAGATGCCGGCGCTGGCCCGCGCCGAGCGGCTCACCGAGAAGGCGAGCCGCGTGGGCTTCGACTGGCCGGACCCGGCCGGCGCGCGCGCCAAGGTGGGCGAGGAGCTCGCCGAGCTCGACGAGGCCATCGCCGGGGGCGACCGGCGCCGCATCGAGGACGAGGTCGGTGACCTGCTCTTCGCGGTGGCGAACCTGGCCCGCAAGCTCGGGGTCCCGCCGGAGGAGGCGCTGCGCCGCGCGCTGGGTCGGTTCCTCGATCGCTTCCACTTCGTCGAGGATGCGCTGGAGCGTCGCGGCGTCCCACACGGCGAGGCGACGCTCGAGGAGATGGACCGCCTCTGGGACGAGGCCAAAGGCGTTTTGGGACAAGATCCAAGAGATCTTTGAGGCCCGCCCCGGCCGCCCTGGCGGTTCCCTTCGTGGAAAGTCCGTGGACAAGTCTGCGAAAAGTTCCCCCAAAAGCTCGGCGGTCTGCTGGCCGGGCGCCAGCACGTCGCTTCGATTTGGACAAATACAGCAGTGATTGCCTATGGTTAAGATACGTTATCGATTTCCAGGTGGGCCACTGCCAGGCTCGCAGGCATGAGCACCGAGGTCGTTTTTGCCGATGGTGGATAACTCTCTGCGTCGCATGGCCCTCACGTCCGCGTCACAGGCGCCTTCGAGCGCCAGGCGCAGCGCCAGCCATTGCGCCACAAGGCTCCGCGAGGCACCCGTCTCGCGGGCCCTCTCGGCCCAAGGACCCGCGCGACACCGCAGCGTCGGTCGGCTCGCGCCAAGGGCGCTCGACGCGCCGGCCGCGCCCTGCATTTCCCTTGACGCGGGCTGGCAGCGAGGGATAGAACCCGCGGCCTTCCAGCTGCATCGAACGGAGGACGACGCGTGGCGAACACCCCCTCGGCCGAGAAGCGCAACCGCCAGACGCAGAAGCGCCGCGTCCGCAACCAGACCATCCGCAGCCGCGTGAAGAGCGCGGTCCGCAAGGTCCGGGAGGCGGTCGAGCGCGGCGAGGTCGCGGCGGCCCAGGAGGCGTTCAAGGTCGCCGCCCGCGTCCTCGACAAGGCGTCCTCGAAGGGCGTCCTGCATGGAAACGCCGCGTCGCGGAAGATCTCGCGCCTCGCCCGTACCGTCGGCAAGGCCTCGCCGGCGCGCGCCACGGCTGCCTCGGCGAAGAAGTAGCGCTCCGCCCTCGAGCCGCGGCCCGGGCAGCCCGTCAGGGCGTCTCGAACCGCTCCACCATCTCCCGCGCCACGTCCGCGGCCGCCCGCCGCAGGGCGAGCCTTCGCCGTCCCTCGCTCGCCAGCGCATCCTCCTCGCCGAGGTAGTCCTGCTCGCGGCGCACGGTCTGCTCCGCGACGACCTTGCCCCCGATGACCAGGCGCGCCTGCACCTCGAGCGCGAGCCGGTAGCTCGCGATCTGCGGAGTCGTCGGGGCGAAGGCGGCGCGCAGCACCGTGCCCTGGATCCGCGCCTCCGCGGCCGGCCCGCCCTCGACCCCGCGGCGAGCCAGCTCCTGGCGCAGCGCCGCGGCGACCAGGGCCCCGACCTCGGCGTCGGCCGTCCGGTTCTCGAGCGGAGGAACGAAGATCTGCTCCGCACCCGGCGGAAGCCTGCCGGCCCCGGCGGCCAGCGAGTAGCCGCAGCCGGCCGCGGCGAGGAGGACGAGCGCGGCCGCTCGTGGCCGGGCGCCGGTCATGACGCCACGAAGTTGATGAGCCGCCTCGGAACGAAGACCACCTTCCGGAGCGCCTTCCCGGCGAGGTGGGCTGCCACCCGCTCCTCCCGCTCCGCCATGGCGCGGACCTCCGCCTCCCCGGCGGAGACCGGCACCACCACCTCGCCGCGCAGCTTGCCATTCACCTGTACGGCGATGGTGACCACGTCCGCCGCGACCAGCGCCGGGTCGAAGCCCGGCCAGGGCTCGATGGCCAGCAGCCGCCCGCGCACCGCGGGCCCCAGGACCTCGTGCCACAGCTCCTCGGCGACGTGGGGCGCGAAGGGCGCGAGCAGGGTGGCCACCGCCAGCAGAGCCTCCCGCACCGCGGCGCGGTCGGCGTCGGTCTCGGGCTGGAGCGCATAGAGCTCGTTCACCAGCTCCATCAGCGCGGCGATGCCGGTGTTGAACTTCAGCTCGCCCTCCATCCCCTCGGTGACCTTCTTGATGGTCCGGTGGGTGCGCCGGCGCAGCTCCAGGAACGGGCCGGCCGCCGCGGCCAGGGCCGCCGCAGGCGCTCCGAACGCCTCCTGGCGCGCGTGGAAGATGCGCCACACCCGGGAGAGGAAGCGGAACATCCCCTCCACCTGCTCGTCGGACCAATCGATGTCCTTCTCCGGCGGCGCGGCGAAGAGCAGGAAGAGCCGCATCGTGTCGGCGCCGTACTTGTCGACGGTGGGGCCGGGCGTGACCACGTTCCCCCACCTCTTCGACATCTTCCGCCCGTCGGGGCCGTTGACGATTCCCTGGGTGACGAGCCGCTTCACGGGCTCGGGCTCGAACACCAGCCCGAGCTCCTGCATGACCCTGTGCCAGAAGCGGAAGTAGAGCAGGTGCATCACGGCGTGCTCGGGGCCGCCCACGTAGACGTCGACCGGCAGCCAGCGCCGGGCCATCTCCTCCTCGAAGGGGGCGCGCTCGTCCCGGGGCGAGAGGTAGCGGGCGTAGTACCAGGAAGAGTCCACGAAGGTGTCCATGGTCTCGGTCTCGCGCCGCGCCGGACCGCCGCACCGCGGGCAGGTCGTGTTCACGAACTCGGGGACCTTGGCGAGCGGCGGCTCGCCGGTGCCGGTGATGATGGCCTGCGACGGCAGCACCACCGGCAGCTCCGCCTCCGGCACCGGCAGGGCGCCGTGGACGTCGCAGTGGACCATGGGGATGGGCGTGCCCCAGTACCGCTGCCTGGAGAAGCCCCAGTCGCGCAGGTGGTACCTCGCCACGGCCGCGCCCAGGCCCTCTTCCTCCGCCACGGCCGACATCCGGCGGCGCGCCGCGGCGCTGTCGAGCCCGGTGAACGACCCCGACTCGACGAGCACGCCGTCCTCGGTGAAGGCCTTCGCCAGCTCCTCGCCCGGCGGCAGCCGGTCGCCCTCGGCAGGCTGGATGACCACCCGGACGGGCAACAGGTACTTGCGGGCGAACTCGAAGTCGCGCTGGTCGTGGGCCGGCACGCTCATCACCGCCCCCGTGCCGTACTCGGCCAGGACGAAGTTGGCGATCCAGACCGGCACGCGCTCGCCACCGAACGGGTTCCGGGCGTGGGTCCCGGTGAACACGCCCTCCTTGGGCGCACCCTCGCCGGTGCGCAGGGCGGCGTCGGTCGCCCGCATGCGCGCCACGAAGGCGTCGACCTCGGCGCGCTGGCCGGGCGCGGTCAGCCTGGCCGTCAGCGGGTGCTCCGGGGCCAGCACCACGTAGGTGCAGCCCAGGATCGTGTCGAGGCGCGTGGTGAAGACGCGGATGCGCTCCTCCGGACGGCCCGCGGCGGGCGGCACGACGAAGTCCACCTCGGCCCCCTCGCTCCGGCCGATCCAGTTGCGCTGCATGGTCGTGACGCGCTCGGGCCACTCCGTGAGCGTGTCCAGCCCCTCGAGCAGGGCGTCGGCGTAGGCGGTGATGCGGAAGGCCCACTCCGGGATGACCTTCTCCACCACCGGCGAGCTGCAGCGCTCGCAGAGGTTGTCGTCCACCACCTGCTCGTTGGCGAGCACGGTCAGGCAGCCGGTGCACCAGTTCGCCTTGCCGGTGCGGCGGTAGACGATCCCCTTCTCGAGCATCTTCAGGAAGAACCACTGGTTCCAGCGGTAGTACTCCGGGTCGCAGGTGGCGAACTCGCGCTCCCAGTCGAAGCTGAAGCCGAAGCGCTTCATGTCCACCCGGAAGGAGTCGATGTTCTCGCGGGTGCGCTCGGCGGGGTGGCGTCCGTCCTTCAGCGCCGCGTTCTCCGCCGGCAGCCCCAGCGCGTCGAAGCCCATGGGGTGGAGCACGTCGTAGCCCCGCATGTGCATGTGGCGGGCGAGCGCGTCGCCGATGGTGTAGACGCGCGAGTGGCCCATGTGCATGGCGCCGGAGGGGTACGGGAACATCTCCAGCACGTAGCGCTTCTCCGCGTCCGGGCGCCGGCCGGCGCGGAAGGCGCCCGCCTCGGCCCAGCGCTCCTGCCAGCGGGGCTCGATCGACCTGGGCTCGTAGCGCTCGTTCATGGAGGACATGGGGGCCGGCATCTTACCGCGCGCCGGGCCGGATTTGCCTGGATCCGTGGCGCGCTGCGTCGACCCCGGGCCCGCAAAAGAAGTTGACGGTCCACAGCCTTCCGGGCCTGATCCGGCTCCAACACGCGCGGCCCCTCGGCCGAGCCGGCCGCCGGCGGGAGCCCTTCCCGCGGGCGCACCTGGTGTGCAGTCCACCATCGTTCGGGAGGAATCGATGAAGAAGCTCGCAGCCGCCCTCGCCCTCGCGCTCGCCGCCAGCCCGGCGCTGGCGACGAACGGGCTCCGCATGACCGCCTTCAGCCCTTTGAACGCCTCGGTCGGCGGCGCCGGCGCCGCCCACGCCTGGGACACGTCCGCCCTGGTCCTGAATCCCGCCACGCTGGCCGACCTGGGCAGCCGCGTGGACTTCGGAGCGGCCTACTTCCCCACCACGGTCACCTACTCGGCGACGGACAGCTACATCGGCACGGGGGTTCCGGCCTTGGAGCAGCTGGGCAGGGTCATCGTCAACCAGCCGAACGTGACGCTCACGAGCGACTTCCCGCCGGTGCCCATCCCGAACATCGGCCTCGTCATCCCCCTCGACAAGGACTGGCGGCTCGGGATCGGAATGGCGAGCATCGCCGGGGTCGGCGCCGACTACGCCGCGAACCTCTTCTCCAGCACCGTCCAGACCACCTACTTCAACTTCCGATTCCCCATCGGCGTGTCCTGGCAGGGCCTCGACGGGGCGCTGTCGCTGGGCGCCGCCGTGAACGGGTCCTGGGCGCTCATGGGCTACTCCCTCGGCGCGAGCGTCGGTCTCCCGCCGCACCCCGTCGCGAGCTCGTTCGGCGCGGGGTTCACGCTCGGCGCCCGGGTGAAGCCCCTGAGCTTCCTCTCCATCGGCGCCGCCTACGAGTCGCCGACCTGGTTCCAGCCCTTCAAGTTCAACGTCGGCCCGTCGAACCCGCTGGGCGCCCTCCCTGTTCCGCTTCCGGGCGGCCGCGAGGAGCTCCAGTTCAACATGCCCTGGAACGCCACCCTGGGAGTCGAGGTCTCGCTGCTCGACGACATGCTCCTGCTCGTCGGCGACGTCCAGTACATGGCCTGGTCGACCACGCTGGGCAAGGGCCAGCCGGCCTTCGTGAACAACTCGGCCACGCTCACCTCCCAGTTCTTCCCGTTCAGCACGAACTGGAGCGACCAGTGGATCTTCAAGGTCGGCGCGCAGTTCCAGCTGCCCAAGCCGGTCGACGGCATCAAGCTCCGCGCCGGCTTCAACTACGGCAAGGCGCCGCAGGACCCGAACCAGGCCCTCGAGAACATCGCCTTCCCCGCCATCGCCCAGAGCCACCTCACGCTCGGCGCCGGCTTCCAGGTGAGCAAGTCCGTCGCCATCAACCTGGCGAGCGTCATCGGCTTCAAGAACGAGATCTCGGGGACGGGCGCGCTGCCGGATCTCTCGGGCCTCCAGCCGGGGTTGCCGCGGGGCACCCTCAGCTACACCGCCAGCGCCTCGGGCTACACCCTCGAGGCCGGCGTCTCGATGACCTACTAGCCGTCGACCCTTTGCTGAAGCACCCGCGCCGGGCCCCCGAGGGCCCGGCGTCTTCCTTTCTTCGCCCGCGAAGCGGCGCGCGCGCCTGCGGTATATTCCGCGCCACCCGAAGATCCCCGACCCCGAGGGACACGCACCCCGAGGCCCCATGAACCCGCCCGTCTACATCGCCGACATCGCCCGCCAGGAGGGGAAGGAGGTCACGCTCCACGGCTGGCTCCACAACCGCCGCTCCTCCGGCAAGCTCCACTTCATCCAGGTCCGCGACGGCACCGGCACCATCCAGTGCGTGGTCTTCAAGGGGAACGTGACCCCCGAGGTCTTCCACGAGGCCGACCACCTCCCGCAGGAGACGAGCCTCGCCGTCACCGGCTCGGTGAAGAAGGACCCGCGCTCCCCGCTCGGCTACGAGCTCGATGTGAAGGACCTCCGCGTCGTCGCCCGGCCGGCCCGCGAGTACCCGCTCGGCCACAAGGAGCACGGGGTGGCGTTCCTGATGGACCAGCGCCATCTCTGGATGCGCTCGGCGCGCCAGAACGTCATCCTGCGGGTGCGCCACAGCGTGGAGCGGGCCATCCGCGACTTCTTCGACGGGCGGGGCTTCACGCTCGTCGACGCGCCCATCTTCACGCCCAGCGCCTGCGAGGGGACGAGCACGCTCTTCGAGGTGCCCTACTTCGACCTCGGCAAGGCCTACCTGACCCAGTCCGGCCAGCTCTACATGGAGGCCGCGGCGATGGCGCTCGGGAAGGTCTACTGCTTCGGCCCCACCTTCCGGGCCGAGAAGTCGAAGACCCGCCGCCACCTCACCGAGTTCTGGATGGTGGAGCCGGAGGTGGCCTTCATGGACCTCGACGGCGACATGCAGCTCATGGAGGAGTTCGTCTCGCACGTCGTCCAGACGGTCCTGGCGCGGCACCGCGAGGAGATCGCCGGGGTGCTCGAGCGCGACGTCTCCAGGCTCGATGCGGTGAAGCCGCCGTTCCCGCGCATCACCTACACCGATGCCGTCGAGGTCGTCCGCAGGGCCCAGGCGGCGCAGCGCGCGTCGCTTCCGCCCGAGGAGGTGGCGAAGCTCCCACCGACGATGCAGTGGGGCGACGACATCGGCGGCGACGAGGAGACCATCGTCGCCAGCGCCTACGACCGGCCGGTGATGGTCCACCGCTACCCGGCGGAGATGAAGGCCTTCTACTTCAAGAAGGACCCGGCGGATCCCAAGGTCGCGCTCGGCTGCGACGTGCTGGCCCCGGAGGGCTACGGGGAGATCATCGGCGGCGGCCAGCGCGAGGACGACCTGGAGACGCTGGAGCGCGCCGTCGAGCACCACCAGCTCCCCAAGGACGCCTTCGAGTGGTACCTCGACCTGCGCCGGTACGGGACGGTGCCGCACGCCGGCTTCGGCATGGGGGTGGAGCGCTGCGTCGCCTGGATCTGCGGGCTCCACCATGTGCGCGAGACCATCCCCTTCGCGCGCATGATGGAGCGCATCACCCCGTAGCGGGCCCGAGCAGGCGCCGCACCGCGTCCACCACCTGCTGCGACTGCACGGGCTTGGTGAGGTAGGCGCTCGCCCCCAGCGCCATGGCGCGGGCCCGGTCGGCCTCGGCGCCCTCGGTGGTGATCACCACGATGGGGACCTCACGGTGGGCGCCCGCCTGGCGCACCAGCGCCACCAGCTTCAGGCCGTCCATCACCGGCATGTTGATGTCGGTGAGCAGGATGTCGAAGCGCCCGGCGGCGAGCTTCTTCCAGGCCTCGGCCCCGTCGGCTGCCTCGGCCGCGGCACAGCCGAAGGCGCGCTGCAGGGCGTGACCCAGCTGCCGGCGCATCGCCGGGCTGTCGTCCACCACCAGTGCCGAGAGCGTCCGCCCGTCCCCCACCGTCAGCTCCCCCGGGCGAAGCGGACGAGGCGCTCGGCCATGCGCTCGATGGAGAGCACCTCGTCGACCCGGCCGCTGGCGATGGCCTCCTCCGGCATGCCGTAGATCACCGCGGTCTCCTGCGACTCGGCGAGCGTGAGGCCGCCGGCGGCCTTGATGGCCTCGACGCCTCGCCGGCCGTCACTGCCCATCCCGGTGAGGACCACGCCGCAGACCCGGTCGCCGAGCGCGCGGGCCGCCGACTCGAAGAGCAGGTCGATGCTCGGGCAGTAGCGACGCCCCGCCACCTCCGGCGGGCGGAGCACCCGGGCCTGGAGGCCGCCCCCGGGCAGGCGCTCGACCGTCAGGTGGTGGCCGCCGGGGGCCACGAGCACCTGGCCGGCGGTCACCCGCTCCTGGTCCTCCGCCTCCGACACGCCGAGCCGGCTCGTCCGCCCCAGCCGCTCGGCGAAGGTTCGAGTGAAGCGCCCTGGCATGTGCTGCGCCACCAGCACCGCCAGCGAGAGGTCGGCGGGCAGCGCCGAGAGGAGGCGCTGCAGCGCCGGGGGGCCACCGGTGGAGGCTCCGACGACCGCCATCCAGGCGGGCGCAGCCCGATCCTCCCCTGGCGCCTGGGCGGCGCGTCGCTCCAGCGAGTCGAGCCGCAGGGCCCGCACCATGCGGATGCGCGAGAGCAGCTCCTCGCGGAACTCGGCCATGGCGGCGGGCTCCGACGGGCGGACGACGAAGTCGAGCGCCCCGAACTCGAGGGCGCGAAAGACGTCGGCCTTGCTGCCGCGCCCGGTCACGACGATGACCGGCGTCGGCTGCCGGGCCATCAGCAGGCGCAGGAAGGTGAAGCCATCCATGCGCGGCATCTCCAGGTCCAGGCAGACGGCGTCGGGGCGGGTGCGGAGCGCCTCCTGCAGGGCCGCCTCACCGTCGCGGAGGCGCGCCACCACCCGGACGTCCGGCTCGGTCTGCAGGATCTCGGCGACGAGGCGGCCCGAAGGCTCCGAGTCGTCCACCACCATCACGCGGATGGGCCCGCGCGCCGGGCTGTGCGGGCCGTCGCTCACGGCGAGGCTCCGGGCTTGCGGTAGGCCAGGTCTCCCTCGAGCTGGACCATCTCGAAGTCGGCGGTCACGCTCAGGAGGGACTCGGAGTGACCGAGCAGGAGCCAGCCGCCGGGGCGCAGCCGGCGGCGGAAGCTCTCGAGCACATGCCGGCGGGCCGGCAGGTCGAAGTAGATGAGGACGTTGCGGCAGAAGATGCAGTCCACAGGCTCCACCAGCGCCACCGCCGCCTCGTCGAGGAGGTTCAGGTGGCCGAAGCTCACCATCCTGCGGACGGCCCCTTCCACCGTCCACTTCTCGCCCACTGGCTGGAACCAGCGGATCATCGCCTCGGCCTCCACCCCGCGGAACGAGTGGGGGCCATAGGCCGCGGCACGCGCCGTGGCCAGCATCTTGCGGGAGATGTCCGACCCGAAGACGCCCACGTCCCAGCCGGCGAAGAGGCCGCTGCCGCGGAGCAGGATGGCGACGGTGTAGGCCTCCTCGCCGCTCGAGCAGCCGGCGCTCCAGACCCGCAGGCGCCGCTCGCCGCGCCGCTGCGCGGCCAGCGCCGGCAGGATCTGGCCCGCGAAGGCCTGCAGCTGGGCCGGTTCGCGGAAGAAGTAGGTCTCGTTGGTCGTCAGCGCCTCGGTCGCCATCTCCAGCTCTGCGGCCCATCCCGCGTCGAAGCGCAGGTAGCGGTGGTAGGCCGCAAAGCCGTCCAGCCCGAGCGCGCGCACCCGCGGGGCCAGCCGCCGCTCCACCAGGTACTGGAGGTCGTCGCGGAAGTGGAGGCCGGCGTGGGAGTGGATCAGATCCCGCAGCAGGCGGAAGTCCACGATGCTCATGCGCGGGCCTTCGGTGGCGGTCGGCATGGCCGTCGGTCCCCGCCTAGCCCTCGAGGGCCCGCAGCGCCTCGGCGAGCGCAGCGGCGACGAGCGGGTCCGCCTCCATGCCCGCGAGGTCGCGCACCGCATCGGCGAGCGAGCGGTCGCCGCGCTCGCCGGCCGCGCGCGCTGCGGCGCGCCGCACGTCCCAGCGCGGATCCGAGAGCGCCTCGAGGAGCAGGCCGCCCGCGGCCGGGTCGGGGAGCCGGGCCGCGGCCGCGAGCGCCTCCTTCACGACGTCCGGGTCGGGGTGGGCCGCGGCCCGGAGGACGAGCGCCGGCGTGGCCCGACCCATCCGCGCCAGCGCGGCCACCGCCGCGGCCGCCACCTCCGGCTCCGGGCTGCCGGCCAGGGCCTCCACCGCCTCCGCGTAGCCGGTGAGCCCGCAGCGGCCGAGCGAGCGAGCCGCCGCCGCCCGCACCGCCGGGACCTCGTCTCGAAGCGCCGCGGCGAGCGCCCGTCCTCCATCGCGCTGCGGCGACGCGGCGCAGAGGCTCCCCAGACCGCCCATGGCCTCCGCGGCCGCCGCCCGCACGCCCGGCTGCGGGTCGTCGAGCGCGTCGAGGATCTCGGGGGGCAGGGCCGCCAGGCCGCCACGGGACGCGAGCGCGCCCAGGGCCTGGGCGGCCGCGGTGCGGGTGGCCGGGCGCGGGTCCCGCAGCGCACGGTACGCGAGCGGGAGGTCGCCGGCGTCGCCGATCTGCCCGAGCAGCCGCAGCAGCGACGCCGGGATGCGCCCCTCGCCGGAGGGGCGCGCCCAGGCGAGCACCTCGGCCCGGACCTCCGGGGCGCCCTGGGCGAGCTCGCGCAGCGCGGCGGCCGCGAGCCCGGACACGTCCGGCTCGGGGTGATCGAGGAGGGGGACGAGCGGCGGGACGGCCGCCACGCATCCGGAGTGGCCGAGCGCCTCGATGGCCGCGCCGCGCAGGGCGGCGTCGGAGGATGCCGCCGCCGCCGCCAGGTCGGGGATGACCTTGCGCTCCCCGACCCGCGCCAGCGCGGCCAGGACGGCCACGCGCGCCGCCGGTGAGAGGCGCGCCGCGGAGCCCCCCAGGGCCGCGGCGAGCCCCGGCCCGAGCTCCGCCAGCGCCGCCCGCACGGCCGGGCGTAGCCCCTCCTCCTCGGCTGCCTCCGCGAGCCTGGGCGCGCGGGACGGGTCGCGGGCCCACCCGAGCACGCGCACCGCACCCTCGGCGCCGAGCGGGTCCTCGCCGGAGAGGGCCGCCTCGGCCCAGTCGGCCAGCGACGGGGTGCGCGCCGCCTGCTCGCGGACCGTGGCGGCGAGCGGGGCCAGGGCCCCGGCCGGGCGGCGGCCCGCCTGGCGCGCCACCGCCCCGTAGGCGGCCTCGCGTGCACTCCGCGACACCTCGGCGACACCGCGGGCGAGCAGCCCCAGCGCGGCGGGGTCGTCGGAGAGCCCCAGCGCTCGGTAGGCCGAGCGGCGCGCGCCCCGGTCCTCGAGCAGCGCCTCGAGGCTCGCCGTGGGGGGTGCCACGCCGAGCCGCTCCAGGCCGTCGAGCGCGGCCACGCGCAGCGCGGCGTCGGGCGCGCCGAGAGCACCCAGCAGCGCGTTCACCGCCCAGGTCCCTCCCACCTTCGCGAGCGCCTCGGCGGCACTGACCCGGACGTTGGCGTCGACGTCGGTGAGCAGGTCGGCGAGCGCCAGCACGGCGCGCCGGTCGCCGATCTCGCCAAGGACGTCGGCGCAGGCGCAGCGGGCCTCGGGCCGGTCGGAGGCGAGACGCGGCAGGAGCACGGGCACCGCCTCCGCCCCCAGCCGCGCCAGCGCGCCGGCGGCGGCGATCCGCGCACCGGGCAGGCCGGCGGAGGTGACGAGGTCGAGCAGGGCCGGCAGGATGGCGGCCGGCTGCGGGTGGGCGGTGACGCGCTCCACGGCCGCCATCCGCACCCGCCAGTTCGGGTCCGAGAGATGTCGCAGCAGCTCGGCGAGCGCGGCCGGGTCGGCCGGATCGAGTCGCCGGACCGACTGGTAGCGGTCCTCCTCCGTCGCCGCGCCTTCCCTGCTCGCGGCCGCCCGCGCGCCGTGCGCGGCCTCGGGCGGGGCTCCGGCAGCGCCTTCCGGGGCCAGGGGCTCCTCGGGGGCGCTCACCGCGGGTCCCCGCTGGCGAGCGCGCGCGCCGCCTCCATCTCGTCGGGGCCGATGGGCTCGAGCAGGGCCTTCACGTTCAGCAGGAACTTGAGGCCGGTCGGCGGTGCCTTCCCTTCGCCGCCGCGGCTCGACGGCACCAGGCCGCCGACGACGCCCAGGAACAGGCGCGGCGCCGCCTTGCCGGCCAGGGGGGGGGCCGCCCGGATGGCCTCGCGCGGGACCCGCAAGACCTCGGTGACGGCGTCCACGACGAGCCCGATCGCCATGCCGGCGACCTGGACCACCACCAGCTTGGTCTTGCGGGTCGGCGTCCCGGCAGTGAGCCCGAAGCGGCGGCGCGCGTCCACGACCAGGACCACCTCCCCGCGGAGGTCCACCACCCCTTCCAGGAAGGCGGGGACGCGCGGCATGCGGCGAACCGGCGGCGGTACCACCACCTCCCGGACGCGGCGCACGTCGAGCACGTACTCCTCCGAGCCGACACGGAAGCAGAGGAGCTCGACGATGGCGCCCGGCGAGGCGCCACGTTCGGCCGTGGGGTCCGGCGTTGCCGTCACGGCGCGCCCTCCGGGCCGTCGGCGGCGAGCAGCGCCTGGACGTCCAGGAGCACGTAGATCCGGTCCTCGTCCCGCCCGACGCCCGTGATGTACTCGGAGTCGATGCTGGCGAGGCCCTGGGTCGGGGTCTCGATGGCGTTCGCCCGCAGCCGCAGCACCTGCGACACGCCGTCCACGAGCAGCCCCACCCGCTCGCCGCCGACGTCGCACACGATGACGCGCGCCGACGGGCCCGGAGCGCCGGGCAGCCCGAGCCGGCGGCGCGGGTCCTGAACCGTCACCACCTCTCCCCGCACCAGGATGACCCCGGCCACGTGCGGCGGGCAGCGGGGCACCTCGATGATCACCGGGGCCTTCAGGATCTCCCGAACCCACTCGATCTCGAAGGCGTAGGCCTCGACGCCGAGATCGAAGGCGATGAACTCCCGCTTCCCCGCCGGCGCCGCCGCCGGCGCCCGCCGGAGCCCGGCACCGAGGTCGGGCACGTCGGGGGCCTCCTCCCCCTCGCGGAAGAAGAAGTCGTCGAGTGGGTCCGCCGGCGGTGGCGCGGGCGTGCCGGGAGCGTCGGTGGCGGGGTTGCGCGGATTCATGACCGGCCGACGAGGATCCTACCGCGCGCCCGGGAGCCCCCCAACGATTCGCACCCCGGAGCGGGCACGAGCGATATCGCTCCCCGCGCCGCGCGCGCCGGCGTGGGCCCGGAGCCGCTCGGGCCTATCCGGAGGCCTCGCGCAGGCCGCCCGCCTCGAGCACCTCCTCGAGGATCGCGCCCACGTCGAGCACCAGCACCGTCCGGCGACCGCCCAGGTCGGTGGCACCGGCGATGCCGCGCACCCCGGCGAGGGAGCGTCCCAGCGGCTTCACCACGATGTCCTGCTGCCCGAGGAGATCGTCCACGGCGATGCCCAGCCGCTCCTGGGCGAGCCCAACGACCACGACGTAGGGGCGGTCGGCACGGCGGGCCGTGGCCTCGGGGAGGAGTCCCAGGAACCAGGAGAGACGGAGCAGGGGCAGGGTGGCGCCGCGCAGGCTCAGCACCTCGCGGGTCTCGATGGTGCGGACCTCGCCGGGCTGCGCCTGGACGATCTCCAGCACGCTGTTGAGCGGCATCGCGTAGGGCCGCCCCGCCGCCTGGACGACCAGCGCCCGGACGATGGCCAGCGTCACCGGCAGGTTGATCTCGAAGCGGGTGCCGTGCCCCTTGTCGCTCCTCAGCTCGATCATCCCCGAGAGGGCGGCGATGTTGTTCTTCACCACGTCCATCCCCACGCCGCGGCCGGAGAGCGCCGTCACCTGGCGCGCCGTCGAGAACCCGGGGAGGAAGATCAGGTTCAGGAGCTCGCGCCGGGTGAGGTTCTTGAGCTGCTCCTGCGAGGTGAGCTGGCGCTCCACCGCCACCTGCCCCACCCGCTCCTCGTCGATGCCGCGCCCGTCGTCCTCGACGGTGATCTCGACGTGGTTGCCACGCTGGGCCGCGCGCAGCTCGAGGCGGCCGGCGCGGGGCTTGCCCTCCCGCTCTCGCTGTCCAGGGCGCTCGATTCCATGGTCGACGGCGTTCCGGAGCAGGTGCATGAGCGGGTCGGAGAGCTCCTCGACGATGAGCTTGTCGAGCTCCACGTCGCCGCCGCTCACGCGGAAGTCGATCTCCTTGCCCGTCTCGCGGGCGACCTTGCGCACCATGCGCTGGAGCCTGTCGAAGGTCTGCGAGAGCGGGACCATCCGCACCTCGAGGATCCCGCCCTGCAGCTCGTGGAGCCGGCGCTCGAGGGCGCGGGTCTCCCTGGAGAGATCGCGCCCCACCGCGTCCGAGGCCTCGCCGATCTTCAGCCGCTCCGAGAGCCGCAGCAGCGTGGACTTGATGAGGAGCAGCTCGCCGACGGCGTTCATCAGGGTGTCGAGCTTGCGGATGTCGACCCTCACCGACTGTGAAGCGGAGCGGAGCGAGGGCTCCGGCGCCTCGGCGGGCGGCAGGGCGGCGCCCCCCGGAGCGGCGCCGGCCGGGGGCGGGGCGCCATCGACGCCGGCGTCGCCTCGGCGGGACGGCACGCCCTCGGCCGGGGAGGCCACCGCCCCGACCTCAGGCACGGTCGCCGGCGCGTCCGCGGGGGGCGGCGAGCCGGCGCGGCGCGGGACCTCGGAGGCCTCGGCGGCTCCCCCGGCGGCGGCCTGGATCTCGGACAGCGCCTGGCGCGACCCGAAGAGCAGGTCGAAGGCGATGGCCCCGGCCGGGGCCTCGCCGGCCGCCGGCAGCGTGGAGATGACCTCGCCCAGCGGCTTCAGCGCCGCCTGCAGGTCGGTGAGTCCCTGGTCGAAGGTCTCGAGGGGGAAGGCCGCCCGCACACGGTAGAGCGACAGTCCCTTCGAGAGGTTGGCCTTGAGCCGGTGCTCCTCGTACTCGGTGAGGACGCCGAGCACGTCGGCACCGACGTCGTAGCTGCCGGGGTCGGTGGCGGCGCTCTGCGGCGCCGGGGCCTTGCCGCGCAGGCGGTCCGCCAGCGCCTCGGCGGCGCCGGCCGTCGCCACCGGGCCGCCGCCCGCCTCCTCGGCGATGATGCGGCCGAAGACCTCCGGCGCCTCGAGGAGCACGTCGACCGTGGTGGTGTCGAGCGGCCGCCGCCCCATGCGCACGTCGTCGAGGAGATCCTCGAGCGCGTGGGCGAGGCGCGCCATGCGCTCGACGCCGGCCAGGCTTGCCAGGCCTTTCAGGGTGTGGGCGCCGCGAAAGACGGCGTTCAGCACCTGCGGGTCGGCCTCCTCGCCGTGCCGGGCGCTCTCCAGGTGGAGCATCTCGCGCCCGAGCGCGTCGATGATCTCCTGGGCCTCGGAGACGAACTCGGAGATCGCCTTGTCGGAGCGTCGGTCGGCCATGCGGGGCGGGGCGCACGGCCCCGCGTCAGCGTACCACCGGGCTCCGGACCGGCAAGCGCACGTCCCGCTCGCCGGGCTCCACACGCGCCGGGGGCCCGGCGATCTCGACCTCGGCGCCAAGCCCGCGGGCCGCGGCGGCGAGGTCGCGGGTGAGCGCGCGGACGTCGCCGAGAAGCACCTGGCGCGAGAGACCGTGGCGCAGGCCGGTCTCGATCCAGGCGCGCAGGATCCCCTCGCCGGGCCGTTCCACCGGCAGCGATGCCGCCAGCGACCGGCAGCCCGCCTTGCCGAGCACCTCGCCGGCGTGAGCCACCGCGGCCAGCGCGGCCTCCTCCGACTCGTCGGAGAGCCCGAAGCAGAGCACCCGGCCGGCCGCCAGCCGGCCGCCCCCCGGCAGGAGCAGCACCTCGCCGCTCCCGGGCGCGAAGGTCCCGGCGACGATGGCTCGGGAGATGGCCGCGCACAGGCGCCAGTCGAGCAGGCCGGCCAGCCCCTGGAGGGGACGCGCCGGCCCGACGAAAGCGGCGACGGAGTCGGCCTCGGCGCGGTCGAGCGCCGCCAGCGACAGCTCGGCCGGCTCGAGGCGGAGCGTCATCGGCCCGGCCCGTCCTCGCGCCGCGCCGCCGGGAGGCTTGCGGCGACCCGGTCGAGCACCCCGTTCACGAAGGCCCCGGAGCTCTCGCTCCCGTACTTCTTCCCGAGCTCGATCGCCTCGTTGATGCACACCTTCACCGGCACCTCCGACCAGCGCAGCTCGAAGACCGCCAGCCTCAGCACGTTGCGGTCGACCTTGGCCATCCGGTCGAGCCGCCAGTTCGTGGAGACCTCCTCGATGGCCTCGTCGATCTCGTGCCGGTGCTCGGCGACGCCGCGGACGAGCGCCTCGGTCAGCTCCCGCACCTCGCGCTCCACCGGCTCGAAGCTGCGCCAGAAGCGCGCCAGCGCCTCGTCCAGGTCCGTGGCGGCCACGTCGATCTGGTAGAGGGCCTGCATCGCCCGCTCCCGGGCCTTGGTGCGCTTGGCATGGGCCATCGGTGGGCTACTTCTGCGGGGCCGCGCCGCGGGCCAGGTCGCGGAAGAGGTTCGCCTGCTCGATGGCGGCGGCTGCGGCCTCGGCCCCCTTGTTGCCGCCCTTCACCCCGGCGCGCTCCAGCGCCTGATCCATCGTGTCGCAGGTGAGCACGCCGAAGGCCACCGCACAGTCCGCGTCCATGGACACCTGGGCGACGCCCTTGGTGACCTCGCTGGCCACGTACTCGAAGTGGGGCGTGCCGCCGCGGATGACGGCGCCGAGCGCCACCACCGCGTCGTAGCGCCCGGTCCGGGCGACCCGCTTCAGCACCGCCGGCAGCTCGAAGGTCCCGGGACAGCGGAAGACATCCACCTTCCCGTCCTCGACCCCGTGGCGCCGCAGGGCATCGATGGCGCCGTGCAGCAGTTGCTCGGTGACGAGCGAGTTGAAGCGGGAGACGACGACGGCGAAGCGGAGCCCCTGGGCGACGAGCGTCCCCTCGTGGATGGTCATGCCCTTCCTCCTCTCGGCGCGCGACGCGACAGGCGGCGCCTCTTCGGCGGCGCCGCCACCGGAGGCGCCAGGGTGAGCAGGTGGCCGAGCTTGTCGCGCTTGGCCTTGAGGTACGGGGCGTTCGAGCGCGAGGCGGGCATCTCCAGGGGCACGCGCTCGACCACCTCCAGGCCGTAGCCCTGGAGCCCGACGATCTTCTTCGGGTTGTTGGTGAGCAGGCGCATCTTGCGCACGCCCAGGTCGCGGAGGATCTGGGCGCCGATGCCGTAGTCCCGCAGGTCGGGCTTGAAGCCCAGCTTCACGTTGGCCTCGGCGGTGTCGAGCCCCTGGTCCTGGAGGTTGTAGGCCTTGAGCTTGTTGACGAGCCCGATGCCGCGCCCTTCCTGATCGAGGTAGAGGAGCACGCCCTTGCCCGCCTGCTCGATCTGCGCCAGCGCCGCGTGCAGCTGCGGCCCGCAGTCGCAGCGCTCGCTCCCGAAGACGTCGCCGGTGAGGCACTTCGAATGCACGCGCGCCAGCACCGGCTCGTCGGGGCGCCAGCTCCCCTTCACCAGCGCCACGTGCTGGTGCCGGTCCACGTCGTTCTCGTAGGCCACCGCGGTGAAGTCGCCCCAGCTCGTCGGCAGCGGCGCCGAGGCGGCGCGCCGGACGAGGGAGTCCTTCGCCATGCGGTAGGCGATGAGGTCGGCGACCGACGCGATGGGCAACCCGTGGTCGCGCGAGAGCTTCTGCAGCTCCGGCATCCGCGACATCGTGCCGTCGTCGTTCATGACCTCGCAGATCACCGCCGCCGGCCTGAGCCCCGCCAGCCGCGCCAGGTCCACCGACCCCTCGGTCTGTCCGGCCCTCACCAGCACGCCACCCGGCCGCGCCCGGAGCGGGAAGACGTGCCCGGGGCGCACCAGGTCCTCGGGCCGTGCCCCGTCCTTCACCGCCGTGAGGATGGTGTGGGCCCGGTCCTTGGCGCTGATGCCGGTGGTCACCCCACGGGCCGCCTCGATGGAGACCGTGAAGGCCGTCCCGAAGGCCGAGGCGTTCTGCCCCTCGGGCACCATCAACGGGAGGTTCAGCGCCCGCGCCCGCTCCTCGGACAGCGCCAGGCACACCAGCCCGCGCCCGTGCTTCGCCATGAAGTTCACCGCCGTGGCGGTCGCCTTCTCCGCCGCGATGCAGAGGTCACCCTCGTTCTCGCGATCCTCGTCGTCGACGAGGATGATCATCTTCCCGGCACGGAACGCGGCCAGCGCCGCCTCGATCCGCCGCACGGCGTGCCCGGCGTGGTCCGTCATCTCGCTCCCTCGCCGTATCCCCAGCCGCGCAGCGCCGCCTCGGAGACGCCGCCGGCACCGCCGTCGAACTCGCGGAGCCGCGCCACGTGGCGCGCCACCACGTCGGCTTCCAGGTTGACCTTCGTGCCGGGCGCAGCCTCGCCCAGCGTGGTGCGGACCAGCGTCTCCGGGATGAGCGCGACCTCGAACCGATCCCGGTCCGCCCGGGCCACCGTCAGAGAGACGCCGTCCACGGCGACGGAGCCCTTCTCCGCCACGAGCGCGGCGATGGAGGGCGGCAGCGACACGGCGAGTCGCACCCCCTGCCCCTCCGGCAGGCGCGAGATCACCTGCCCCACCGCGTCGACGTGCCCCTGCACCAGGTGGCCGCCCAGCCGGTCGTCGAGCCGCAGCGCCCGCTCGAGGTTGATGCGGCTCCCCGGCCGCCACGAGCCGAGCGTGGTCCGCGCCAGCGTCTCGGGGACGGCGTCGAAGGCCACCAGGCCCTGGCCGCGCTCCACGACGGTGAGGCAGGCCCCGGAGCAGGCGATGCTCTCGCCGGGCGAGAGCTCGGCGACCGATAGCGCCCCGGGGCGCACGACGAGCCGGGCGCCGCCCCCGCGGGGCTCGACGCGCTCCACCGTGCCGATGTCGGCGACGAGTCCGGTGAACATGGGAGCGCGATCCTAGCCCCGTGCCCGGCCCTTGGCCAGCGGACGGGCCGGGCGCCCGGTGACGAGGATATCGGTGCCGACGCGGGCGACGGCGACGTCCTCGAGCTCCAGCGCACCGGCCATGCGACGGGCGCCGGGTCCCGCCACCCAGGAGAGGCCGTCGCCCCCCACCACCTTGGGGGCGAGGAAGAGGACCACCCGGTCCACCAGCCCCGCCTCGAGAAAGGCCCGGTTCACCTCGGCGCCACCCTCGACGAGCAGGCTCGTCACGTTCCGTCCGGCGAGCTTGACGAGCAGGTCGGCGAGGTCCACGCGGCCGCCACGGGCGCGGCAGCGCAGGTACTCCACGCCCGGCGGAGCGGCGCCCGACGTGCCGGCGGCGTGGGCCACCAGCGTCGGCGCGGCGGAGCGCGAGCGGAAGAGGTGCAGCCTCCGGGGGAGCGAGAGTCGCGAGTCGAGGACCACCCGCAGGGGGTCCTTGCCGCGGCCGCCGGGGAGGCGCGCGGTGAGGCGCGGGTCGTCGGCGCGCGCCGTCCCCGCCCCGACCAGCACCGCGTCCGACCGGTCGCGCAGCTCGTGGACGAGCGCGCGCGCCTCCGGGCCGGTGACCCAGCGGGAGTCGCCGTCGCGGGTGGCGATCTTTCCGTCGAGGCTGGCCGCGGCCTTCAGCGTCACGTGCGGGCGGCCGGCGGTGATGAAGCGGAACCAGGCCTCGTTCAAGGCGTCGCACTCCGCCTCGGCGATCCCGGTCACGACCTCCACTCCTCCGCGCCGCAGCCGGCGCAGCCCTCGGCCGTTCACCAGCGGGTTGGGATCACGGGACCCCACGAAGACGCGGCGGATGCCGGCGTCCAGGATGGCGACGCTGCAGGGTGGCGTTCGCCCCCAGTGGTCGCAGGGCTCGAGCGTGGTGTAGAGGTCGGCGCCGCCGGCCTTCGCCCCGGCGCGCCGGATGGCCTCCACCTCCGCGTGCGCGGTCCCGGCGCGGGCGTGGTGCCCGCGGGCGATCACCCGGCCTCCCTTCACGATCACCGCTCCCACGGCGGGGTTGGGGCTGGTGCGCCCCAGCCCGCGGCGCGCCTCGTCGAGCGCGCTCTGCATGTGGGTCTCCGGCCGGGTCATCGCTTCCCCGTCAGTCCCTCGACCTCGGCGGTGAAGTCGCCCACGTCGCGGAAGGCGCGGTAGACGGAGGCGAAGCGGACGTAGGCCACCGGGTCGAGCGCCTTCAGCCGCTCCATCACCAGCTCCCCGACGGCGCTGGCCGAGACCTCGCGCTCGCCGAGCTCGTGGACGCGGCGCTCCACCTCCGAGGCGAGCCCCTCGATGCGCTCCTCCGACACCGGGCGCTTCTGGCAGGCGCGGCGCAGCCCCTCCACGATCTTCCGGCGGTCGAAGGCCTCGCGCCGGCCGTCCTTCTTCACCACCACCGGCAGGCTCTCCTCCACCCGCTCGTAGGTCGTGAAGCGCCGGCCGCACCCCGAGCACTCCCGGCGCCGGCGCGTGGCATGTCCGTCCTGCGCCTCGCGCGAATCGACGACCCGGTCCTCGAGGTGCCCGCAGGATGGACAGCGCATGCGTCGGGGGGGCGGCCGGGGGCCGGCCCGGGCTCAGATCCGATCGGGGTAGAGGGGGAACTGCCGGGTGAGGTCCTCGACCTGGCCCTTCACGCGCCCCAGCGACGCCTCGTCGCCGGGGGCGTCGAGGACCCGGCCGATGAGGGCCGCGACGGTCTTCATCTCCGCCTGCCCCATGCCACGGGTGGTCAGCGCGGGGGTGCCGACGCGGATGCCAGAGGTGACGAACGGCTTCTCCGGATCCCAGGGGATCATGTTCTTGTTGACGGTGATCCCCGCCTTGCCGAGCGCCTCCTCGGCGACCTTGCCGGTGAGCTTCTTGGGACGCAGGTCCACGAGCATCAGGTGGTTGTCGGTGCCTCCAGACACGAGCCGCAGCCCGGCCGCCACCAGCCCCTCGGCGAGCGCCCGGGCGTTGCCGAGCACCGCCTGCTGGTAGGCCTTGAACCCCGGCTGGAGCGCCTCGCGGAAGGCCACCGCCTTGGCGGCCACCACGTGCTCGAGCGGGCCGCCCTGGATGCCCGGGAAGATCTGGCTGTTGACGGCCTTGGCGTGCGCCTCCCGGCAGAGGATCAGGCCGCTGCGCGGGCCGCGGAGGGTCTTGTGAGTCGTGGAGGTGACGATGTCGGCGTGGGGCACCGGCGTCGGGTGGAGCCCGACCGCCACCAGGCCGGCGATGTGGGCCATGTCGACGACCATCGCGGCGCCGACCTCGCGGGCGATCTCGGCGAAACGGTCGAAGTGCAGGGTTCGTGGGTAGGCGCTGGCCCCCACCACCAGGATCCTGGGCCGGTGCTCCCGGGCGAGGCGCGCCACCTCGTCCATGTCCACGGTCTCGTCGGACCGGCGCAGGCCGTACGGCAGGATCTTGAAGAGCCGCCCGGAGAAGTTCACCGGCGAGCCGTGGGTGAGGTGGCCGCCGAAGTTCAGGCTCATCGCCAGCAGTGCGTCGCCCGGCTGCGCCAGCGCGAAGTAGGCCGCCATGTTCGCCTGCGACCCGGAGTGCGGCTGGACGTTCACGTGGTCGGCGCCGAAGATCTGCTTGGCCCGGTCGATGGCCAGCTGCTCCACCTGATCGACGATCTCGCAGCCGCCGTAGTAGCGCTTGCCGGGGTATCCCTCGGCGTACTTGTTGGTCAGCGCCGAGCCGGTCGCCTCCATCACCGCCGGCGAGACGAAGTTCTCGCTGGCGATGAGCTCCAGGCCCTCGGCCTGGCGGCGGGTCTCGGCGCGGACGAGCCGGGCGATCTCGGGGTCGGCCTCTGCGAGGCGCTGGGTCGGCATCATGCGGGAACTCCTGGGGAGGGGCGGTTCATACCGCGCCCCGAAGGGATGGGCAACGGGCAAGGCGCCGCCCCCGGCGTCCCGCCCTCACCGCTCCAGCGCGCCGATCTTGTCGACGCGGCGCTGGTGGCGGCCTCCCTCGAAGGCCTGCGTCAGGAAGGCGACCACCACGGCGCCGCCGAGCCCGGGCCCGAGCACGCGCTCGCCGATGCAAAGGACGTTGGCGTCGTTGTGGGCACGCGCCATGCGCGCATCGTACTCGGTGGTGCAATGTGCGGCCCGGGCCCCCTTCACCTTGTTGGCGGCGATGGACATGCCGATGCCCGTCCCGCAGACGAGGACCCCCAGCCGAGCCCGGCCGGACGCCACGGCCTCACCGACGTGCTGCGCGTAGTCCGGGTAGTCGACGCTCTCGTCGGAAAACGGGCCAAGGTCCTGGACCTCGAAGCCGAGGTCCCGCGCCACGCGGATCGCCACCGCCCGGAGCGTCATGCCGGCGTGGTCGGATCCGACGACGAGCGTGTCTTTCATGAGCCACCTCCCGGAGGCCCGCCAGTCTCGCACACCGCCCCGGCGCGGGCACCACCGGTCCGCAGGATCACGGACGGACGGCCCTCCGAGGGCCCGGCCGCTCGCGTCCGGTGACGACCTCTAGATCTTCCGGAAGGCCACCACGGCGTTCGTGCCGCCGAACCCGAAGCTGTTGGAGAGCACCGCCTCGACCTTCCGCTCCCGGGCGACGTTGGGGATCACGTCGAGCTGGCACTCCGGGTCCTGCTGGTCCACGTTCAGGGTCGGAGGCAGGACGCCCGAGCACAGCGCCATCACCGACACCACCGCCTCGGCGCCGCCGGCGGCCCCGAGCATGTGGCCGGTCATGGACTTGGTGGAGGAAACCGCCAGCCCATGGTCCGCCCAGGGACCGAAGACCTTCCGGATGGCCTGGCACTCGGCGATGTCGCCCTGCGGCGTGGAGGTACCGTGGGTGTTCACGTAGCCCACCTGCTCGGGCTTGAGCCCGGCATCTGCGAGCGCCATCCGCATGGCCCGCTGCCCACCCTCACCCTCCGGCGCCGGCGCGGTCACGTGGTTCGCGTCGCAGCTCGCCCCGTAGCCGCAGAGCTCGGCGTAGATGCGCGCTCCTCGCCCGCGGGCGTGCTCGTACTCCTCGAGGACCAGGACCCCGGCGCCCTCGGCGGCCACGAAGCCGTCGCGCCCCTTGTCGAATGGGCGGCTGGCCTTCTCCGGCTCTTCGTTGCGCTCCGACATCGCGCGCGCTGCGCAGAACCCGGCCAGGCCCAGCGGCGTGAGTGTGGCCTCGGTGCCGCCGGCGAGCATCACGTCGGCCATGCCGCGCTCGATGTACATGAGCGCGTCGCCGATGGAGTGGTTGCCGGTGGCGCACGCCGACACCGGGGAGAAGTTCGGCCCCTTCAGGCCGTAGCGGAGCGCCAGTTGCCCCGCTCCCAGGTTGATGATGATGGCCGGGATGAAGAACGGGCTCACCTTCCGCACGCCGCGCTCCAGCAGGGTCTTGTGGGTGTCCTCGATGGTGGCCAGCCCCCCCATGCCCGACCCGACGATGACCCCGATCCGCTCCGGATCCTCCCGGTCGAGGTCGAGCCCGGCGTCCTTCACCGCCATGTCCCCGGCCGCCAGCGCGAACTGGATGAAGCGGTCGTTCCGCCGCGCCTCCTTCCGGTCCATGAAGCGTTCCGGCTCGAAGCCCTTCACCTCGCCGACGACGCGGGTGGGGAAGGTGGAGGCGTCGAATTGGGTGATTGGGCCGATCCCGCTCTTCCCGGCGACGAGCGCCTTCCAGCTCTCCTGCACGCCGATCCCGACGGGGCAGACGAGCCCCAGTCCCGTGACCACCACGCGGCGTCTGGACATTCGGTTCCTCCTGCGGACGCACCGCGGAGCGGGAGCCCCCGCGGCCCTCCGGCCCCGGGAACGCGCCGCCCAGCCTTTACCAGGGGCTACTTCTTGTGGGTGTTGATGTAGTTGATGGCGTCCTGGACGCTCTTGATGTTCTCGGCCTCCTCGTCCGGGATCTCGACCTCGAACTCCTCCTCCATCGCCATCACCAGCTCGACGATGTCGAGGGAGTCGGCACCGAGGTCCTCGATGAAGCTGGAGGTGATCTTGATCTCGTCCTCGGAGACGCCCAGCTGCTCGGCGATGATGCTCTTGACCTTCTGCTCCACGCTGCCCGTCGTCATGGTGCTTCCTCCTGGGTTTGATGCCTTCCGCGGGGGATCCCGCGGCTACATGTACATGCCGCCGTTGACGCGGAGGACCTCTCCGGTCACGTACGACGCCTGATCGCTGCAGAGCCAAGCCACCGCGCCGGCGACGTCCTCGGCGGTGCCGAGGCGGCCCAGCGGGATCATCTCCGCCATCTTCTGCCTCGCCGCCTCCGGCAGGGCCGACGTCATGTCGGTGTCGATGTAGCCCGGGGCCACTGCGTTCACCCGGATGTTCCGCGAGGCGAGCTCGCGGGCCACCGACTTGGTGAGCCCGACCAGGCCGGCCTTGGTGGCGGCGTACGCCGCCTGGCCGGCGTTGCCCATCTCCCCCACCACCGAGGTCAGGTTCACGATGCTGCCGGCCCGCGCCTTCATCATGGGGCGGGTCACCGCCCGGATGAGGTTGAAGGCGCCGGTGAGGTTCACGTCGAGCTGGCGCTGCCAGTCCGCGTCCTTCAGCCGCATGACGAGCTGGTCGACGGCGATGCCGGCGTTGTTGACGAGGATCTGCACGCCGCCGAAATCGCCCACCACCTGGTCCACCGCCTCGGCGCAAGCCGCCGGATCGGCGACGTCGAAGCGGAAGAGCCTGGCGCGCCCGGCGCCAGCCTGCTCGACGAGCCCCAGCGCCTCCTTGGCGGCCGCCTCGTTGCCCGCGTAGTTCAGCGCGACGTGGGCACCGCCCCGGGCGAGCGCCACGGCGATGGCCCGCCCGATGCCGCGCGAGGCGCCGGTGACGAGAGCGGTCCTGCCCTTGAAGTCGTACATGGTCAGGCTCCCAGCGCCGCGAGCGTGCGCTCGAGCGACTCCCGGTCCTCGACGTGGTGGACCTCGATGGCCTTGTCGATGCGCTTCACCAGGCCGGACAGCACCTTGCCGGGCCCGACCTCCACCATCCGGGTCGCACCGAGCCGCGCCAGCTCGTGGACGCTCTCGATCCATCGCACCGGAGCGGTGACCTGCTGACCGAGGAGGGGGATCACCCGCTCCAGGTGGCGGTTGGCCTTGGCCTCGACGTTGGTCACCACCGGCACGGCCGGCTCCGTCCAGGCGATGGCGCGCAGCACCGGCTCGAGCCGCGCCTTCACCGGCTCCATCAGCGCGCAGTGGAAGGGGGCGCTCACCGGGAGCGGGAGCACGCGCCGGGCGCCCGCCTCCTTCAGCTTCTCGCCGGCGATGGCAACGGCGCCGGCCTCGCCGGCGATGACGGTCTGCATCGGGTCGTTGTAGTTCGCCGGCGACACGACCTGGCCGACCGCGGCCTGGACCGCGGCGCAGACCTCTCGGACCTTCTCCGGGTCGAGCCCCAGCACCGCGGACATGGCACCCCTCCCCGGCGGAACCGCCTCCTGCATGAAGGTGCCGCGGGCGCGCACCGCTCGGGCGGCGTCGGGCGCCGAGAGCGCGCCGGCGGACACCAGCGCCGAGTACTCGCCGAGCGAGTGGCCGGCCACGAGGTCCGGCGCCACGCCGCGAGCCGAGAGGACCGCGGCGGCGGCGGCCGACACGGTGAGGATGGCGGGCTGCGTGTTGGCGGTGAGCTTGAGCCGGTCCTCCGGCCCCTCGAAGCAGAGCGTCGACAGCTTCTCGCCAAGGGCCGCGTCCACCGACTCGAAGACGGCGCGCGCCTCGGGGAAGGACTCGAAGAGGTCCTTGCCCATGCCCGGCGACTGCGAGCCCTGACCCGGGAAGATGAAGGCGAGCTTGTGCACGGCGGCCCCTACCAGCGCACCAGCGCACTGCCCCAGGCCATGCCGCCGCCGATGGCCATCATCAGGATCAGGTCGCCGGGCTTGAACCAGCCGGCGCGGTTGGCCTCGTCGAGGGACATGGGAACGCTCGCCGACGAGGTGTTGCCATACTTCTCCAGGTTCATCCAGCACTTCTCGGCGGGGATCCCCAGCCGCTCCAGCGTGCTGTCGAGAATGCGCTTGTTGGCCTGGTGGGCGATGACCCAGGTCACGTCCTTGGGCTGCAGCCCGTTCGCCGCCAGGGCCTCGCGCGAGCTCTCCTCGAGCGCGCGGACCGCCACCTTGTAGACCTCGCGGCCGTTCATCTTCACGTAGTGGAGCTTCTCGTCGATCAGCTTGTGGGTGATGGGGAGGCGGCTGCCCCCACCAGGCGTGTTGAGGATGGGCCAGAGCGAGCCGTCGGTGTGCAGGTGGGTCGAGAGGATGCCCCGGGTGGCGTCCTGGGTGGGCACGAGCACCATCGCGCCGGCTCCGTCGCCGAAGAGGATGCAGGTGTTGCGGTCCGTCCAGTCGGTGATGCGGGTGAGGATCTCGGAGCCCACCACCAGGGCCGCCCGGGAGGCGCCGCTCGCCACGTAGCGATCGGCGATGGAGAGCGCGTAGAGCGAGCCGGCGCAGGCCGCCGACACGTCGAAGGCGAACGCCTTCTTGTTGTGGAGCAGGCTCTGCAGCACCGCGGCCGACGACGGGAACGGCATGTCAGGCGTGATGGTGCCCACCACGATGAGGTCCACGTCCTCGGCGCGGACGCCGGCCATCTTGAGCGCCTTGTGCGAGGCCTTCAGCGCCAGGTCGCTCGTGGCCTCGGTCTCCGCCGCGATGTGGCGCTCGCGGATGCCGGTGCGCTCGACGATCCACTGGTCGTTCGTGTCCACGAGCTTCGCCAGGTCCGCGTTGGTGAGGACCTTCTCGGGGACGTAGCTGCCGGTGCCGACGATGAGCGAACGCATACGGTCCTCCTTCAGGCCTCGAGCGGCGTCCGGCGCCGCCGCGGCGGGGTGGCTTTCGGCTCGCGGTCGGCGGCCTCGAGCAGGTCCGCGGCCAGCGCCGCCGCCGCGGCGATGTGTCCGGTGCAGTCGGCGCGCGCCGCGTCGCGGGCGCGCTCGATGGCGTTTCCGATGGCCCGGGCGTCCGAGGCGCCGTGGGCGATGACCACCACGCCGTTCACACCGACGAGCGGGGCCCCTCCCACCTCGCGCCAGTCGACGCGGATCTTGACGGCCCGCAGCGCGGTCTTCGCGAACATCGCCCCGATCTTGGAGGGCACGTTGCTGCGCAGCGCCTCCCTCATGTACTTCCCGAGCGCGGTGGCGGTGCCCTCCATCGTCTTCAGGGCCACGTTGCCGGTGAAGCCGTCGGTGACCACCACGTCGAGCTCGCCGGTGAGCAGGTCGCGCCCCTCGCAGTAGCCCTGGAAGCGGATGGGCGCCTGCGCCAGCGCCGCCGCGGCGATGCGGGTGAGGTGCGTGCCCTTGGTCGGCTCGGTGCCGTTCGCGAGCACCGCCACCCGGGGCCGCCCGACCCCGAAGACCCGCCGGCTGTAGACCTCGCCCATGAGCGCGAACTGCACGAGGTGCAGCGGCCGGCAGTCGACGTTGGCGCCGACGTCGAGCATCAGCGGGCTGCCCTTCACCGCCGGCAGGACCGACACGATGGCCGGGCGCTGGACCGCGCCGGCGCACCCGAGCACCAGGATGGCCCCGGCCATCACCGCGCCGCTGTTGCCGGCGCTGACGAACCCCGAGGCCTCGCCGGACTTCACGAGCTCCAGGCCCACGCGGATGGAGTTGTCCCGCTTTCGGCGCATGGCGTGGCCCGGATGCTCGCCCATCCCCACCGCCTCGGCGGCGTGCCTCACCTGGATGGGCAGGCTCCAGCTGGCACGCTGGCGCTGCAACTCCTGCCGGACGCGCTCCTCCGGGCCGACCAGGAGGATGGCCCGACCCTTGCGCGCTGCGTCAATCGAACCCTGTACGACGACGGCCGGGGCGTTGTCGCCCCCCATGGCATCGACGGCGACCGGCGCGATGCCCGCGGCCATCGGGGCCTAGGCGCCCCCGGTGATCTGCTCTTCCTTGTAGAACCCGCAGGACGGGCAGGCGCGGTGCGAGAGCACCGGCTCCTTGCACTTCGGGCACTGGGTGACGTTGGGCGGCGTGATCTTGTAGTTCGCCGCCCGGCGCCGGTTGCGCCGCATGCTGCTGGTTCGCTTCTTGGGGACGCCCACGGGGCTCGCTCCTTCTGGATGGTGATGCGGCTCCCGGCGCTACGGCCGGGTCTTCAGCTTCTCGAGTCCGGCCCAGCGCGGGTCGGGCACGTGACGGTCGCACGCGCAGTCCTTCTCGTTCAGGTTCTGTCCGCAGACGAGGCACAGCCCCTTGCAGTCCTCCCGGCAGACCGGGTACGGGTACAGCGCCAGGGCGACCTGCTCGCAGACCAGCGGGTCGAGGTCGATCACCTTGCTTCGGTAGGGCTCCTCGTCGACGTCACCTGCGGTGAAGCTGCCCTCGGATCCGCCCTCGCCGCGATCGCGGCGCTCTCCGTCCGGGTGCGGCTGCAGCTCCTCGGCGGGCACGAGGCTGAGCTCGAACTCCACCGGCAGCTGCACCTGCACCGGGAGGAGGCAGCGGCCGCAGGGGGCGGTGAGGCCGGCGCGGGTCCGGGCGGCGAGGTGTACCCGGCGCCCGGTCTTCTCGAGCCGTGCCTGGACGTGCGCAGGCCCTGCGGCTCGGTACCCGGCCCGGTCGCCGCGCACCGCCTCATCGAGCGTCTCGCGGGACAGGTCCCACTCGCGCTCGATCCCCCTGTCCTTGATTTCGTCAATATTGACGCGCATTTGCGCTGCACGCACGAGGCGAAAAGCGGCTCATTATATGGGCCGACCCCGGCAAGTCAAGGCGCGCCCGGACGGCGCGGCGCGTCGGCGAGAGCGGGAGCCCGCGACGGAGATAACCGGCGGTGCCGGCACCCGCCCGACTTCGGAGGCGGTGGGGGCGCCGTCCTAGGGCTTCACGAGGCCGCGGGCCACTGCCAGCAGCGCCGCCTCGGCCTTCGTGGAGACGTCCATCTTCTCGTAGATGCGCTTCACGTAGGTCTGGACGGTGCCCTCGGCGATGCCCAGCGCCTGCGCCACATCGGCGTAGGTGTGCCCGTGAACCAGGAGCTCCAGCACCTCCAGCTCGCGCTTGGAAAGGCTCGGGCCGTGGCCGCGCTGGTCGGGCGGGTCGCCGCGCAACTCGCCGAGGAGCACCTTGGCGGCCCGCGGGCTGATGGGGGCCGAGTCCCCGCGCAGGACGTCCTCGACGGCGCGCGCCAGCTCGGCAGAGTGGAAGGGCTTGAGGATGTAGCCGGCGGCCCCGGCGCGCAGCGCACCGAGCACCCGGGCCGGGATGTCCACCGCGGTGAGCGCGATGCAGGCGGTCTTGGGGAGCTCCTGCTTGATGGAGGCGATGACGTCCTCGCCGCTCATCCGCGGGAGCCCCAGGTCGACGATCGCCACGTCGGGCTTCTCGCGACGGGCCAGCGCCAGCCCCTCCTCGCCGGTCGCGGCGGTGCCGCAGACCTCGAACCCGTTCGACGTCAGGACCTGGGCGATGAGCCGCGCAACGGCCTCGTCGTCCTCGATCGCGATGGCTCTGACTGCCATGCCCGCACCCCTCGGAAATCGGGGATTTTTCGCCCGTTTCCTGATCGACGCATATCAGCGCGATCTGGATGGGTCAAGGAACCCGTCCCTTGATGAAGGTACTCCAGGGTAGGACGCTGCGCGACCCCGAAGCGCTCTGACCCTGTTGGGTTCTCGCCCGGTGGCGCACGCGCGCCCGGCCGATCTGCCCCGGGTGGACCGACCCTGCGCTACTCGTGCGATTGGTCGTCGCGGACCGCCCGCACCTGCTCCTCGGCGTCGTCCACGAGCGCCCCGCCGATGTTCAGGTCGAGCGCGGTGGCGAGCAGGAAGAGCGTGAGCGACAGGATCCCGAGCGCCTGGCCCACGCTCATCGCCAGGACCAGCAGCATGGGGCCCGGGAATACGAGCGACAAGGACATCAGGGTCACGGACGTGAGGGTGCCCGCGGCGGCGATGTAGGTGAGCTTCTTCACCTGGACGTGCTTCACGGCTTCACCTCGTCGGCCTTCGCCTGCTTCGGCCGGCGGTGCAGCGCGGTCGGGTGGATCTCGCTGTGGCAATCGATGCAGGCGGACCGGTCGGCGCGGATGTCCTCGGCCAAGCCCTCGTGGGCCCCGGAGGCGAGCCAGATCGGGTCCTCCGCCGAATGGCACTCCTTGCAGACGCCGTTCACGTGCTTCGTGAACCGATCATCGCTGGTCTTCTTCTTCTCGAGGTCCTGGCGCTTGTAGAGCTTGAGCGGCCGGCCTCCCTCGCCGTCCGGCCCCGTGCCGGCCTACTCGCCGACGTAGCGGCAAAGGTGGGGAAGGCCGGTGATCTTGGTCGTGACGGCACCGAAGATGCCGTGGTCGGCGTGACAGGTGTGGCAGCTGTCGTGGCCGAACCACCGGTTGCGGCTGTGCGCCGACGCCAGGCTCCTCGACTTCGGGTCCGAGGCCTCGCGGATGTACGGGCCCATGACGTGGCAGGACCCACAGAACTGCCGCGTCTTGGTGAACTCATGGCCGGCGATGTTGCCCGTGAGCGTCACGCCGAGCGGAAAGACCCCCCAGGCCGAGAAAGAGCATCACCTTGGCGAGACGCCCGAGCGGCGGGCGCTTCGACAGGTACCAGAGGATGATGGCGAAGGAGACGGCGGCGCCGGCGAGCGCACCGAGCCGGAGCAGGTCGGGGATGGAGTGGATCATGGGAGGGCGCTGTTGTCATGCACGTCGGGACCGGTTCAACCGTCCGTGACTCCTCGACATGCCGCGGCGCGGCATGCTTCCGCCGGACGGCCCGGCCGACCGGCGCGAACGGTCCTGCCGGCCGGGCTTCCGGCCCGCCCCGCGTCCACCCGGCGTGCTACATTGGGGAGCTTCCACCGGGAGAGAAGCCCGCATGCTCCTGCAGGTCGCGCTCGCCCTGGCGCTCGCCGCCCCGGAACGCTGCGCCGAGATCCTGGCGATGGCCGACGTGCACGGGCGCGTCGCCGAGCTGCCCCGGCTGGCCGCCGCGCTCCAGCCGGTGCGTCAGGCGGGGCGATCGCTGCTCCTGGACGCGGGCGACGGACTGCAGGGCACGCTCGAGGCGAAGCTGTCCCGCGGCGAGGCGGTGGTCGCCGCCTACGGGGCGCTCGGCGTGGACGCGTCGGCGGTCGGCAACCACGATTTCGATCACGGGCGCGACACGCTCCGGGAGCGCATCGCCCGGGCCCCCTACCCCTTCCTGGCGGCGAACGTGGTGGACGCCGCCAGCGGACGCCCGCCGGCCTGGAAGAACCTGCACCCGAGCCGCCTCTTCCGGCTTCCCGCCGGACCGGTGGTCGGCGTCTTCGGCATCGCCGCCGCCGACACGGCGCACCTGACGATGCCCGGCAACACCGACGGCCTCGCCTTCCGCGGCGAGGTGCGCCAGGCCATCCGCCAGGCGCGCGGGCTCCGGGCACGCGGCGCGGAGATCGTGATCGGCCTCGTCCACGAGGGGGGCTCCTGCCGGGAGCTCTCCGACCCGGACGACCTCTCCTCCTGCGACCCGGGGGCGCCGCTCTTCCGCCTGGCCCGGGCGCTGCCCTCCGGGCTCGTGGACGCGCTCCTGGGCGGCCACACCCATGCCTTCGTGAACCACCGCGTGAACGGGGTGGCGCTCGTTCAGGCCGGCTCGCGCGCCGAGGCCGCGGGCTGGGTCACGCTGTGCGCCGGCGCGCCGGCCCGGCTCCACCCGCCGCT
>Ga0209253_10000395_pt1 | contig 36930 bp, 30 predicted proteins | sample FrelakmetBRP12BR_FD_187145 | JGI IMG/M metagenome (GOLD analysis project Ga0209253, IMG submission 187145) | Freshwater lake sediment microbial communities from the University of Notre Dame, USA, for methane emissions studies - BRP12 BR (SPAdes)... | ecosystem: Environmental > Aquatic >... | reverse complement strand
GTGCCCGTGCCGGCGGTCCACTGCCAGCCGCCGTTGTTGGCCGCCGGGTCGCCATCCACGAGCTGCTGCATGAACCAGCGCTCGCCCCAACGCCAGTCGATCAGCATATGCTTGACCAGGAACGAGGCGACGATCATGCGCGCCCGGTTGTGCATCCAGCCGGTGGTGACCAGCTGGCGCATGGCGGCATCAACGATCGGGTAGCCCGTCCGGCCCTCGCACCAGGCTTCGAACTCGGCACGGTCGTTCGACCAGCGGATGCGCCGCAGATCGGCGCGGAACGCCTGTCGGCGCACAGCGGGGAAGGCGGCCAGGATCGAGACGTAGAACTCGCGCCAGATCAGCTCGTTCAACCAGGTCTCGGCCCCTGGGCGGGCCTCGGAGGACGTGGCGGAGTCCGCCGCCCTCAGCGCGGCGACGACGGCCTGCCGGGCTGAGATCATCCCGAAGCGCAGGTAGGGGGACAGTTGGGATGTCCCGTCCAGCGCGGGGAGATCACGGTTGACGGCGTAGCGCCCGATCGGTGCCGCACGGCGGGCGGCGAAGGCCTGCAGGCGGCGGAGCGCCTCGTCTTCTCCAGCCGGGAATCCGGCGTGGTCCGTTGGCACATCTGGAATCGGGAGGCTGTCGAGCATCGCCGGGATCTCGAGGCGCGCCGGGGCCGGGATCAGGTCGCGCGGCCCGGGGAGGGGCAAAGCCTTCCAGGCGCGGCTGAACGGCGTGAACACAGTGTAGGCGCCGCCGTCGTGGCGGACGACATCGCCAGGTGCATGCACGACGACGCCGGGCGCCAGGTACAGGGGCAGGTCGCGGGCAAGACGCGAGTCGCGCGCGACGGCGAAGGGCGAGTGGTCCTGCTCGGCGACGACCGTCTCGGCGCCTGTCTCGCCCATCAGGCGCGCCAAGGCTTCGCCCGGGTCGCCGCTGCGCACGATCAGCCGGCCGCCGCGCGCCTGCAGTGAGGCATCCAACGCGCGCAAACCGTCGAGCAAGAAGGTCGTGCGGCGCGGGCTGTTGTAGCGGGAGTTGAGCAAGCGCGGGTCTAGGATGAACGCCGGAATGACATGCGGAGCGGCCGCCAGCGCAGCCGCCAGCGCCTGGTTGTCCGACAGGCGCAGGTCACGACGCACCCACCAGATGGCTACCGGCCCCTTCGCGTTCATGAGGCGGTATTCCTTGCCAGCCTTGATCGCGCCACCGGCTGCTCGATTCGGCAGCCGAGGGATCGAAGGATGTCGTGTGCCACGCGCAGGCCGCCGAGGGCTGTACCGGCCACAGACTGGCCAGGGAAGATGCTGTCGCCGGCCAGCCAGACGTGCGGGGATAGCCGCGGCGCGAAGGAACGGAACAGGTTGGTCTGCGGGAAGCCTCCGACCCAGCCTGCCGTCCGGCGCGTGAATTTCTCGAAGGTGACGGGCGTTCCCGGCAGGACGATGTCCGCCGCCTGTCGCAGGCCGGGGAACAGGCGCTCGGTGGCCGACAGCAGCCGGTCGGTGTAGGCTGCCTCGCGAGCGGCGACGGCCGGCTCATCCTTCTCGAGCGCCCACCAGGGATCGAGGCGCGTGTGGGTGGAGAGCGTCAGCGCCCGGTGCCCGGCTGGCGCGCGTCCGGCATCCCAGGCCGGGCTGAGGGTTAGGAAGACCGAGTGGCCCTCTCCGAGCGGCTCGCCGGTGAGGAACTGGTGATGCAGCGGCATGCCATCAGGTACGACCCCACCATCGACGCCGGCGTACACCGTGAAGGCGCCCCAGCCATCGGGCCGGGGAGGGAGGCGGCGGAGACGGGGTGGGGCGGCATCGCCCAGCAGCCTGGCCGCATCCCACGGTGTCAGGTTGAGGATCAACACGTCGGCAGGAAAGCTCTCCCCGCGCCGGGTCTCGACCGCGACCGGCACGCCCGACTGCATCCGCACGCCGACCGCCTCCTGCCGATAGAGCACCCGCCCGCCATTGCGCCGGATCGATTCGACCAGCGTCTGTGCCAGGGCGCCCATCCCGCCTTCGACCTGCACCACGCCGCGTCGCGGCAGGTCGAGCGCCGCGGCAGCGTACAGCGCGTTGGCGTGGCCGCCGGTCGTCTGCGCCGAGATGAGAAGCTGCCCGTCGACGAACAGGCGCAGCCGGGGATCATCCCTGGGCATATGCGATGCCGCGACGGAGACCGCGTCGAGTACCAGGCCCCGGAGAGAGGTGCGGACCGGCCGGTCAGCCAACCACCTGAGGCCCAAGCGTGCAACTTCGAAGGCCTCGCTCAGTGTGGCGGGCGGCCAGGGTGGCATCCGGCCGGCGAGGTCCCACACAGCATCGGCGGTGCGTTCCTGCCAGTCCCAGAAGCGTTCGGCATGAGGAAAGAGCGCCAGCCGCTCGGACTTCCAGCGAGCAGGGTCCGTCCAACGGGGGATCGAGATTCCGTCCGGAAGGTGAGCGGTGAGCGCCAGGGCTTCGCTGCGAACGGGCCAGGCCTCGAGGCCGGTGGCCTGCGCCAGAGTGTCCATCGGTCCGCCGGGATTGAAACCGGCGGCCAGCGTGGCTCCGGCGTCGAAGCGGTAGCCTTGATAGAAGAACGTGCCAGAGCACCCGCCGGCGTAGATGTGCGCTTCAAGGACATTGACATCGAGCCCGGCGCGGGCGAGGACGGCTGCGGCAGAAAGCCCGCCTATCCCGCCGCCGACCACGACGACATGCTTCACGCCCGCTCCAGCAGGCGGCGTGTCTTCCAGCCTCGGAAGGCGAAGAGCACAGGCAGGCCGATCCACATGGCCAGGCCGGCCGGTCCCCACAGGAGATGCGGGCGAAAGCGGGCGCGGATCGAATCGACCACGCGCGTGGTCCTGGCTCCAGTCGGCTCGAACGCGTGGCGGTGAACCCACTCGGCGAACGGGCCAGCGAGCTGCCGGTCCGTGAACCCGCCCGGATCGGCGTCTTCGATGCGCGCCGTCCAGCGGATCGGGAGCGGGCCGAGCCAGATGCGGAAGGACATCGTGTCCCCGGATTGCAGGACCGGTGGAGCCTGCTCAAGCCTCATCGGCAGGAGCGGAGGCGTCAGCTCCGCGAGCGCGTCGGCGCGGGCGTGGAAGGCACGCACCTGGGCCAGCGGAGCGCGCACCTCGAACGCGTGCGTGAAGTTCATGCGCGCAGCGCGTCCTCGAGGCGCGGCCGGCGGAAGGTGAAGCCCAGGCCGACGAGCCGGTCGGGCGGAGCCTGCTGTCCGTCGAGTACCAGGATGTGCTTGTCACCTAGCAGCAGGCGCAGGGTAAAGGCCGGCACGGGCAGCCAGACCGGGCGGCGAAGGACTCGGCCGATGATCGCGGCGGCCTCGGTGTTGCGCAGCTGATGCGGTGCTGTCAGATTGAACGTCCCCCTCGCCTGGTCCTTCTCGATGGCGAAGCGGATGGCGGCCACCTGATCGTCGAGATGGACCCACGGGAACCACTGCTCGCCGCTCCCGAGCCGCCCACCGGCGAACAGGCGGAAGGGCAAGAGCAGCAAGGGCAGAATGCCACCCCGCGGCGTCAACACGACACCCGATCGAAACACTACGCGCCGCACGCCGAGGGACTCAACGGGCCCTGTAGATGCCTCCCATTCAACACACACCCGCGCCAGGAAGTCGTCGCCGGGAGGGGCGTTCTCGGGCAGAGGCGCCTCGCGGCTCAGCCCGTAGTAGCCGACGGCGGAGGATTGGATGACCACCTTCGGCTTGCGCGCCGCCCGCTCGACGGCCTGCACGACGGCGCGGCCAGCGTCGGCCCGGCTGGCGAGGATCCGGCGCTTGCGCTCGGGTGTCCAGCGGCCGAACAGGATCTCGAGCATGCTGCTGCCGGCGATGTTCTCGCCGGCCAGGTTGACAATTGCATCGGCGCCGTCGGCCAGCGCGGCCCAACCTTCGGCGCTCTTCCCGTCCCAGCGCGCCGCCCGGACGCGGGCGGGAAGCCTTGTCGCGCTCTCCGGGGCGCGACTGAGCACGATGACCTCGTGACCGTCATCCGCCAGGTTGCGCGCCAATGCGCGGCCGATCATGCCGCTCCCGCCGGTGATGATGACACGCATCTCAGCCTCCTGCCGAACGGTTCGAGCTGTTGCGGATCAGCTGGTCCAGCCACGCGACGACCGGACGACCCTCGGATCCGAGCTGGTCCTCCAGCGCCCGCGCGTAGGCGCGCAGGAACGCGATCAGGCGTTCGACGGGCACTTTGGCGTGGACGATCAGCCCCTCGACCCAGGCCAGTTCGGTGGCCACTAGATCGAGGTCGCCCAGGGACAGCCCATCCGCGATCGCCTGGCCCAGGTTGTCGATCCCGCTGCGCAGCTGTTCGGCAGGGATGGCGTTCGGCGGGATCTCGGCCAGCAACTGCGCGTCGATGCGCGCCCGGCGCCCAAGGAACAAAGGCAGCAGGGCGATCTGGTCCTTGGCGAGCGCCACGGGCACTGGCGTCGGCGGCGGCGAGGAGAGCAAGGCCTCGAGCGTGTCGAGCGAGTCCTCCAGCCGGTCGCCCAGATAGTGGCCGGGGATTCGACTCGCAAGCGCCGGCCGCGTGAGGAAGGCTGTCCCGCCGAATGCCAGCGGGATGCCCTTCGCCTGGAGTGGGTGGGTCATAGGGAGCATCTGGCTGGCGGCGTGCAGCGTCTGCGCCGCCATGACGCACAACTGCGGCCGGACGGAGTCGAGCGTTTGCTCGAACTGCGCGTGGGGCGCGTTGGCGCCCAGGTAGGTAACCGCCCAGCCGCGGCGCCGCAGCAGGAGGGTCAGCACCAGAGGTACGAAGGTGTGTTGTTCATCCGGAGGGCAGGTGACCAGGATGCGGCCGGCAAGCACCGGATTGGGTGTGGCGGCGAGCAGGCTCTCGACCCGGCGCTGCGCCAACTCGGAGGCGAAGTGTTCCTGATGCGGCGTGACCTCGCCTCGATACCAGCGCTCCCCGATCTCGGCCAACGCGGGAAGAAACAGGCCGAGACAGATGCTCTCGGCCGGGTATTGGGCCAGCGCCTGACCGACGGCGGCCTCCGCCCTGGGTTCGTCGAAGGCCAGGCAAGCCTCGAGCCACGCCGAGCGCAATCCCTCGAGCGCCTGCCCCGCCATCAGGACGGGCGCTCGCGGGGCGATCCCTGAGGCGAGGTATTCCGGCAATTGGGCCGGGTCTTGACCTTGCTCGGAGAGGCGGTGCCACAAATCGGCCGCGCGGCTGATGGACAGACCGGCCTGCTGGCGAGCGACGAGCCATTTGAGGATCTGGATGTCGCGCTCCGAGTACAGGCGGTGACCCCCGCCGGAGCGATCCGGCGTCGGGAGGCCGTAGCGCCGTTCCCAGGCGCGCAGTGTATCGGGCTTGAGCCCGGTCTCGCGCACCACGGCCTTCAGGTTGTAGACCGGCGTGTCGTCCATCCGCCTCGCTTTCGGGAAATCGCAGTGATCTTGTCCATGATACCACGCGTGTATAGCTTTTGTCTACGTTTCTATGAAACCCCTGAGGGCATCTTGGGGCACCGGACGCCCATCTGCAACCCCCCCTTGTGAGGTTCCCCGGATAACCGTCAATTTCGGTATGATAGATAAAATAGACCTTGACACACATAGTTCCGTCTGTTATAGTTCGACGTATTACGACCCTGGAGCATGAGTCGTGACTCTCTCGGCGCAAATGGCGCATGACCCACATCCGGCGCTTTTCAAGGAGCTGCTGGACGGTTTTGGCGAAGGAATCGACCCGACCGGGCTCGAGCTCGTCCGGTTGATCCACATGCTCGGCAACCTGTTCGCCGGCGAGGCGGAGAACCGGGTCCTTGGCGTGGCCATGTCCGGCCCGCGCTGGCGCCTCCTGCTTCGGCTCCTTATGGAGGAGCATCATGGCCGGACGGACGGCCTGGCTCCCGGCTACCTCAGCCGGTGCCAGAACGTCAGCAAGAACACCATCAGCGTCCTGCTGCGTGGGCTCGAGGACCACGGCTGGGTGGAGCGCACGCTCGATCCCGTAGACCGGCGCGTGTTCCGCATCCGACTGACCCCGGCCGGACGGGAGTTGATCCGGACCTCGGCGCCCGAGCGCATGGCGCACCTGAACACGCTGGTGGATGACATGAGCGCCGAGGAGCGCACGCAGCTTATTCGGCTGCTGTCGAAACTACACCGTTCGCTGGCCGATCGCGCCGGGGCACGTCCCCCGGCCGACCTCGCGCAGCGCTAGCTCGCTGGAGGGTTCCGTTGCAGGCACGATCGCGTTCTTCTACGGCACGTCCCCGGATGTCCATGGCTGGCCTGGGGCGCGCCATCCGCTACCTGGGGCGCTACAAGCGCGCCGTCCTGTTGGCCTATGCATCTCTCTTGGTGTCCACCGGCGCCATGTTGATGGTGCCTCAGTTGGTGCAGAACATCATCGATTCGGTGACCAATGGACTGATCGCCAGCAGGCTTTCCGCCGTTCCCACGGCTTTCCTGCCGCAAGCCCTGGAGCTATTGGGGTGGACGGCCGAAAAGTTCGCCCGCTACCAGGACGGCGCCGAAAGCGCTCTGCTGTGGGCCGGCGGGCTGATCGTCGTCTTCGCCGCCATCCGCGGCGCCTTCGCCTTCTCGCAGAACTACATGTCGGAGAAGCTGTCCCAGAGCGCGGCCTTCGACTTCCGCAACGAGCTCTATGCCCGCATCCAGCGCCTGTCGTTCAGCTACCATGACAAGACGCAGACCGGCCAGCTGATGATCCGCGCCACCGATGACGTCGAAAAGGTGCGGCTGTTCATCGGCCAGGGGCTGCTCATGGCCGCTCAGGCGCTCGTGATGCTCACGGCTACGCTGATCATCCTGACGTTCACCAACCCGCGGCTGATGCTGGTCATCCTGCCCGTGCTGCCGCTGGCCCTGGTGATGTTCATGGTCTTCGGCGCCATCGCTCAGCCGCTGTTCACGCGGGTCCAGGTGAAGCTCTCGGCGCTGAACACGGTCCTGCAGGAGAACCTGGCCGGCATCAAGGTCGTCAAAGCCTTCGTGCGCGAGCCGGAACAGCAGGCTCGCTTTGAGCGCTCGGCCGATGACCTGATGGGGCAGCAGATCACGGTGGCGCGACTGTTCTCGTTCCTCTTCCCGCTGGTCTTCCTGATCGCCAACCTGGGGCAGGCGGCGGTGTACTACTTCGGCGGGCAACAGATCATTCAGGGGACGCTGACCTTCGGCGAGTGGCAGAAGTTCAGCCTGTACCTGGTGTACGTGTTCTTTCCGCTGGGCATGCTGGGCATGATCATCACGCAGATGTCGCAGGCGGCCGCCTCGGCGAAGCGGGTCTTCGAGATCCTGGACACCCAAAGCGAGGTACGCGATAAGCCGGGGGCGCAGCCGCTGGGGAATCTCGAAGGCCGCGTGGCCTTCGAGAAGGTCACCTTCCGCTACTTCGGCGGCGGGGAGCCGGTGCTGGCCGATGTCGACTTCGACATCCAGCCCGGGCAGACCGTCGCCCTGCTCGGCGCGACCGGGAGCGGCAAGAGCACGATCATCAACCTGATCCCGCGCTTCTACGACCCGAGCGCCGGGCGAGTGCTGGTGGACGGGCAGGACGTGCGCGACATTCAGCTCGACTCGCTGCGTTCGCAGATCGGGATCGTGCTGCAGGATACGACGCTGTTCAGCGGGACGATCCGTGACAACATCGCCTTCGGGCGTCCGGACGCCAGCCTGGAGGACGTGGTCGAGGCGGCCAAGGCCGCAGCCGCCCACGACTTCATCCTGAGCTTCCCGGAAGGCTACGACACCAAAGTCGGCGAACGCGGCACGACGGTCAGCGGCGGACAGAAGCAGCGCATCGCCATCGCCCGCGCCCTGCTCATGGATCCGCGCATCCTGATCCTGGACGACTCCACCAGCAGCGTGGATGTGGTGACGGAGGCGGCGATCCAGAAGGCGCTGCAGCGGCTGATGCAGGGGCGAACGAGCTTCGTCATTGCCCAGCGCATCAGCACCGTGCGCACGGCCGACCTGGTCCTGGTGCTCGATCGCGGCCGTATCGCCGCCCGCGGCACGCACGACCAGCTCATGGACGAGAGCCCGATCTACGCCGAGATCTACAGTTCGCAGTTGCTGGAGGATGCCCCCGGTGAAGCGTCCCTTGAGGGCGCGGCCGAGGCCGTTCCCCTCGCAGGAGTGAGGTGAGGTATGCACGCCATGGGCGGCCCACGCCGCATGATGGAGCAGGAAACTAGCAAGCCCAAGCAGACCGGCGTCACGCTGGCAAGGCTGGCGCAGTACTTCCGGCCCTACACCCTGGCCTTGATCGTGGTGGCCATCCTGATTATCGCCAGCACCTGGACGCAGGTGACCGCCCCGCAGTTGATCGGCCAGTCGGTGGACTGCTATCTGATGCCGGCCGCGGCCGAGCGTCTGACCGCCGGCGCCCCGGCCAGCATGTCGTTCCTTCAAGGCGGCGGAAGCGCCGGGGCGAGCACCAACTGCACCTACACGACGGTCAACCCGACGGTCACGGCTGAGGAGAACATTGCCGGCCTGGGCGGGTTGATCCTGAGGGTCCTCGGCTTGTATATCGGCGGGGCCCTGGTCAGCGGGCTGATGTTCTATATGATGACCTGGGCGGGGCAGCGCGTCCTGCGCAGCCTTCGGGTAGAGGTCTTCCGTCACCTGCACCGCCTGTCGCTGACCTACTACGCCGAGAACGAAGCCGGCAGCGTGATGAGCCGGATTACCAATGATACCGAGACCATTGCCCAGGCGATCAGCTTCACGCTGGTGAATGTGCTCAGCGGTGCGCTGCTGCTGGTCTGGATCGTGATCAAGATGGTCCAGCTCAGCCTGCCGTACGCGCTGCTGAGCATGGTCGTCCTGCCGGCGATGCTGGTGGCGACGTTCTGGTTCTCGGCCCAGGCGCGCAAGGCCTTCCGTCAAACTCGGCTCGAGATCGGGCGGGTGAACGCCGACCTGCAGGAGAGCATCTCCGGCGTGCGCGAGGTGCAGGCCTTCGGCCGCGAGGAAGCCAACATCGAGTCGTTCCGCGAATCGAACGCCGCCAACCGCGACGCCAATATCCGTGCCGTCTCGTTCACCGCCGCGCTGGCGCCGACGCTCGAAGCGCTGGGCTACGTGGCTATCGCCATTGTGACCGCCGCCGGCGGGCTGGCGCTCTTGCGCGGCACCGACCTGTTCGGGACGGTGATGTCGCTCGGGCTGATGGTCACCTTCCTGGCCTACGTCCAGCGCTTCAACCAGCCGATCCAGCAGATCTCCGTCATGTGGGCCAACATCCAGAGCGCAATCGCTGGCGCCGAGCGCATCTTCGGCCTGCTCGACACGCAGCCGGATGTCGTCGACCGCCCGGACGCGGTGGCAATGCCGACGATCCAGGGGCGGGTGGTGTTTGACCGAGTCGGCGCCTCCTACAGGCCGGGGATCCCGGTGCTGCATGACGTCAGCTTCGAGGTCCAGCCCGGACAGACAACGGCCATCGTCGGACCGACGGGCGCCGGGAAGACGACGATCATCAACCTGATCCCGCGCTTCTATGATGTGGCTGAAGGGTCCGTGCGCATCGACGGCAAGGATGTCCGCGACGTAACGCGGGCCACGCTGCGCAAGCAGATCGGCATCGTCCTGCAGGACACCTTCCTGTTCAGCGACACGGTGATCAACAACATCCGCTTCGGGCGCCCGGAGGCCTCGGACGACGAGGTGCGCCAGGCAGCGGAGCTGGCGCATGCCGACGAGTTCATCCGGCGCCTGCCGCAGGGCTACGACACCGTGCTCGGCGAGCACGGGGCCGGGCTGAGCCAGGGACAGCGCCAGCTGGTGGCCATCGCCCGGGCGGCGCTGGCCAACCCGCGCATCCTGATCCTCGACGAAGCCACGTCGAGCGTCGACACGCGCACCGAGCGCCAGATCCAAAAAGCGCTTGACCTGTTGCTCAAGGGACGGACGAGCTTCGTCATCGCCCACCGGCTCAGTACGATCCGCAATGCCGACCAGGTGCTGGTCATGCGCGACGGGCAGATTGTCGAGCGCGGCAAGCACGATGAACTGCTGGTCCGGAAGGGCGCGTACTACGAGCTGTACATGAGCCAGTTCCGGGCCGAGGAAACGGTCGAGGTCGCTGGCAACGGGCACAAGCCCGGTGGCGTGCCGGCACTGGCCGCCGGATAGCGAACGCTTTCACGCGAAGGAAACAAGAGGCCACCGCCGATCCGGCGGTGGCCTTTGCATGGCTGCGGGTGGTGCCCCCACGGGGATTCGAACCCCGGTTTAGGCCTTGAAAGGGCCGCGTCCTGGGCCTCTAGACGATGGGGGCAACGCGGCGGATTGTAACATGGGGACACAGGACCTGACAGGTGTCCCGCGCAGCGGGACACCTGTCAGGTCGGATCGCGGTTCATTTCTTGCGCTTGCGCCTCACGCGTCCCTCGACATACGACGGGGCGGTGATGGCGTAGATGGTGCACAGGCGCGTGTCGAGCATGCGTGAGCTCAGCCGGGCATCGAGCTGATTGAGGTAGCTCGAGGTGGTCACGACCGTCGGCAGAGCGGCGTTGTAGCGGTGGTTGAGCAGCTGGTACAGCTTCTCCTGCGCCCATGGCGTCGAAGCCTGCGTGCCCAGGTCGTCGAGCACCAGCAGCGGCGTCTCGCGCATCTGGTCGAAGCGGCGATCGTACGACACCGTGCTGCTCGGGCTGAAGGTCGCCCGCAGGTGGTCGAGCAGGTCGGGCGCCGGGACGAGCATGACCTCGTACCCTTGGCTGGCGCGGTAGTTGGCGATGGCGGCGGCCAGGTGCGTCTTGCCGCAGCCGTACGTTCCGGTGAGCACAAGCCAGCCGTCGGGATCCTCGGCGAACTTCCGGGCAGCCTCGAAGGCCTTCTTCAGGCTGCGCAGGTGCTCGGGCGGCATATCCTCGTCGTCGCGCAGGCTGAAGGTGCCGAAGGTCTGCTTGGCGTGAAGTGCCAGGGATGACAGTTCGTGGTGGTTGATGTCCTCGGCGGCATGCCGGTAGTCGGGCGCGTGGATCATGGCCCTTCGCACCAGCGCCGAATCGTTCAGCCGCGAGCGGATGCGGCCGTCGAGATCCTCCAACCCAAGGTTGGTCGTCAGCACGGTGGGCAAGCGGTTGATGTAGCGGTAGTTGAGGATCTGGAACAGCTTCTCGCGCGCCCACTCGGTGGCCGACTGCGTGCCCAGGTCGTCGAGCACGAGCAGTGGGGCACGGCGGATCTGATCGAAGCGCTCGTCGAACGGCGTGTCCTCGGAGTCGAACGCCGCGCGCAGGTGGTCGAGCAGGTCGGGGACGGTCAAGAACAGCGTCGGGATACCGAGCGAGACGGCTTCGTTGGCGACGCTGGCGGCCAGGTGCGTCTTGCCGCAGCCATACCCGCCCTGCACGAGCAGCCATCCATCCAGTTCATGGGCGTAGGCCTGGCAGACGTTGAAGGCCTGCTGGAGCGACTCCTGGTTGAAGGCCGGCAGGTTCGGCCGGCCGCGCGGCTGGAACGTGGCAAACGTCAGCTGCTCCAGCTCATCAAGCTGGCTGAGGCTGTACAGACGGTCGCGAATCTGTGAACGGATCGCGGCTTGCCGACAGGTGCACGCCTGCAGCCGGCCGAAGTCCGGGTGGCCGAGCGGAAGCTCGAGGCGCACGTAGCCGAGCCCGTGGCAGTGCGGGCAGGCGGGGTCGCCGAGCAGCTCGCCGTGCGGCTCAGTGCTCGATGAAGTCGGCGAAGTCGCCTTCGACGTATCGCCGGCGAGCCGCTTCAGAGTCTCGGAGATCTTCTCGTTCATCCCGTCCCTTCGTTCGCCAGTCCTCAAGGATGGCCTGGACGTAACGCCAGCGGCGAACGTTGTTCTCCACCGCAATGCGCATCGCCGCTTCGATCCACGGCGCCGGGTAGGTCGCCTCGGCCTCGTGCAGCGTCTCGGCGATCAGCGGCGTCAGGGCGCCGATGTTCTGCTCGTACAGGACGAAGATGTTCGGACGCTCGGCTTGCAGGCCGCCGGCCGGCACCTCGTTGTCGGGCGACCAGGTCCCCCGCTGCAGCGCCTCGGCGGCGGCGCGGCCGCGGGGCGAGTTCAACAGGAAGTACGTGCGGTCGGCGTCGCCGGGCGTGGCAACACGCAGCAGCGTACCACGGGCCACCGCCCGCTCGAGCGCCTCATCCAGCGCCTGGAGCGGAGTCAGCCCGGGGGCCTCGACGGCTGCCAACAGGCGCGCATCGGCCCGCAGATCGGTCAGCCGCAGGCAGCGGCGCACGCCGCGCTGCCGGCCGAGCGCCCAGAAGGCGTACAGCGTGACCTTCAGCTCGCCGAGGTGGTCGATGGCCGGAAGCAGCTCGCTGAAGAACAGATTGGGCAGCGGCGTGCTGGCCACCTTCCCGGCCGGGAAGCCGGCGAACCCGCGCGGCGCCTTCATGCCCCTCCTGCGCGTCCAGCTGGAATCCGTGCCCCGCCCATGGCCTACCGGCCCGCATCCATGCTCGCTTCTTCGCCGAGCTGGATGCGCCGCGTCTCGGCGTTCTCGAACTTGGCCAGGGAGCGCCGGAAGACGAGCTCGACCGAGCCGACCGGGCCGTTGCGGTGCTTGGCGACGATGATCTCGGCCAGGTTCTGCTTGAGCGTATCGGTCTCGTACTGGTCGGGCCGGTAGATGAATAGCACGACATCGGCGTCCTGTTCGAGACTGTTGTGGACGATCATGTCGTTGGCGACGAAGTTGTGATGGCCAGGTACGGTCAGGTCAAAGACCTCATCCACCCCGTCCGGTTCGATGGCAGCGATGGAATCCCAGTAGACGTCACTCGTGGCGAGGGCAGTCAGCTCAGCCGAGCCGACGATGTCCGCCACGCGAGAGGCGCGCTCGCGGCCCAGATTGCGCTTGTACAAGCCCGTCCCACAATACGCGTGGCCCGTAGCTGCCTGCATCTGCCGGGTGGTCATGCCCTTCCTCTTCATGGCAGGCACGACGTAGAGCTGCCAGGCCGCGCGGGGGATAACGTCGCGATTCGTGTTGCCGGGGTGCTCCTGCAAGTAGGCTTTCACTTCGTCGAGGCGGCGTTTCCGGTAGGCGCCAACCGCGCCGACGCGTTCGGCGAAGCGGAGCAGATCGGCTTTGCCGGTGAGGATCACGTTGTACTGGTCCCGGCCCTTCCCATTCTGCGGGGTGCGCCGCAAGAAGGCGTTGATGCCCAGACGCACCAGGAGCGCCTGCACATCCCGGGCCAGCTGCTGGCCGCTAGATGCATAGTAGGCCAGGGGACGGACCTTCTTCCCCTTCACCAACTGGATGGAGCCATCCGTGGCCCATAGATGGCGCAGGAACACCGCGATCGCCTCGGCTGGTTGGCGGAACACTCCTGCGGGGACGCGCTTCTCATGCGACCGGTAGCCGAAAGCAGACAGGTCTCTCAGCCATTCGGTCAGGGCAGAGTGAACGTGATGGGTATGGTGTCGTGTCGACGTCAGGTAGACCTGATGCCAGCTCCGTTCTTGCACGATGCGAGGAGCGAGAGACTCGCCGAAGACCTGTTTGCCAAGGCCGGCAACCCGTTCTGCCGAGCCCATTGTGCCTGCGGTTGCACTGGAAAGGGAACGCGGAAGGGCAATGAAGTCGCCCGGAGACAATTCGTCGAGTCGCCTCCAATCGTGCAGAGTGAGGAAGCGATGGTTGGCGGTGGCGCGGATGGAGCGCCCCAGGCGGGTGCGCATCCTGAACACCGGTTTGGCACCCGTCGAGAAGGCGCGGCTGATTGGTGTGCGCTCCAATCTCATCGTCTTGGGATTCAACGCCCAGATCGGAACGCCCGTCTTTCCCTTCAGTTCGCGGATCGGCATGAGTTCGCCACTGTCTGCCAGGGTCACCAGCGTATCGCCGGCCAGGCACCCCGACTCCCTGAGGTCGGAGAGCACCGGCCGTTTGTCGGAGCGCTGCTCGACGGCGCGAGAGAGCTGCGCCGCGGCCAGAACGGGCAGGTTCAGCTCGCGCGCCAGCACTTTCAGATTGCGCGAGATGTACGAAACCTCCTGGACGCGGTTGTCGATGCGTGCGTCGCCGGTCATCAGCTGCAGGTAGTCGACAATCACGAGATCGAGGCCGACTTCCATGTGCAGGCGGCGGCATTTGGTGCGCAATTGCAGCGGGGTGATGGCCGGCGTGTCGTCCAGGTAGATGAAGGTGTCGCCCAGCGCGCTGACGGCCTGGGTGAAGAGCGGCCACTCCGGGTCCTGGATATCGCCCAGGCGCAGGCGCTGCGAATCGATCCCAGTTTCCTGGGCGATCAGCCGCTGCACGACCTGATCGTTCGACATCTCGAGCGAGAACACCGCCACGTGCTTCTTGTGCAGCTGGCTGGCGTTCTTGGCGGCCGAGAGGCAAAAGCCCGACTTTCCCTGCCCCGGCCGGCCGGCGATGATCAGCAGGTCGCTGGGCTGCATCCCGCCCAGCAGACGATCGAGATCGATGAATCCGGTAGGCACACCGATGGTCTCGTCGCGGTGGCGGGCCAGGTAGTCGATGCGGTCGTAGTATTCGCTGAGGACCTTGCGGATCGGCTGCAGTTCGTGTGTCTGCCGCCGCTCGCTGACGCCGAAGATCGCCTTCTCCGACTCGTTGACCACTTCCTCGACGCCGGTCTCATTCTGGTAGGCCAGCTTGGCGATCTGGTTGGCGGCGGCCAGCAGCCGCCGGCGCGTGGCGGCTTCCTCGACCAGGCGGCCATAGGCCTCAGCGTGAAGGGAGGAGGGGACATTGCCGATCAGCGCTGCCAGGTAGGCCTCGCCGCCGGCTTCGTCCAGGTGTCCCTGCCGGCCGAGCTCCTCGGCGACGGTGAGGATGTCCATCGGCAGCCGCTGGTCGTGCAGGCGGCCGAAGGCCTCGTAGATCCAGCGGTTGCGGTGCAGGAAGAAGTCGTCGGCGGCAAGGAAGGAGGCCACATCGTAGTAGGCCTCGGGATTCACCAGTACCGCACCCAGCACGGCCTCTTCGGCCTCCCGGTTGTGAGGCACGCCCGGGCTGAGATCGGATCCGGCGGAGGGAGAGATCGGACGATCGCTCATGCGCGTGACGGGGGAGGCCGTGCGACTCAGGCCGGCGGGTCCCCTTCCGGGGAGTCGATGCCGTCCATGTCCAGCGAGTCGACGAAGTCCTTGAAGATGTCCAGCCGTTTGTCGCCGTCCTCGCTGGCCGGCTCGTCGCCCTTGACCTCGCTCTCGGGTTCGGTGGAGGCCTCGCTCATCACCTTCTCGTCGACGAAGATCGGGACGTGGACGCGCACGGCCAGGGCCAGCGCGTCCGACGGGCGCGAGTCGATCTCGATCTCGCGGCTGCCGACCTTCAGCACGATGCGGGCGTAGAACACATCGTCGCGCAGGTCGACGATGTCGATGTGCAGCACCTCGGCTCCGAGTGCCTGAAGCGTGTTGCGCAGCAGGTCATGCGTCAGGGGGCGCGCCACTTCCATCTCCTGCAGCGAGACGGTAATGGCCTCGGCCTCATACGGCCCGATCCAGATGGGGAGGAAGTGCTCGCCGGCCAGGTCCTTGAGGATCACAATCCGGTGCTGCGACATCAGACTGACGCGGATGCTGTCGATCTCCACCTGTACCATGGTTGTTCCCTTGGGCGAGGCTGTGGGCTTGAGTCATTCTAACATGCGGCCCGCGGGGTCGCAACCAAGGCGAGGCTGACAGGGGTCGAAGACGGCTCAGACGTCTTCGAGCTGGATTGCCGTCGTCGCCCTTGGGCTGCGCGGCCGAGGCCGCGTTTGTCCACAGGCCTGTGGAGAAGACCTCCGGCCAGGTGCCTGGTCTCGCGTCGCAGTCCTGCTATGATTGCGGGTACCTGCCGTGCGTTGCGGCGGACCACGGCCAAGGAGAGGTGAGACATGCTGGAGCGGATGTGGGCCCCACGCGGGGTGGCGGTGGTGGGCACCTCGCAGGATCCGGCCAAGCTGGGCTACGGCGTCGCTCGCAATCTGGTGGTCTCGGGCTACCGCGGCGCGATCCACTTCGTTAACCCGCGCGGCGGGCGGTTGTTCGATCGTCCGGTGTACCCCGATCTGGCGAGTGTGCCCGATCCCGTCGACCTGGCGATGATCATCATCCCGGCAGCCGGAGTGCCGAAGGCGCTGGAGGCCTGCGGCCGGCGTGGGATCCGGGCGGTGGTCATCGGTTCGGGCGGATTCCGCGAGACGGGCGAGGCCGGTCGACAGCTGGAGGAGCAGGTGCTGCAGGTGGCGCGCAAGCACCGCATCCGCGTCCTGGGGCCGAACTGCATCGGGTTCCTGGACACCCACCTGCCGATCGATACGACCTTTCTGCCGCTGCCCGGGCCGATCCCGGGCGACATCGCCTTCCTCTCGCACTCCGGCGCCATCTGCGAGGCGGTGATCGACTGGGCGCGCGGACAAGGGTTCGGGCTCTCGCGCCTGGTCAGCCTGGGCAACCAGATGGATCTGACCGAGGGCGAGATCCTGCCGGCGACGGCCGCGGACCCCAACACGCGGGTCGTAGCCATGTACCTGGAAGGCGTGCGCAATGGGCGTCTGTTCGTCGAGAATGCCCGCAAGGTCACGCGCAAGAAGCCGGTGCTGGCAATTAAGGTCGGCCGGTCCGAGTCCGGCCGGGCCGCCGTCGCTTCGCATACCGGCGCGCTGGCGGGGCGCGATGCCGCCTACGATGCTGCGTTCCGAAAGGCCGGCGTGATCCGGGCCGAGAGCACGGAAGAGGTGTTCGACTGGGCGCGCGCCCTGGCGTGGTGTCCGCTGCCGCGCGGGCGGCGCATCGCCGTGCTGACCAACGCCGGCGGACCGGGCGCGATCGCGGTTGATGCGCTGGACAGCGGCGGCCTCAAGCTGGCCGAGCTCTCGGAGGCCACCAAGGCGAGGCTGCGCGAGTTCTTGCCGGAGGCGGCCAGCGTGCGCAACCCGGTCGACATGCTGGCGGCCGCCGGAGCGGCTGAGTACGCCAACGGGCTGGGCGCGCTGATGGCGGATGACGGCGTCGATGGGGTCATGGTCGTCCTGGCACCGCCGCCCATGACGACCGCCGCCGGAATCGCCGGGGCGGTCATCCCGATGATCCGCTCGGCCACCAAGCCGGTGATTGTGACGCTGATGGGTGAGGAGATGATTGCCAACGCCGCCCGGCTGTTCCGCCAGGCGCGCGTGCCGGACTACCGGTTCCCGGAGCGGGCCGCCTCGGCGCTGCGTGTGCTCGCTGATCGCGGCGAGCAGCTGGCCACCCCCGCTGAAGCGATCGAGCTGCTCAAAGGCCTGCATCCGGGGTCGGCGCGCCGCGCGCTGGCGCGCGGCGCGCGCGGCGAGGCAGGGTTCCTCGACCCCCTGGCGGCAGCCCAGGTGGCGCGGGCGTACGGCATCCCGGTGCCGGAGGAGGTGCTGGCGACTTCCGCGGCGCAGGCGGCGGCGGCGGCGCGCAAGCTAGGCTTTCCCGTTGCGCTCAAGATCGCTTCGCCGGATATCCCGCACAAGTCCGATGTCGGCGGTGTGGTGCTCGGGGTGATGGACGAGGCCGGCGTGCGCCAGGCCTACGAGCGCATTCTGTCGCAGGCCCAGGCCGCCGCTCCGGCAGCGCGTCTGGACGGCGTGAGTGTCCAGCCGATGCTGCCGCCCGGCCAGGAGGTGATCGTCGGCGTGGTGCGCGACGAGCAGTTCGGGCCGCTGGTGATGTTCGGGTCTGGCGGCGTGGAGGTGGAAGGATTGAAAGACGTCGCCTTTGCCCTGGCTCCGCTGACGCGGCGTGAGACGGAGGCGCTGCTCGACGCTACCTGGGCCGGCCGGCGGCTCAAGGGATTCCGCAACATACCTGCCGCGGACCGCAAGGCGGCCATCGATGTGGTCATGCGCCTTGGCCAGCTGGCTGAAGACCTGCCGCAGATCGCCGAGATTGAGGTCAACCCGCTCCGGGTCTTGCCGGGGACGGGTGGGGCAGTCGCCGTGGACGTTCGCCTCAAGCTTGTCGACTAGAGCCGCGTCGGCGCCGCTCGAAGGCGAAGGACACGGCCATCAAGCCGAGATCTCCGGCGGGCGGCGTTGGATGCCTGGGGATCATGATGCCAAGGCATCCAGGAAGGACACCGGCATGAGGCGCATCCGGCTCGCGGCTGACCTGCTGGGAATCGTTGCCCTTGGTGTATTGTGCTCCTGCAACCTGCTGTCGGGCGCGCCTTCGGCCGTGACACCGGAGCCGGGGGAACCTCCGAGCGGCCAGACCGGCGCACCGCCGCCCACCTCGCGCGCGGAGATGCCCTCCGGGCAGGTCATTGGCGTCGATGCGTTCGAATACCTCGGCGCATTCCGCCTGCCGGGCGGTGACGAGCGCCCGGGGACCTTCGCCTACGGTGGCAACGCGATGACTTTCCGGCCCGACGGTGATCCGGGCGGCGCGGCGGATGGCTTCCCGGGTTCGCTCTTCATCACCGGCCATGCCCGCCTGCCGTACGGCGAGCTGCCCAACGGGGATCAAGTGGCGGAGATTGACATCCCGGCCCCCGTGCAGTCGGACTCCATCGACGCCCTGGGCCAGGCGGAGTTCTTGCAGGAGTTCGAGGATGTCGCCCGCGGGTACTTCGAAGGGTTGGACGAGATCACGCGGGTCGGGATGGTGTACCTGGACCATCCGGCGACCGGCCCGCGAATCCATCTCACGTGGGGACAACACCTGCAGCCCGACCAGCCATTCGGCACGCACGCCTGGTTCGACCCGACGCTCGATAGTCCGAACACAACCGGCCCCTGGTTCCTGGATGCCCCCCTCGGATACAGCCTGAACGGCTACATGCTGGAAATCCCGCAGGCCTGGGCCGAAGCCTACACCGACGGATACCCGGTGGGGACCGGTCGATTCCGCGACGGAGGCTGGTCCGGGATGGGGCCGGCGCTCCATGCCTACCGACCGTGGATCGACGACAGCGGCGCGCCTGCGGCCGATGGAAGCAGGCTTCCGGTCGTCACGCTGCTGCAGTATGAGTCGTCCGAGGTCACGGAAACCTTCGAGCACGCGCTGGTCGGGTATCAGCATCCGGACGAATGGGAAGGCGCGGCCTGGCTGACCACTCCGGCCGGCGAGTCGGCCGTGCTGTTCGCCGGTACGAAGAGCACAGGGGACAAGTACTGGTACGGGTACGTGAACCCTCAAGGTGCGGATCGGCCTTGCGTTGATCAGGAACTGGTGGGGCAGTACACCGTGTGCCGGATGGCCGACGGCACGGCGTGTCCGGACTCGGACCTGAGAGAATGCGCCGGTCACACGGACTACCGCGGATGGTGGACCACGCGCTTTGAGGCCATGTTCCTGCTCTACGATCCGGCGGACCTGGCGGCGGTGGCCTCAGGGGCGAAGGCCTCCTGGGAGCCGCAGCCCTACGCCCGGATCACGATCGAGGATGTGCTGTTCTCGAATCCATCAGGGGTCGAGACCGACATGCTGGGGACTGGCGACCAGCGGCGCTACCGGATCGGGGAGGCATCCTTCGACCGGCAGAACGGATTGCTGTACGTCCTCGAGCTGTTCGCCGATGGGGCGAAGCCAGTCGTACACGTCTGGCGCGTGGGATAGGCCCGCGACGGCGCGCGCCTGAGGCCGTCACCCCCGAGGGGCGCCTCGACGGCCGTCGGGGGATGCAGGCGGGGCCTCAGGCGAAGGTCCGGGCGAGCTCGGCGGCCACGCGCGCATTGTTGCGCAGCAAGGCCAGGTTGGCGCGCAGCGTCTCTCCTCCGGTCAGCTCGGCCAGGCGCGCCAGCAGGAACGGCGTCACGTCCTTGCCGCGCACGCCCTGAGCCTCAGCCTGCTGCAGCGCCGTCCGCAACACCGGCTCGACGGCCTCGGCCGGCACGGCGACATCCTCCGGGCACGGCACACAGATCAGCACGCCGCTTCGCAGGCCCAGAGTCCATTGGGCGCGGATCAGCTCCGCCGCCTCCACCGCGTTGTCAACTCGAGCGCTGAGCCGCAGTCCGCTGCTGCGGGTGAAGAACGCCGGGAATTCGTCGGTCCCCCAACCGACCACCGGCACGCCGGCGGTCTCCAGCCATTCCAATGTGCGCGGCAAGTCCAGGATCGCCTTGGCGCCGGCGCACACGACGATGACCGGCGTGCGGGCCAGTTCCGGCAGGTCCGCCGAGACGTCGCCGGCCTGCCCGCGATGGACGCCCCCGATCCCGCCGGTGGCGAAGACACGAATGCCGCCCGCGTGCGCGGCGATCATCGTCGCCGCGACCGTCGTGCCGCCGGTCGCATGCTGCGCTACCGCGGCGCCGAGATCTCGTCGGCTCACCTTCATCAGCTTGCGGCTCAGCGCCAGCCGCTCGAGCTGATCGGTGGTTACACCCAGGCACACGCGCCCGTCGATGACGGCAACCGTGGCCGGGACGGCCCCGGCCGCGCGCACCTCACCCTCCAGGCGCCGGGCGAGCTCGAGGTTGACCGGCTCAGGAAGGCCATGCGTGATGACGGTCGACTCCAACGCCACGACCGGGCGGCCGGAGGCGAGCGCCGAGGCGACCTCGGGGTGGACATGCAGCCAGGGGGGAGATTCGGTGGGCATGGCGGGCTCCGAGATCAGCGAATAGCGGCCAGCGATTAGCAGTCAGCGATTGGCAATCAGCAGTCAGCAACTAGCATCTGGCGGCCTGCAGACATCCATTGCTGTATGGCGAACTGCGATGGGCAACAGGCGAGCGGCGATTGGTCACGGACAGGCCGCCGGGGGCGCTCAGCGCAGCTGATCGTACAGCAGCTCAAGCGAGAGGTCGGGCACGACGCTGCCGGGCGTGCGCAGCGTGAGGGCTGCCGCCGAGGCGCCCAGCTTCACCGCCTCATCGAGTGGGATGTCGTTGAGCAAGGCGAACAGCACGGCGGCGGTCAGCGCGTCGCCCGCCCCCGTCGGATCGAGGATCACCGTCTGAACCGCCGGCACCAGGCCGCTGACCTCGGGCGAGGCGTAGGCGACGCCGAATTCGGCCATCGTGATCACCGCCGCCTCGACGCCGCGACCGACCAGTTGACGGGCCGATTCGAGGGCGCGGACGCGGTCGGCGTGGGCCCCGGTCGGAGGCACCAGAATGCCCGCCTCGGCTTCGTTCGGCATGAACAACCACAGGTCGTCGAGCAACTCGGCGAAGCGCGGCGCCAGGCTTACGGACGTTGGATCGGCGGCCACGGGGACGCCGGCCTGCTTGGCCAGCCGGACGGCGAGTGAAAGCGATCGGGGCGCCAGGTTGCCGTCCAGGAAGATCACGGAGGCGCCTGCCATCAGGTCGCGGCAGGCACGCAGGTGTTCAGGCGAGACGGCCTCGACAATCCGCATGTCGTCCATGGCCAGCAGCAGGTTGCCCTGCTCGTCGAGCACGGCCAGGTAAGCACCGGTTCGGGCGGAGGGGACGGTGAGCACCTGCTCGACGTGGATCCCGGCTTGCTCAGCCTGGGCCAGGACGAGGCGACCCTCGGCGTCATCGCCGACGGCCGAAATCAGGTGGACCTCGGTTCCCAGGTGGGCGAGGTTTTCGGCCACGTTGCGCGCCACGCCCCCGGGCGACATGCGCAGCACCGCCGGGTTCGATGTGCCCGTGTGGATGGGTTCGGCCGCGCGTCCGACGATGTCCAGCCCGCAGGAGCCGATGGCGATCACGGGACGGTCGGATTCCAGCGGCTTCACCGCCATCCCTCCGGTGGATCGGAGGCGAGCAGCCTGGCAAGGTGAGTGAGCACCGGGTCGCGTTCCGCGCCCCCGGTCTCGGGCGCGAACGCGGGATCGGCGCGCAGGCCCTCGAAGGCCAAGGCCACCAGCCGCCGCTGGCGTTCGTCCATCGACGCTGCCGGGGCGCGCCAGGCTTCCCCGATCGACGCCAGCGCCGGAGTCGTTGTTCGGTCGGGCGCCGTCGCCCCGGAGGGCGTGCGGGACGCCTGCCAGGCGGACAGCAGTTCGTCGGCCTGGATGCGCCCGGCGCCGCGCACCTCCCACGTGCCGACGCCGACCCAGTCGAGCTCGAGGCCCGTGTCCTGCAGACGTTGGCGGAGCGTGTCGGTGCGGAACCGTTCGGTCAGCGCCTGGCGGGGGATGTGGAGGTCCCCGGGCGCCAGCCGCAGCCGCGCCGGCTGCAAGGCCAGGAAGCCCTCCAGCGTCAAGTCACCGATGAAGCGCGTGAGCTCACGCTTCACCAAACCGGGCAGCGCGTCGCTCCACTTGCGCTGGCCGGTCGCCGCCACCGGCTGGCTGTACACCAGCCTGCGGATAGCCTCATCCGTGTACGGGTACGGGTCAGCCAGGTTGCGCGGCTGATTGCCGCTGTGGACGCGGAACACCATCTGGGCGTCGCGGGCCAGGATCTCGACCCCATCCCGCGTCACGGCCCGCGATTCATCGACGCGCCGCAGCTGGTCGCGCAGGTCGACGACGTCTCGCAAGCGTTCGTAACCCGGGAGGAAGCGACGCGGCGTGGGTCCGTACACACGCGGATGCCCTTCCAGCGTCTCGAATACTGCGGCGAAGCCGAGGTGCACACTGAGCCAGCCCGGGCCGCCGATGCGCAGCAGCGTGCTCGTCCAGTCCAGGTGCTTGGCGTCACCGCTGGCGATGACCAGCGTGTCGTAGCCGATCCCGAAGACGGCGCTCCGCAGGTAGCGGCCGGCCATCCTGACCGAGCCCAGGCCGTAGACCTCGTCGAGGTAGTGGGCCGCCAGGCGCATGCCGAGCCAGGCGCCGCCGGTGACGGGGACCAGGTGGAGCAGGACGCGCGGGGCAAAGAGCGAGGTCAGGATGCTGGCCAGAAGGTCAAACGGGAAGCCGAGCGCGGCGACCCATGCGGGAGTCGGTGCGGCGACCGGGTCGAGCAGGACGGTGAGCAGGAACCAGCCGAGGCCGACGGGGATCACGACCAGGAGAAGGCGCGTCGCCGCGCCGCCCAGGCCGCGGTCGAGCAGCCGGTCGAGTAGGGCGCGCAGGATGCCGGACGATGCCGTTCGACCACCGGCGAAGGCGCGCGGATTCATGGGGCGCCCCGCCCGGGGCCGGGGGGCTGGGAACCGGCAGTCGGCATCCCGAGGGCCGCAGCGGTGGCGCGCAGCTCGGCGGCAATGCGCTGGTGCTGAGCGGGATCGTCAATCCGGTCGCCGAGATCGATTGCATCGGCGAGGATCAAGTGCAATGTGCGTTCCTGGTCGGGGGATGCGCCAGCGTCCAACTCGGCGCGCAGCGAACGGGTTAGCCGTTGCCAGCCGGCAAGCTCCGATCGCGGTTGGTCCTCTGCGGCGATACTGCCGGCGGTCGCCCGCCACTCCTGGCGCCAGCGCTCCATGCGCTGCTCCTGGATCCGTTCCGGGAGGACGAGGTTGCCAACGGTGACGCTCAGGACGCGGATGCCTCGGGCCGCCAGCACCTGGAGATCCTTGGATGGCGCCGCGGACGGTCCGTCGGAGGCTGCCGAGGCAGCGCCCGCCAGCCGCCGCTGCAGGCTGTCCTGCAGCCGGTCAACCGGGGAAGGGTCGCCCGAGTGAACATCCAACAGGTCATCCAACCGGTGGCGCTTGACCTCCTCGCGCCACCCGTCCACGACAAGCCGTAGAGGCAGCTCGGTCCACGGCAGATCCTCGCGTTCGCCGTCGCCGTACGCGTGGCCGTAGGTGGCGCGTTCGGCCGCCTGGAGGTTGACCTCATAGGGTGGAAGTTGGGGTGAACGGCCCTCGCGCGGCGGCAGCGTGTGCCCCGGGTCGAGCATGAACGTGACGCCCAGATCAGCGGCGATCGGGACGCCATCGCGAGTCAGGGCCAACGTCGAAGTGGCCTCCTGCGGATCCTCAGGCCGGGGTCGCTGACCAGGCAGGGATCGAACCTGCCGGCGGACGTCGATGGCTTCCGCCAGACGCTCGCCGGGGGCCGTGAAGGCTAGGCCAGGCCCAATCGCTCGGGTGAAGCGAGTCGCCGTGCGCAGAACGGCTGCGGAGGCGGGGTCGACGAAGACCACACCGGGCCCGGGCCGGTCCTCACCCCGAACATGGGCAAGGTGCCCGTTTTCGACGAAGGTGACCGGGCCGTGTTGGCCGAGGACGAAAGCCAGCAGGCGCGCCAGGGCCTTGCGGCGCTCGTCGAGGGTACGAACGGGAATGACGAACTGTGACGCCTGCGCGGCGCTCCCCAGCAAGGCAAGGCCGAAGAGCAAGACGTCGACCAGCAGGTTGATGGTGGGCAGAACCAGGGTGGAGGATCGGAAAGCCCACAGGTAAGCCAGGGCGAGGAGCGCCACACCGGCAAGGGTCCCGAACCACGGCTTGCGGTAGAACGGCTCAGCGTCCATGCGCGCGGGATTGTATCTCAAAGGGAGGGAGCGGCAAGCATGAAGGGCTCGTCGCGTGCCGGGCCATTGTCCTTCGGACAGCCAAACCTGGGAGCGGAGGGATGGCGGGCAGTTGGTGGGGGGGCCGGAGCCTCTCACCTGCGTCCCTCTCTGGATGCAGGCGTCTGTCAAAGGCCCGCGCAACCTTGTCCGTCAAGCGGGGTGGCGGGCCCGCTTGCCTTCCTGGCGCTGTCGGGTTAGTCTAGATGAAGGACTGCGGGGGAAGGATGGGGCATGGCCACACGACAATCCGAGTTGCAGCGCGTCCTGGGTCTGCTGGCCGGTGAATTGCCGGACCCGGACTGGGTGGCTTTGGTCGACGACGACGGGCTGATCGTCTCGTGTGTGCCGCCGGATCCCCCCATCTCGGCGGATCAGATCTCGGCCATGGCGGCCGCCTCGCAGATCATGGCCGAGCGGATCCTGGGGGAGCTCGAGGGCGGTCCGATGCGCTATGCCAGCGTCGCCGGCTCCAAACGTCAGCATCTGACGGTAGTCGTCAAGAAGGATCACCTGCTGTCCATCGGGCTGGGACCTGACGTTGCGGCACAGGCGACGTTCGCACCGCTTGGCCGCTGGATCCCGGAGCTCCTTCGGGTCTTGAAGGCGCGCTTCACAAGGTAGATTGGCTGCCCCCGGCTCAAGCCACTCCGCAGGCATCACCCGCGCCGCACCCGATCGAGTGCGGCGCTCTTGTGCCTGGTGACAGGCTGTGCACGTCCACTCCCGGGCGCGCCTTGCCGTGCACTGCAGCCTACGGCGGCCGCAAGTCCGAAGAGGACACGGCAGCCGGCGGATCCGAGGGGCCTCGCCGCCGACCGCGCGGCCGGGGCCCGTCTGGGCCCGAGGGATACCCGCCCCCCGGTCAGGGGAGTGGGGCGAGGGGTGCTTGCGGCAAGGTCAGGGTGAGTATCGGATGAGTCCCCGGGGATTCTGGGCCTGCTCCATTGACGCGCGACCGTGGACGGGGATATCGTTGTCGCGCGTGTGAGCCGCGTTCCGGAGCAACGTGAGTTTGCAGGTGGAGTGCGCGTCCGCCCGGAGACCGCCGGGCGCAGGGCTTGTCCCCGATGCAGCCGGCCCGAGGACGACGGATGGGGCACTTGCCGACACTCGGATTCTGCACATGTTGAGCATAGTGCAGGCGGCGCGCACGGTCGGCCTGATCCTGCGTGAGGCCGAAGGCCCATGGGCACGGCGCCATCCCAAGAGCGATGCGCGCCGCAAGGGACCGTTGGAGGAAGCATGAGTCTCAACCAGATCCTGCCCTTCGTCTCTTCGTTCATCATGCTGGTCTTCACCGTCTCGGTCCTGCAGCGCTGGGTGTTGCGGCGCAAGGACCATTTCCTGTTCTGGGGGATCGGCCTGGCGATGTTCGCCTTCGGGAGCTTCGCCGAGGCCTACTTCGCCTTCGGGCGCTGGAGCATGCCGGTGTTCTTCATCTGGTACCTGTGCGGCGCGGTGCTGAACGCGGCCTGGATCGGGCACGGCACCTTGCTGCTGCTCGTGCGCAAGCCGTGGGCGCGCGGCGTGACGATCGCGCTGATCCTTGCCAGTATGGCAGCGACGGGGCTGATGATCCAGGCGATCCTGAGGACGGACGGCGCGGCCTACGTTAGCGGCGTGGCGATCGGCGAGCAGTACCGCAACCTCATGCCGGCGATCGGGGAAGGTGGTCTGGTTCGGCTGACCACCCCGTTCTTCAACATCTATGGACTGCTGACGCTTGTGGGCGGCGCGCTGTGGTCGGCGTGGCTGTTCATGCGCAAGCAGGTCCTGCCCCACCGCGTGGTGGGCAACGTGTTGATCGCGGCCGGGGCTTTGTCGGTCGCGCTTGCCGGCACGCTCACGCGGCTGGGCGTCGGCACCTACCTGTATCTGGGTGAGCTGGTTGCGGCAGGGCTGATGTACGCCGGGTTCCTGACCGCGGCCAGGCCAGCGACGCAAACGGAGGTCGAGCAGGCGAAGTCCGCATCGGCGGCCTGAAGCCCTGTGCCAATCGGAATCCACCGGGGCCTGCGGGCCCCGGTTCGCGTGGTGCGCCGAGCGCGCCGAAGGCTCAGTCTGGGTCGGCGGCGATGGCTGGAGGAGAAGAGGACGGCTTGCGCCCGATCCGTCGTCCGAGGCCGGACAGCGACTCGCCGAAGCGCCACAGGCCGACGATGCCGAGCGCGGTGGTGATCAGGTAGTACACCAGGTGCGCCGTCAGTGTCGCCGCCAGCGCCGTCCCGGCATCGTACTTAGCGCCGAAGGGCAGGACCAGCGCCTGCTGCCCCACATACTGGAAGACACCGATGAAGCCCGGGCTGGACGGCACGGTGATCGCCAGCGACAGCGAGACGACCATGAAGCCTGCTTCCACCCACGTGGCCTCCGGCTGGAAGGCGTGCAGGACACACCAGTAGATGGCGATCGAGAGCGTCCAGGAAAGCACTGACCAAACGAGCACGCGCAGTGCGACGAGCGGACGCGTGAGCGGGGCGAACCCATCCAGCAGCTGATCCAACCAGCCGAGAATCCTTTCGGCCGGCAGACGGCGGACACGGCCGAGGATGACCCGCACCCTATCCACGGCTGGTTCCCGGAAACGTACCATCACCCACAGTCCGCCGAGCGCCACGATGACCACCACGCCGAACAGGATCCCCGCCTGGCGGATCAAGGGGGGCACCTGCATCCACGGCAGCAGCAGGACGAGGGCCAGCAGCACGGTGGCGACGTCAATGACCCGCTCAACGACCACTGACCCGCCTACCTGCAGGAATGGGATGCCGGTCTTCTCGGCCACGACCACGGCGCGCGCCGGGTCGCCGGCCCGAAACGGGAGCAGGTTGGTGAACAGGAATCCCACGCTGTGTCCCCAGAACGTCTCGCGCAGGATCCCACGCTGGGAGAGGATCTCCTGCCAGCGCAGCGCCCGTGCCAGGACCGCCAGGAGCTGCACGGCGACCGCCGGAACGAGCCAGGCGTAGCGCGCTGTCGCCAGGGCCTCCTTGAGCGTTCCCAGAGGCACGTCCTTGAGCGCCAGCCACAGGCACACGGCGCTGATCGCTATCCCCAACCAGAATCGCCAGGAACGGAGTGCTCGCATGTCGCCTCGTGCTTCACGCCGGGCGCGGACCGACACCGGCGGGTAGATTGACCCTGGCACGACTTCCATCTAGACTGATGGCGTGCTCGCCAAGGTCCACTCCTGTGCCATTGTAGGGCTGGAGGGGGCAATCGTGGAAGTGGAAGTGGACACTTCGCGCGGGCTCCCCTCTTTCATCATTGGCGGCCTGCCGGATACTGCGGTCCAGGAATGCCGCGAGCGGGTGCTGGCGGCGATCAAGAATGCCGGCCTCGCCTTCCCCCGTCAACGCCTGACCGTCCATCTCGCCCCGGCGGCGCTGCGCAAGGTGGGGCTGGCATACGACCTCCCGATCGCGCTCGGCGCGCGCCTTCCACCGCATTCCCAAGCTGGCACGCACCATCGCCGACCTGGCGGGCAATGATCGGCGGGCATCATCCCACCTGGCGGAGGCGCTGGGCCTGAGAAGCGAGGAATGCATGGCTCAAGATGAGATCCTTCAGCTGCCCGCGCCGCGCCTGACAGGCCCAATGTCGATTGAGGAGACCCTCGCCCGCCGCCATTCGGTGCGCGCCTTCTCCGACCGGAGGATACCTGTGGAGGCACTCGGCCAGCTCCTGTGGGCGGCGCAGGGGATGAGCGGAATCGGCCAACGTCGGACGGCGCCCTCGGCCGGTGCGTTGTATCCGCTCGAGGTCTACGCCGCCACGCCGGAATTCCTCGCCCACTACAGCCCCAAGGGTCACGCGCTCCGGGTGCTGCGCCGCGAGGACGTGCGCGCGGTGCTGGCACACGCATCCTGGGAGCAGCACTTCGTAGAACGGGCGCCCGTTGTCGTGGTCCTGACCGGCGTCCCACGCCGAATCGAGGTCAAGTACGGCCGCAGCCGCGGCGCGCGCTACCTGGCCATGGAGGCCGGGCACGCGGCGCAGAACGTCCTGCTGCAAGCAGAAGCCATGGGGATGGCGGGCGTTCCAGTCGGAGCTTTTGATGACGCGCAGGTTGACGCGGCGCTCGGCCTGCCGTCCGGGGAACACACCCTGTACCTCCTGCCCATCGGGTTCGCTGCCTGAGGCCGTTGCACGGGATGGGCAAACGAGCCACTCTGCGCTTCTACGCTGAACTGAACGATTTCCTGCCGCCGGCGCGCCGCTTCGCGGACTGCGAGCACGCGTTTCTCGGGTCGCCGTCGGTGAAGGACGTCATCGAGTCGATCGGTGTCCCGCATACCGAGATCGAGATGATCCTGGTCAACGGCGAGTCGCGGGGATTCGACTACCGGCTGCAGGACGGCGACCGGGTGAGCGTGTACCCGATGTTTGAGGCGCTGGACGTCGGCGCGGCAAGCCGGGTGCGCCCCGAGCCGCTGCGAGTGCCCGCCTTCATCCTGGATGTCCACCTGGGCAGGCTGGCGAGAATCTTGCGGCTGCTGGGATTCGATACCGCATACGCCAACGATATGGACGACGAGCGGCTGGCATCGCAGGCTGCCCGAGAGCGCCGCATCCTGCTCACGCGCGACCGGCAGCTTCTCAAACGGCGGCTCGTCACGCACGCCTACTGCCTGCGGTCGCAGGCGCCGTTGGAGCAGGCGGTCGAGGTCCTTCGCCGATTCGACTTGGTAAGCCTGGCGGCGCCGTTCACGCGCTGCCTGCGCTGCAACGGGCGTCTCGAGCCGATTGGGATCGAGACCGTCGGCGACCGGATCCCACCCGGCGTCCGCGGGCGGATCACCGAAGCCGTCCGTTGTGGATCATGCCGCCAGATCTACTGGAAGGGCACGCACTACGAACGACTGAAGCGCCTGGTCGGCGAGGTACGAGCGAGCGCAGCCGCACCTGGCGAGACGGAGGCTCCCGCAGGGCGGCTGCAGTCGGAAGATGATTGAACAAGCGCCGGATCGGACCCCGATCGCGGGCGGGGCTACCGGGCGATGTTCAGCAGGTCGATGTGCTCCTGGCGGTCGGGCAGGTAGAGCTCGAGCCGGTCGAAGTCCCACTCGCTCTCCCCAAGCTCGATCGTGGCGAGCTGGCCGAGGTGCAGCACACCCGGCCTGCCGTGGGCCACGACGGTCAGTCTGCCCGTGCTCCGTGTGCCGCGCAGCTCGAGGGTCAGATTGGCCTTGCCGCCTGACACCAGGTCGAAGCCGAACGTGCGCACGCCAAGGACGTCGGCCACACCGACGGGCTCCCCAAGGGCCGCCAGGGCTTGCGGCGTCTGGCGGACCTGCTCGAGCACGCGGTCGCAGACGCCGGAATCCTCGACTGCCTGCTCTATCAGATCATCAACGAAGGTTCGTATGTCTGTCATGCCCACAACGTGGAGACCGTGGTCCGAGCCGATGGCGAGATCGGGGATTCGGGCAGTGCCAGATTGAATGGCGTACCCGATTCCGGTCGCAGTCCCCCATGTGGCAGCGGTGCCCAAGAGAGCGCAGATGCCGAAGCCGAATACGGCGACAAGCGCAAGGAACCCGCACCCAACCCCAAGACATCCTTTGCCGTTCATTGCAGTTCCCCTTCCCCAAATGTCGGATTTGGAGGCCCGAAGCTCTCCATTGCCTGCAAGGTAGATGGAGGGTGGGGGAGGCGTCATCCCCAAGTCTGGGGAATCCAAACCGAGGATGGGCCAAGCAGAAGGGCGAGCGGAGCTCAGCCGAAAGGAGCGGCGACCCGAATGGATGGGGTCGCCGCAGATGTGGGCAAGGCGCCTCATTGACGGTCAAGGTATCGGCGCTCGCCCCTCAACCTCAGCCTACACCCATTCTGGAGCGCAATACCCGACGGCTTTCCGCCGATCTCCCAACGCCTTCCGCCAAAGAAGGCCGGGAGGGCCCTGCGCCCGGCTGCGTCCACGGTGAGCTGTCTGCGGGGCAGCCAGGACGTCAGGTGGGCGTGAGGTCACGCTTGACGACGAATCCGCGCCGGGCCCCTTCGGCGACAAAACCCGCGCCGCTCATGGCCTTCTCAACCGGGACCACGCCCGGCGGGACCTTGCCCCCGGCGATAGCATGCGTCAGGATGGCGGCATGCCATCCCGTGCCTTGCTCCATAGCCGTGAAGCCCGTCGTTTCATCCAGATAGTGGATCAACTCGACGTTGACATCGGTCGGCCTGCCCGCGCGGGTCCCGCGTGCCAGGATGCGAATGATGATCAGGTCGCGTTCACCCGGGGCGGCGCGGATCTGCGGATCCCACAACGCGTGCAGCACCTGCCGAGGGGCCAGCCGCACGCCACCGACGTCCATCGTCTCCGGGTTCAGCAGGCCAAGCTGCTGGATCACCTTGAGCTGGGCGAAGCTGCCCGGGTAGCGCAGCGTCTTGTTCTGCAGCACCTCCAGCCGGCCGGCGAAGGTCAGCGCCGCGGTGGTCAGGCCTCCGGCAGTGGTGAACGCCTCCAGGGGCCCAATCGGTGCGGGGAACTCGACGATCTCAAGTTCCTCGAGGGCCGGCAGGCGGACGGTTCGCCCATCGCGGATGTACAGGCAGTCACCGTAGAACTCATTGGTCAGTCCCTCGATGCTGAATCCGAGCCGGTAGTTCCAGGGAGGCTGCGGGTCGGCGGGTAGCCCGCAGTCCCACATGAGAACCTCCCGCGGCTCGTCCAGCTGTTCCATGGCGTAGATGATCAGCGACGTGCCCATGCCGGGCACCTGGCCGCAATCCGGGACGATGCAGGCGCCGGAGGCGATGGCCTGCGGGGACAGGTCAAGCTGCGCGCACACAACGTCGGAGTTGCCGCCCAGATCGGTCATCCCGCATCCACAGGCGATAGCGGCGCGCGTCAGGCCCAGGTTGAAGAAGTACGGGACGGCGCTGACGAAGGCGCGGACATCGTTCGCTCGCAGCCAGCCCTCGACCCGGGCGGGATCGCCGGCATCGAGCACCGCCGGTCGGGCCGCCGCCCGGCCCAGCAGCCGGTTCACCCTCTCGGTCGCCGTCCGCGCCAGGTCCTCCCGGCTGTCGGCCAGGAGGACTTCGGCCCCCTGACCGAAGCGTGCCAGGTCGTAGGCGGCCGCTGTGCCCTGGCGGCCGGCGCCGATCACCGCGAACCGTGCTTCCATCGAACCTCCTGTTGAAGCCCATGCCCAGGGAAGACAGACGGCGATTATAGAAGGAAAGGCCGCCGACGGGCGTCGGTGTGGGGGTTCAGGTATAATCCGCGCGCCCCAAGCTGGCATCGAATGTGCATCCTGCCACCCGGGCATTACGGGGCGTGTCGTGGCCAAAGATCTGCGGCCAGCCGAGGACTTGTCGCTCGAGGAACTGGAAGCGCTGCTGACGCGCAAGCGGCTGGAGCGCCGTCAGGCGCGCCTGGAGAAGTTTCGGCAGAGCGGCCGGGCACTGGCCGTCAGCCCCGATCCGATCCCGGCCTCGGCCTTGCGGGCAGCGGAGCCTTTCCCTGGCGTCTCCGGCGAGGGCGAGGGTCACGGTGAGCCCACACCGCGGCGTCGACGCGGGCGGGGGGCTCTGAGCCAGGCCCTGCTGATCGTCGAGGTCGGTGCCGTGCTCGGGCTGGCCCTTGTCCTCTTCAGCGGCATGGGCGTCCTGCGCACGCTCAACCAGGAAGTTGCGGAAGCACTGGCAGGTCCGACGCCGACGGCCACGCCGCTGATCACCGCCGTCGTGCTGCCCTCCGGCCACACGCCTCCGACCTCGCCGGGCGGCGCGGCGCCAAACGAGGCTGAGATCCCGGCCAACCTGCGGCCCCTGGTTCAGTCGCTGAGCCAGGTTCCGCTTCCGACGCCGGGTCCCGAGCAGGCGCGGGCCATGTTCATCCCGGCATTGTGGAACGACCCGGCGCCGGTGGTTCAGGGCGACGGATGGGATCAACTCAAGAAGGGCGTCGGGCAGCACGCGGGAACGGCGAACCCGGGCCAGAAGGGCAACCTGGTCGTCTCGGCGCACAATGACATCTTCGGCGAGCTCTTCCGCCACCTGGACCAACTCAAGCCCGGCGACGAAGTGCTGATCTCGACGGCCACGCGCCAGTGGGAGTACCGTGTGACCGGGGTCCAGATCGTCGAGCCGACAGACGTCAGCGTTATGGCCCCGACGGAGCGTCCGACGCTGACGATGGTCTCGTGCTACCCCTACCTCGTGGACAACCAGCGGATCGTCGTCTTTGCCGAACTGACCGGCGGATAGCGACCGCGGGATATCGATCGGATGGAGTGAGAAGGTGGGCAAAGCAACGCGCAAGACTCAGCGCCGGCCGGCGGCCGGATCGGTGACGACCTCAGCCATACGGAAGCCCGAGGGTGCGGTGGGGCCGGGAAGGGGGGAATTCAACCCGGACTACACGCACGTGGTCAAGGATCTTCGGCGCATCGGCTTGCTGGCCGGCAGCCTGATCCTCGGCCTGATCGTTCTGGCGTTCTTCTTGAAGTAGGGAGACCCCAGGGAGCACGGAATGCCCGCGCCCACTTCGATGCCGACGCCGCGTTTCAGCCTTCGGTGGAAGATCACGCTTCCGTTCATTGTGCTCGCCCTGGTCCTGAGCCTGGGCATGGTCTACTTGCTCAGCCGCACACTCGGGCAGGAGCAGCAGGACCGCTACCTGCGCCAACTGGTGGACAGCGGGCAGCAGGCGGCCGACGCAGTGGTGCGTGCGGAGAGCGACCTGCTGGCGATCGAGCGATTGATTGCCAACACGGAAGGTATTCTCGACGGCGTGCAGCGGGCCGACTCTGAAGCCCTGCGCGCCGGAGTCCTGCCGCTCGTGGTCAATGCCGGCGTGGACGTGGTTTCAGTTGTCGACGCACGGGGAACCAGCCTGCTCTCGGTCCGCCGCACTCCCGGGGGATCCGCGGGCGAGTACGGCACGCTGCGCGGCGAGGGGTTCTACACCTCCTGGCCGTTCGTCCAGCGTCTGCTGGCCGGGACAGCAGACAGCGAGATCGGCGACAAGCAAACGGGCGTGCATGCCATCCGTCTCGAAGAGCAGGATGTGCCCGTGTTCTTCGTCGGCGGCCCGGTGCGCGACACGGCGGGCAGCGTATACGGCGCCGTCCTGGTGGGCCGCTACCTCTCCGCCCTCGTCCCGCAGTTGGCCGAACAGGCCGGCGCCAGCGTGTCGGTGTATGACCAGTTCGATGGCCGGCTCCTGGCGACCTCGCTTGAGCCGGATGACCCGGGGGCGCTGACGCTGCCCAGTGACACGATCGAACGTGCCATGTCACCCGGCGAGGCCGGCGATCCCATCCGCAGCCTGCCCGTGTCCGGGACGGAATACACCGAGGTGCTGACGGCCTTCGTCGCCCGCCACGGGACCGAACCGCTCGGCGTCCTTGGCATCGCCCTGCCTCAACTGGCTCTGGCGGGAGGGACATCCGACGACGTCTGGCGCGTGATCCAGTTCGGCGCGGCGGCCCTGGTGCTGACCGTGGTCGCCGGCCTGATCATCTCCAACAGCATCACGCGGCCGATCATTGCCATCGCCGACGCCTCGGCTCAGGTCGCCCTGGGCAATCTCGAAACGCGCGTCGCCGACCGCGGGACGGACGAGCTGGCGGTTCTGGCACGCACGTTCAATCAGATGGTCGATGACCTGCGCGAGCGAACCATGGTGGATGTCCGGCCCGAGCCGGAGGTCACCAGCCCGTCCGTGGCGCGGGACCCGGTGCAGGCCCCCGCCGCCCAGGCCGTGGGACGAAGACGGGCATCCGTGTTGGCGCTCGAGGTGCGCGGTCTGGACGAGGCGGAGGAGGACCCCGAGGTCCTTCTGCGCGGGTTGCAGGAATGGCTGGCGATGGTCGCCGCGATCGTCGTCCGCCACGGCGGATCCATTGCGCGGGCCGGCGGAACGACCGTGGTCGCCCAATTCGGCCTTCCGCCAACGGTCGTCCCTCCAGCCGTCTCTGCACTGCAGGCGACCCATGCTGCCATGGACGTCCTCGAGGGATTGCGCTCCTTGAACGAAGGGCGTCTCGATCGAGGGCTGGGCGCTCTGCAGATCGGCCAGGCCGTGGCCACCGGAGACCTGGTCCTTGGCAGCCTGGGGGCCGAAGGTCGGTCGTACCCGGCTGTGCTCGGGGGCGCCCTGGCGGCTGCCGAAGGAATGCTGGCCATTGCCCGCGAGGCTGGGCCGGCGGCGGTACTCGTCAGCGAGGAGACGTACCGCAGCCTGGGGTCGGCCCAGCGCCAGTTCGTGTTCGGCCGCTTTGGCCGGGCCCAGGTGCGCGGCGTGGCCGGCGACCTGGGGATTCATGAGATCCGCGATCGCCTCGCCCGCCTGGTGGAACCCTCTGGGGAGGAGTAGTCCCCGGTACCCCTGGCGGCTGAGCCCGAGACATGCCCAGCCATGTCCCACAGGGACTGCTCTTTGTCCCGGATCCGGTCTCCTGGTAGGAAGGACGGTCCGGTTGTCCGCTGGCCGAAGGTGCCCTAGGCTGGAAGGGGCAGGGATCTGCCCCCACCATGGACGGCCGGGGGCGCGCCTGCTTGGGGTGATGGGCGGGGCCGCGGGGAGGCCTGCCCGGGAGACAAAGGTATGAAGGGGCCATCCGGTCGTCGCTGGTTGATGGGGGCTCTGGGCCTGTTCCTGGTCCTTATGGTTCTGTGGATCGCCGCCGCGATGCGCCTGAGCGCTGCGGCTGCGGCGCCCTCGAACCTGATGACCAGCCTGCGTTCGCGTCTCTCGGCCAACTACGCGCCCGATCCCGGCGGGAGCACGGTGCACTCGCTCCGGTTGTCGATCTTCCAGGAGGTTATGCAGGACCTAGGCATGTCGGATGACGAGGCGGCCGGCCAGAGCCAGGAGATGGAGGCCGAGATGCAGGCGCCTGTGCCGACGGCGACGGCGCGGGACTTCGAAGGCGCCAAGCCGTTCACTGCCACGCCGACTGTGACGCCGGTGCCGACGGAGACGCCGGTGCCGACCGCTACTCCCACCAAGACGCCGAAGCCTAGGCCGACGAAGACCAAGACCCCGGTCCCGACGGCCCCCCCGCCGCCTACGAGCACACCTTCCGGAGCGGATGTGGACCCGCCGGTCGTCACAAGCTGGACTACATCCAAGACCATCACCGGATGCACGGCGACCATCGACATCAACGCGGACATCTACGATGCACCGATGTCCAGCGGAATCTCCGGAGTCCAAGTCAAGTACAAAGTCCCCGGGTACGTGAGCTCCTACACATGGTTCGCTGACCTTGCCTACTGCACCGGCGGCATCCAGGGCGATGGGAGTTGGCAAGGGTGCTACGACGGCATCGTCACATTCGACAAGATCGCGAGTGGTTGGTGTGGAACGGTCAATCCTGGGCCGACCGACTTCCAGGTCGAGATCTACGTAAAGCCCATCGATAATCTCGGCCAGCACGGCTACTACCTGGTTGAGACGTTCAGCCTGCCGCACACCTGCGATTGACGATCGCTTGCTGCCCTCCTTGATCCGCAGATTGCCTCCCGCACCCAAGGTGCGGGAGGCGCATGAATCCGCCAGCGGTTGACTCCGGTGTAGAGCAGGCTGCGCCCGCAATCGGAGAGCGGCTCCCGACAAGGAGCCGCTCTCATCCCTTCCCGTTCAATCGGCACGAGCGAAATCCATATCCCAACCGGATCAGCGAGGGCGCCAGAAGGTCCAGTCTCAGAGGCGCCGAGCCCGTCCCGATCGGGCTTGGATGTGGCGGAAGGCGGGGATTGCTAGAACCGCCATCGGCACAAGCCTGAGCCCACACGGTGCGGCTGCGGGCGATGGGAGGTCCGCTTCCTGCTCCGGGTTGGCCGTCACGCCGTTCGGCGGGGTGCCGGGTCCTTCTTCACCCACCGGCGCAGGCAGGTCAAGCGCGTCGCCACGCTCGTCCGGGCCGGCAATCCGGTAGGCGGTTCCATCCACCACCACGATCACCCGGGTACCAAGAGCCAACGCCGCGCCGATATCGGGCCTCGATGCCGCCAGGGCGAAGTAATCCTCGGAGAGGAAGGGCACTGCGCTCGGCTTCATCGTCTCCGGATCGAAAGCCGTGTCGGTCCACACACCGTCGAGCAGCCGGAAGGTTCGTGTGCCCACGACCCGGACAACCTGAGCCGCCTCGCCTTCCGGGGCGAGCGGCACGTTGGCGCCACCCAGCGCCGACTCGGCCGCCGACCGCTCGACAGCGGCCTGCCCGGAAGGGGGTGCCGTCGGCTGCGACTGCAGCGACTTGAACGCGTCGGCGGCGATATCGCCGATCGCCTCGGCACCGAGCGCCTTCGGCTCCGTCACCAGGTACGAGGTGTACGGCGTGACGATCCCGTACTGGATGCTGAGTCGGACGACCTGATCGACGGTCTCCGAGTCTGCGCCGTGCAGCCGCAGGTCGTTGAGCAGTGCGCCGATCTTGCGCGTCGCCCACAGGCGCGGCAGGAAGTCGGGTCCGCCTGCGCTGCGCAGGCCGATCTCCGGATAGGAGAAACGCTCCCGCCGCCCGCCGACCTCGCCCGTCAACTCGAAGGTAGTCTCACCCGGATCCCGGTAGCGTCCGACGAGGATCAACTGGCCACCGGCGAACAGGTCAGGCAGGGTCTCGGTGACAAGGTCGTAGGCGCGCGCCTCGCCGAAGTCGAACT
>Ga0209253_10000394_pt1 | contig 36935 bp, 33 predicted proteins | sample FrelakmetBRP12BR_FD_187145 | JGI IMG/M metagenome (GOLD analysis project Ga0209253, IMG submission 187145) | Freshwater lake sediment microbial communities from the University of Notre Dame, USA, for methane emissions studies - BRP12 BR (SPAdes)... | ecosystem: Environmental > Aquatic >... | reverse complement strand
GCACCAGGACAGAATGAGCTACTCGCCGTGCGCGCCTGTCTTACCTAGACTTCTCCCCATTGAGCTGGCCGCGACTACTATCTTGAGCGCTCGGTCAGCGCGGCTGCAATCTTGCGGTGTGGTCGTCGAATAATCAAGCGCGGCGCGCAGGGACCTGATCCTCTCGACGATCCCCGAAATGAGCGAGACGCTTCGGTTCGGCATCGACCTCGGTGGCACGAAGACCGAAGGCATCATCCTCGATGCGACAGGCCGCGAGTACTTCCGCAAGCGGATTGCAACCAATTCCTCCCACTACGACGCGGTGTTGAGCGGCATCGTCGACCTTTACGGGGACATGCGGCGCGCGGCGGGTGATGCCCCGCACACGCTCGGCATCGGCACACCCGGCGCAGTGTCGAAGCGCACGGGACTCCTCAAGAACTCGAACACGGTCTGCCTGAACAGCAGGCCGGTCCCGAGAGACCTGCGCGAGCGCCTGGGGCACGAGCTCGTGATCGAGAATGATGCCAACTGCTTTGCAATGGCCGAGGCCCTGCAGGGCGCCGCGAAGGGGAGGCGCGTTGTCTTCGGCGTGATCATGGGCACCGGTTGCGGCGGAGGGATCGTCCTTGACGGCAAAGTGCACTCCGGCCTGCAGTCGATCGCGGGCGAATGGGGGCACATGTCGATTGATCCGAATGGGCCGCCCTGCTATTGCGGCCAGCGCGGTTGCGTCGAGACGTTCATCAGCGGGACCGGTCTCGAGCGCCGCTGCGCCGAGCTGACCGGCGACACACGGGGTGTTCCGGAGATCGTCGCAGCGTACCGCTCCGGAGAGCCCGGCGCCGTTGCGCTGATGGATGAGTTCTTCGCACGCTTTGGCCGCGCCCTGGCTAACGTCATCGCGATCATGGACCCGGACATCGTGGTGCTCGGGGGCGGCCTTTCGAACATCGACGAGTTGTACACCCGCGGGGTCGGTGAGACGGCGCGCCGGGTGTTTAGCGATTCCCTGGAAACCCCGATCGTGCGGCACAGGCTCGGTGACTCCGCGGGGGTGATCGGAGCCGCACTGGTGGGCCGTTGAGCGCGCCTCGGCTTGCGGGGGGTGTCCGACACAGTCAGTTCAGGGCTGTGCCTGTGATCCGAGAACGCGCCGGACGGCCTCTGGAGGTAGCGCGGACACCGGCCAGCGGGTTGCTTCGGTGCCGAGCCGCACGGCGAGGGCAAGTGCCTCAGACATCGACCAGCCTTTCACCAGAGCGTGGACCAGCCCTGCGGCGAAGGCGTCTCCGGCGCCTGTCGTGTCCACGGGTTCAACCGTTTCGGCGCGTGCTTCGAGCGTCTGATCGGGGGAGATGGCCTGAGCACCGATCGGGCCTCCCGTAACGATGAACCAGCGCAGGCCTTCGCCCGCGACCACCTTTCCATGGGCCCAGAGATTGCGCACCACCTCGTCCCCAAGATCGGACCGTGACGCGACGAGAATCTGTGCGGGAAGCGATCCCGGATCCATCGGCGGCACATGAGCGACCACTAGCGAAGTCCCGGCTTTTTCTGCAAGGAGCGGACCGAGGTCGCGGCGTCGGCTGCGCACGAACACCGCGTCGGCAGCGAGATCTCGCAGGCGGTGTGGCGGCTCGTCCTCTTCGCACCGGCCGAGGTTGGCAATCGTGCGTTCGCCGAAAGGGTCGACCAACACGACCGAGTGCGTGGTCGGGCGGTTTATCCGCGCGACTTGGGAGGTATCCACGCCGGCGGTTGCGAGTTCCCTTAGCAGCCAGTCAGCGTGGGCGTCGCGACCCACCGCAGAAACCAGTGTCACCCGATGACCGGCGCCCGCCAGCGTCACCGCCGTGTTGGCACCTCCGCCGCCAAGTCGGGACCCGGCCAGGACCCCGTTCAGGTGGGCACCAGGTCTGACCGGCTCGACCAGCCGGATCACTTCGTCCCGTGCGACCGTTCCGATGACAACGATCCACGCCACTTCTGCCTCCTCTAATCCCGCGACCGTCGCTTTGCAGCGCGTTGCGGTCCGCGCTCACGCAAGAAACAGCGCCGGATCCACGGCAGCCGCATTCAGATAGACGCTGAAATGCAGGTGTGGACCCGTGACGCGTCCCGTCGCGCCGACGCTACCGATGCCCCCGCCTGCTGCCACCGTCTCGCCGCGACGCGTGTCGATTCGGTCAAGATGCGCGTACAGGGTGAGGAATCCCTGACCGTGGTCAATGATCACCGTTTTCCCCGAGAAGAAGTAATCATCGACGTCGATCACGCGCCCACGAGCCGCGGCGACCACAGGCGTGCCGGTCGGCGCCGCAAGGTCCATGCCGTTGTGGGGACTCCGCGCTCTGCCGTTAAAGTAGCGGCGCAGCCCAAAGGAGTTGGAGCGCGGCCCCGGTGCCGGCTGAACCAGGCGTAGCGTGACCGGTGCAGTCTCCGAGAACGTGCGCCGCACGCGTTCGAGATGAGCCCGCTCGCGCTGATAGCGCACAAGGTCTGACGCCGACAGTTCCACCTGACCAGGCTTCACGCTGAGGTGCTGTTCCGCATAGGTCTTGGGAGCGACGTCGATCGCGTAGCGCTCTTGTGCGCCGTTCGGCACCTCCGCAACGGCCCACAGCCGTGAACCCGGCTTGGCATCGAGCGAAATGCCGATGAGGGCGATCCAGATCTGCCGGTCGCGCACGACCAGCGCGCGCTCATTCCCAATCCGTACGCGGGGCGCGCCGGAGGACTCACCGAGGGCGACTTGAGCCACACCTCCCGGCACCGTTGCCGTTCTCGGGACATCGACCCCGGATGCCGCGCGCACGTCATGAAAGCAGAACACCAGGGGGCCAAGGCCGGCGAGGAAACGACGTCGATTCATGGATACGGTAACCACGGCAGAAAGGTAGGCATTCGAATGTACTCCCTGCAAGACCAGGCACGGCAGTCGCCGGTCAATCCTTCGACTTCGCGGTACCGACTGATCGAGAGCAAGCCGCCCCCCTGGGAGAGCGGCTGCCCGAATCAGGTGCTGAAGGGGTGGCGCAGGACGATCGTCTCTTCGCGGTCCGGACCGGTCGATATCAGATCAATGGGAACAGCGCAGGCCTCCTCGATGCGATTCAGATACCGCTGGGCTGCATCGGGCAGTCCACCAAACCGCTTGATGCCAACCGTACTGCCGGACCACCCTGAAAGTTCCTCGTAAACCGGTTCGCATTCCGCGAGTGCCTCGGCTCCAGCCGGCAGAATATCCAGATCGAGTCCCCCGACCCGGTAGCCCACCCCGATTCGAAGGCTTTCGAAGCCGTCCAGCACGTCGAGCTTCGTCACACACAGACCCGACACGCCGTTGATCTGAATCGACCGCTTCAGCGCCGCCGCATCGAACCAACCGCAGCGGCGAGGCCGTCCGGTCGTGGCCCCGAACTCGTTGCCGCGCGCTGCGATCTGACGCCCCGTTTCGTCCGCGAGCTCGGTCGGGAAGGGTCCAGAGCCCACGCGTGTAGTGTAGGCCTTTGTGATGCCAAGAACATAATGCAGCGCCCCCGGACCAACCCCGCTTCCCGTGGCTGCGGCGCCCGCGACGCAGTTGCTCGAAGTAACGAACGGATACGTCCCGTGGTCCACGTCGAGCAAGGTGCCCTGGGCGCCTTCGAACAGTAGGCGGTTCCCGTTCCGCTGGGCCTCGTAGAGCATCCGCGGAACATCCCCCACGAGGATCTCGATGCGCTCCGCAAGGGCGAGCGTCTCCTCCAGGGTCTCCTGGAAATCCACGGCTGGGGCTCGATAGAACCGCTTGAGCGCGAAGTTGTGGTAGTCAAGCACCTCACCAAGCTTCGCTGCAAAACGCTCGCGGTGAAACAAGTCCTGGAGGCGGATCGCGCGCCGCGCGACCTTGTCCTCGTAGGCCGGCCCGATGCCGCGCCCGGTCGTGCCGATTCGCGCGTCGCCCTTCGCGGCCTCGCGCGCATGATCCAGCGCGATATGGCAAGGAAGTATGAGAGGGCACGCCTCGCTGATCACGAGCCGGCTCACCACATCGACACCCGCCGCCTCGAGGGTCTCGATCTCCTGCACCAGCGCTTGCGGGGACACGACCACGCCATTGCCAATGTAGCACCGGACACCCGTACGAAGAATGCCCGATGGAATGAGATGCAGGACGGTTCTGGTCCCGCCGATGACAAGTGTGTGTCCGGCGTTATGGCCGCCCTGAAAACGCACCACGCCCTGTGCGTGATCCGTCAGCCAGTCCACGACCTTGCCCTTGCCTTCGTCGCCCCACTGGGTGCCGACGACCACCACGTTGCGTGACATGCCTCTTTGATCTTCCCCGTGAAGATGCAGGAGCGGGCTACAGCATCGACCCCGAGGGCACAACCTGCCAGCGACCGTCTACCTGCCGAAGCTCGCGATCGACCGCCAGTCCCTCCCCCGAGCGCAGTCGGCCGGGAAGATTCGCAATTACGATCTCGCCGGCGTCCCGCAGCGCCCTCATTGTCTCACGCAAAGCGGGATCATTCGAACAGGGAGCGAGGATAGCCTTTGCCCGCGGCCGCGCGTCACCCAACGTGGCAATGTCGCGCAGATCGAGCGTAAAGCCGGTGGCAGGACGGGCGCGACCGAACGCCCGTCCGATCTCGTCATAGCGGCCGCCGTGCCCGACAGCGTCGGAGTACCCATCCCGGTAAGCGGTAAACACGATGCCGGTGTGATAGTGGTAGCCGCGAAGTTCTCCCAGATCGAAGGAGCAGCGCACGGGAGCATCCGCTATGGCCCCCGCTGCCTGCCCCAGCTGCTCCAGCGCGGCATGGATCTCGGGGACATCGGGCAGCCGCCGGCGGGCCTCGTGCAGAACCTGCGGCCCACCGAAGAGTTCACCCAGCGCAAGCAATGCCTCCGCGATGTCTCCGGGCAGCCCGGCAACCTGCTCCCGGAGCCCGGGAAAGTCCTTGCCCTGGAGCGCACGGGAAAGCGCCTCTTCCTGGTCCGCACCGATGCCTCCGCGTTCCACCAGCGCACGGAAGGGGCCAACATGACCGAGGTCTAACTGCAGCCCACCGCAGCCCGCACGCTCGAGCGCATCCAGCATCAGCCGCTGGATCTCGATATCGCTTTCGATGCCGCCGTGGCCGTAGAGCTCGGCGCCGATCTGGTAGAGCTCGCGCCGCCGCCCAGCCCCGCCCGGCAGGGCGTGCAGAACGCTGCCCGCATAGCACAGACGCGTGATACCTGGTCGATTGAGGATGTGCGCGTCGATCCGTGCGACCTGAGGCGTGATATCGGCGCGCACCCCGAGCAGGCGCCCGGATATCTGATCGACGACCTTGAACGTTCTGAGGTCGAGGTCCCTACCGCTGCCAGTGATCAGCGATTCCACATACTCGACAAGCGGCGGGGTAACCAGCTCATACCCGTACCCTCGGAAGAGATCGAGCAACATGCGCCTGAGCGACTCAATGCGGTCCGCCTCTGCGGGGAGAATGTCGTCGAAATGGTCGGGAAGGCGCCAGTTGTGCATGGTCATTCGCGGCCGGCTCCTATCCGGCCGCTCGGGCGCAGTCAGTGAATCAGCAAGAGCAACAGCACGCCGGCGAGCATCGACGTAAGGCCGATGAACCGAATCTGCCCGTCGGTGAGCTCGATCATGCGCCGGAATGCTTCTCTCCACACCGAGGGTGAGAGAAACGGCAGCACACCCTCAAGCACGAGCACCAGAGCTACCGCGGTGAGCAGCGTGCTCGTCATAGGCGGCGTGCGCAGAACACTTGTCGGTTAGCCGCGCCGTCTCGCCGGTAGAAGCTGCGGATTCACTTCGATCCCCTCATGCCCGCGCCCTGGCTTCTGTAGTACTTGAAGAATTCGGTGTTCGGATCCAGCACCACCACGTCGCTCTTGTTCTTGAAGCTCTGCCGGTATGCTTCCAGGCTGCGGTAGAAAGAGTAGAATTCGGGGTTAGCCTGGAACGCCTGCGCATAGATGGCGGAAGCCCTGGCATCTCCCTCACCTTTGGTCTTCTGCGCCTCGCTGTAGGCCTCGGCGAGGATCACCTCGCGCTGCCGGTCGGCGTCCGCCCGGATCTTCTCCGATTCTGCCGCACCGGTCGAGCGCAGCTCATTGGCGACCTTTTTCCGCTCCGCGTCCATGCGGCGGTACACGGACTCGCTAACATCCTGGGGCAGGTCGACTCGCTTCAGCCGCACGTCCAGCACCTGAACACCGATCTTCTTCGCATCCTCGTTCGCCCGATCGCGCATGAGGTCCATGATCTTGTCGCGCTCCCCCGAGACGACATCGTGAATGGTGCGCTTGCCGAACTCGGCCCGGAGGCTGTCATTAATCGTTTGCAGCAGCCGTGTCTGCGCGCGCAGTTCGTCGCCGCCAACGCTGATGTAGTGCTGCTTGACATCGGAGATGCGCCACTTCACGAAGTAGTCCACCAGCACATTCTTCTTCTCCGAGGTGATAAACCGCTCCGGCTCCGACGTCTCAAAGGTCTGGATGCGCATGTCGAAAAAACGCACGTTGTCCGCCAGCGGTACCTTGAAATACAAACCTGGTTTAGTCGTCACCGATATGATCTCCCCGAATCTCAGCACGATTGCGCTTTGCCGCTGATCGACCGTGAACATGGATAGGCTCAGGATTATGAGGGCAACGATCGCGGCGACGAGGATGAGCCCGATGTGGCGCGACATCATCGCGTCTCCCTTTCCCGGCCGCGGAAGGTCTCCCGGGAGCGGGTCGACGTTTCCGGCGGCGGTGTCACCTCTGGCGTGGCCGCAGGCTTAGCGGACGCTGCGTCTGGCGCGGATGCGTTGGCCGCAGTGAGCTGGATTAGCTTGTCGAGCGGCAGCATCAGGATACTGTTGCCGCCTTTCTGATCGACCAGCACCTTCGTCACATTGCCGAAGATCTGCTGCATCGTGTCCAGATACATCCTGTCGCGGGTAACGCCAGGCGCCTTTTGGTACTCCACGAGTACCTGCTGGAAGCGGCTCGCGTCACCCTCCGCCGTAGCGATGACCCGCTGCCGGTACCCTTCGGCCTCCTGAGTCAGGCGCGACGCCATCCCCGCCGCACGCGGGATCACGTCATTGGCATACGCCTGTCCCTCGTTCTTCAGGCGCTCTCGATCCTGCCCCGCCTTGACTGCGTCGTCGAACGCGGCCTGCACCTGCTCGGGTGGCTGCGCATTTTGCATCGTAACCTTGCTCACCTCGATCCCGGTCTGATAGCGATCGAGGATTTCCTGCAGCAACTTCTGCACGGCTGCGGCGACCTGCTCGCGACCCTCGTAGAGCACGAAGTCCATCTTGCTCTTGCCGACGACCTCGCGTATGGCGGTTTCCGCGGCCTGCATCACGGCGTCGTCGGGGTTGCGGTTGTTGAACAGAAATTCCTCTGGACTCTTCAGCAGGTATTGCACGGCGAACTGCAGGTCAATGATGTTTTCGTCATCCGTGAGCATCAACGATTCCTTGAGAACCTTGCTCTTGACGTTGTTCCGGTAGCCGATTTCCACCGTACGAACCTGCGAGACGTTGACGATCTCCGCGCTCTCGAACGGAAACGGAATGTGCCACCGCAACCCCGGCTGAGTGGTCTCGATGTATTTCCCGAATCGCAGCACGACGCCGCGCTGGCTCGCATCGACGATATAAAAGCCGCTTGCCAACCAGAGCGCGACAGCAATTGCCACCACCAACCCGGCTCCCCCCGGCAGGCGCGCGAACGGGGAGGGACGGGGTTCGGTGGGCCCCCCCGTGCCCCGCCCACCGAACATGCGGTTGAACTTCTGCGTCAGGTTGCGCCACAGTTCGTCGAGGTCCGGCGGACCTTCGCTGTTTCCGCGGCGACCCCAATTGGGATCATTGAGAGCCACGTGCCGTCCCGTTTGCGTCGTTGGGTTCGAGGGGAGCTAGTAGGCAGGTTCGCTCGCTGTCGTCCGACCGGTTGGCCTTGCCGTGAGCGATGCGCACGTCGGACAGCTATGCAGTTGCGATGTTCCGCGGGAGCAAATCAGCGCATGCCTCGTCGAGCGCGAATTGAATTAGCTCGACCCCTGCCCCCGTGAGAGCGCTCGAAAAGATGCGCGTGATGTTACCACAATCGTCCCTCTCGACCGTGGGAGGCAGTCCGACCAGGTCGATCTTGTTCAGAACCTGGACTTGCGGAATCTCACCCGCGCCAATCTCCGCCAACACCTCGTTCACCTGCTCGATCTGGGCCAAGCGGTGTGTGCTCCGCGCGTCGACAACGTGCAACAGGAGGTCCGCCTGCGCGGTCTCCTCGAGCGTCGCACGAAAAGCCGCGACCAGACTGTAGGGGAGGTGGCGGATGAAACCGACGGTGTCCGACAGTACGACCGCCGCGCCCGACGGAATGAACGCCCGACGTGTCGTCGTATCGAGCGTCGCGAACAGCCGATCCGCCGCATACGTCCGCGCCCGGGTGAGCGCGTTGAAAAGCGTCGACTTTCCTGCATTGGTGTATCCGACCAGCGAGACCGATAGAACGGTCCCGCGGCGGCGGGCGCGACGTTGCGTTTCCCGCTGCCGCTGCAGTTTGTCGAGCCGATCCTTGAGGACCTTCACCCGCCTTCCAAGTAGGCGGCGGTCCGTTTCGAGCTGCGTTTCGCCCGGACCCCTGAGACCGATGCCGCCCTTTTGGCGCTCGAGGTGCGACCAGCCGCGGACCAGTCGCGTTGCAAGATGATCGAGCTGCGCAAGTTCGACCTGGAGCTTGCCTTCGTGGCTGCGCGCGCGTTGCGCGAAAATGTCCAGGATAAGCGCAGTGCGATCGACCACGCGGCACCTCAGCCGGATCTCGAGATTCCGCTCCTGCGCCGCGGTAAGCTCGTGATCGAAAATGACGAGCGAGGCGCCGGAGGCGGCGACGACCCCCGCGATTTGCTCCACTTTGCCGCTACCCGCGAACAAGGCGGGGTCGGGGCGATCGCGTCTCCCCGCAACGACCCCGGTTACCTTGACGCCTGCACTGGCTGCAAGCTCGCGCAATTCCCCGAGACTTTCAGCGTGTTCACCGGTGCCGAAGTCGAGGCTGACGAGTACCGCCTCCTGACCCACGTCGGGGCGATCAAGCATTAATTTCGCCGTGATCACCCGCTTGCAGGTGCACCGGACGGGATGGAACCACAGTGGAGATCGCATGCTTATACACCATCTGGGTCACCGTGTTACGGAGCAGCACCACGTATTGGTCGAACGACTCGATTTGCCCCTGCAGCTTGATGCCGTTGACGAGATAGATCGAGACGGGAATGTGCTCCTTACGCAACGCGTTGAGGAACGGGTCTTGTAGCGTTTGCCCTTTTCCGCTCATTTCTGCTCCAGAATGTTGGCAGTTGGGCTGCCAACTGTACTTGAAATTCCTTCGTAATACCACCCGCAAGCCTACGTGCTCACGACCTCGGACGACTTGTGCGCTGCACGAAGGGGTTTGTGCCTTGGCGCAGCTCGATCCGCAGTGGCGTCCCGCTCAGTTCGAAAGTCTCGCAGAAGAAATGTTCCAGAAACCGAATGTAACTCGCCGGCACCTGATCCACCGCGTTGCCGTGAATCACAATCACGGGTGGATTCGTGCCACCTTGATGGGCGTAGCGCAGCTTCGGCCGTACCAGTCCAGAGCGAGGCGGTTGCTGGCGTGCGACGGCTGCCTGAAGGGCGCGCGTAAGTCTGGGGGTAGGCAGACGGACCATGGCGGCAGCATAGGCACCATCGAGCGCTGTGAGCAGCTCGCGCAGACCCATGCCCTTGAGTGCCGAAATGAAGTGCCAGCGCGCGAAATCGAGGAACCTGAGCTTGCGGTTGAGCTCCTTCTTGACCCGCTCCCGCTCTGCGAAGGCAAGCCCCTCCCACTTGTTGACAGCGACAACGAGCGCCCTGCCGGCTTCGACGATGAACCTGCCGATGTGCGCGTCCTGATCGGTGATGCCGTCGCGGGCATCGAGCACCAGGATGACTACATTTGCCTCTTCCACCGCCTGCAACGTCTTGACGACGGAAAACTTCTCGGCAACGCCGTCGACCTTCCCACGCCGTCGCAGCCCCGCCGTGTCGATCAGCGTGTAGCGCCGCCCGTTGCGCTCAAAATCGACGTGAATCGCATCGCGCGTGGTCCCGGGCTCCTCGTACGCGATTACCCGCTCGGCGCCGATTAGGGCGTTGACGAGGGTCGACTTGCCGACGTTCGGGCGGCCGACGACCGCGATCTGCGGATGGCGGATGGTTTCCTTTGTCAAACTGGCGACGGCAGACGATGCGGAGGCCGGAAACGCGGATTCCACGAGGACCGAGACACCTTCGCCGTGGGCGGCGGACACGGCGATCGGGCCACCGAGACCGAGTTCGTGAAACTCCACGGCTGCGGCTTCCGGCGCCAGACCTTCCGCCTTGTTCGCGGCAACCACCACGCGTCGGCCTGTCCGTCGCAGTTGTTCCGCAATGCTGCGGTCGCCGGGCGTGAGACCCTCTCGGGCGTCCACTACGAAGACAATCACGTCCGCCTCATCGACCGCCTGGAGGGTCTGCCGCGCCATCTGGTACAGAATTCCAGCTTCCGCATCGGGCTCGAAGCCGCCGGTATCGACAACCAGAAAGGGAATCTCCCCAACGCGCCCGTGGCCATACTGGCGGTCGCGCGTAAGGCCCGGCAGGTCGGCAACGAGTGCCGCCCGACTGCGCGTCAGTCGATTGAAGAGCGTGGACTTGCCAACGTTGGGTCGTCCCACGAGGACGAGGGTCGGAAGCATGGGAAGATGCAATTACCGCGCAGAGAAGAGGGCTACCGGTTACTTCACGTCGATGGCGTATAGCCCACCCTTGCGGGTCTGGACGAGGATGTCATTCTCCAGCGCGATCGGCGGCGCGACGATGGCGCTGCCATCCGTAGCGAGGCGGGCGGCAAACGCACCGTCCTCCCGATTCAGGACGTGCACATACCCCTCGAAATCACCGACGACGACATAGTCCCGGTGCACGAGCGGAGCGCTGACGCGCCGGTCAGCGAGCTTGTCCTGTTTCCACAGGCTGCTGCCCGAGAGCTTGTCGAGGGCGATGACCGCACCGCGGTCGTCGGTCACGTAGATCGCCGATCCCGCCACAGCAAGCCCGGACGCACTCGAGACGTCGCGTCCCCACAATGGCGTACCTCGGGCCGCGTCGAAGCATGCGATGCGCCCCTGAAATGCGACCGCACACAGCTGGTTCGCGTCGAGCACGGGAAGGCTCGTCACGTCCGCCACCCGTTCCAGTTCCGTGGCTCCGCGCGGTTGCGCGACGGTACCCTCCCAACCGAGTGCTCCGTTCTGAGCGTTGAGGGCCACCACTTTGCCGCCGGGGTAGCCCGCAAAAACCGCCCCCCGCGTGACCAACACGCCCGCGAAACTGCGCAGGGTAAGCGCTGGCGTGCTGCGCTGGTACACCCACTTGCGCGAACCGTCCGCAGCGTTGAGTCCGTAGATGCGACCATCGCCGCTGCGTGCGATCACCAAACCGTCGGCGTACTGGGGAGGTGCCAGCACTTCAGTGCTGAGTTGAGCGGTCCAGCGCACCTGTCCCTGTCCGTCGAGGGCAAGAACCTCGCCTTTCTTCGTCCCGACCAGAATATAGTCGTTCCGCGCGCCAACGCCACCCGACACCGGGCGGTTGGTGGTGTGACGCCACAGCTCGCGCCCGTTCTCGCCAAACGCGGTGACTTTTCCGTTCGCGGCAGCGGCATAAACGACGCCATTGTCAACTGCAGGGAAGAAAACATACGGCCTCGCATCGCCGACCCGCTCGCTCCAGCGCACGGAGACGGACGCGGTGGGAGTGAAGTTCACGAGCTTCGCCGCTTTGTCCTTCGAGCTGCTGAAGGCCCAGTCGTACAATCCGGCGAAGCCCTCACCCGTGCTCTGGCAGCCCGCGAGCAGGGCGACCCCCGCGGCGAGGAGGCACCCGGCCAGACGGGGTGAAAGCGTCACGGCGCCTCTCCCAGCGCGTCGAGCTTGATCTGAACGAGATTGCGCGGGTTGCTGCCGATCGGAAGCTTGTCGGCAGCGGCCTTATAGGCCGCTCGCGCTTCTGGGACCTTGCCCTGCAAGCTGAGCACATCACCCCGCAGCTCGGCGAATAGCGGAGCGGTCGCTTCGGTATGCTTGGCATCCAGTTGCTGGAGCGCTTCGTCATAGCGCTTTTCGTCCATCAGAACCGCCGCCAGGCGCAGACGCGCGATATCGCGCGTTGCGTCGTCCCGCGCGCGGTCCGCCGCCCAGGTGAGGTTATCTTTCGCGGCGGCCAGGTTCCCCGCGTCGACGCTGGCCTTCGCCGCGGTGAGGCTGGCGAGCGCAGCGTAGCCGCTGTCCGCATGCTCCTTGACGAGGATGGCCGCGAGCCCTTCGACCTTCTTGGGATCTCTCGCCTGTACGCTCTCGAGCAATTGCCCGTAGAGCGTCGCCGCCTGCAGCGCCCGCGTCTGCTTGTAATAGCGCCAGCCCTGCACGGCCGCCACAGCGACCACGAACGCGATCACCCCGAGGATGACCATGCGCCCGTTGTCCTTCCACCAGGCCTTGACGGCGTCCAGCTTTTCCTGTTCTTCGAGATCGTAGACTGCCATATTCCTCCCAATTACCCCTCATTGGCCCCGGATGAGTCTGGGCAGCTCATGGGGCGCGACCTGCACCTGTTCCTTGAGCTCCCGCAAGGGCTTGAGACCCGCCCGCCCGCTTGCCGCTTCGGTGTCGCCAACGATGACAGCAAAGCGTGCGCCGCTCGCGTCGGCCCGCTTCATCTGGCTCTTGAAGCCACCCCCACCGCAGTGGAAGATGACGCGCAGACCTGCTTCACGCAGGCGCTCGGCCAGCTCCCAAGCGAACCGGCCGGCAGCCGCTCCCTGGTGCACTAGATACACATCGATACCCGGCGACTCGGGGCGCAGACCCTGCTCGTCCATGAGCGCGAGCACCCGCTCCACGCCGATCGCGAATCCACACGCCGGCGCCGCTTTGCCGCCCACCTGTTCCACCAGGCTGTCATACCGGCCGCCAGCGCATAGCGTGCCCTGGGCCCCCAGTTGTCCCGTCACCCACTCGAAAACAGTGAAGTTGTAGTAATCGAGCCCGCGCACCATCCGCGGGACGATTTCATACTCCACCCCCGCCCCGCGGAGCAGCGCCTGCAGATCCTCAAAGTGCTTGAGCGATACCTCGTCCAGATCATCGAGGAGGCGGGGCGCACCCTCGATCAGGGCCGCGAGCCCCGGATCCTTGCTGTCCAGCACTCGGAGCGGATTGCGTTCGCAGCGACTGCGGAGCTCGTCGTCAAGCTGGTCCCAATGACAGCGCAGATAGTCCTTCAAGCGCGTGCGGTGGCGCGAACGATCCTCCGCCGTGCCAAGCGTATTGATCTGTAGCGCCACGTCCGTCACACCCAACCGCCGCCAAAGGCGGGCAATCATGACGAGGTGTTCCGCGTCGACGTCGGGCCCCGGATATCCGAGGGCCTCCACCCCTACTTGATGAAACTGTCGGTAGCGACCCTTCTGGGGCCGCTCGTGGCGGAACATGGGACCCTGATACCAGAGGCGCTGGGCGCCACCGTACAGGAGGTTATGCTCTAGTACCGCCCGCACGCAGGATGCAGTCGCCTCGGGGCGCAACGTGAGGCTCTCGCCGTTCAGTCGGTCGACGAAGGTGTACATCTCCTTCTCGACGATGTCCGTCACTTCGCCGATTGTCCGGACAAAGAGGTCTGTCTTCTCCACGAGGGGCAGCCGGATCTCGCGATACCCGTAGCTCGTCAGCCAGCCGCGGACGGTGTCCTCAAAGAACTGCCACACATGGCTGTCCACCGGCAGGACGTCGTTCATGCCGCGCACAGCTTGCAGGGTTGGCTTCATCGCAGAGTGAGAGAAGGCGAGCGGCGCAAAAAAATGCCGCGCATTATACGTCGCTGGCCTGGCGCGCGCGGCCCAGGTCAGGGGTCGACCGCAGCCGGCTCGGACGCCGCTGCAGGCTCTTGCGCGGCCCCATAGCTGCGCTGCACGTAAGCCTCGACCAGGGCGTGGAATTCCTCCGCGATGCGGTCGCCCCGCAGGGTAACGGTCTTCACGCCGTCAACGAACACCGGGGCGGCGGGTTGCTCTCCGGTCCCCGGTAGGCTGATGCCGATGTTCGCCTGCTTGCTCTCGCCTGGCCCGTTCACGACGCAGCCCATGACGGCAACTGTCATCTCCTCGACGCCTGGATATCGAGTGCGCCAGATCGGCATCTGCTCCCTCAAGTAACCTTGAATCTTGTCCGCGAGTTCCTGAAAGAACGTGCTCGTGGTACGCCCGCAGCCCGGGCACGCCACCACCATCGGCGTGAAGGAGCGCAGCCCCATGGTCTGCAGAATTTCCTGCGCCACCACGACTTCGCGGGTTCGGTCGCCGCCCGGTTCGGGCGTGAGCGACACCCGTATCGTGTCGCCGATGCCTTCCTGCAGCAGGACTGCTAGCGCTGCAGTCGAGGCCACGATGCCCTTCGATCCCATGCCGGCCTCGGTTAAGCCCAGATGGAGGGGATAGTCGCAGCGCGCTGCGAGCGACCGATACACCGCAATGAGATCCTGGACGCCACTCACCTTGCAGGAGAGCACAATCCGGTCGCCGGGCAGACCCAGGGCTTCAGCCCGCCCCGCGCTGGAAATCGCAGATACGATCAGCGCCTCCCGCACGACGGCCCCCGCGTCAAGAGGTTGCCGCCTGCGTGCGTTGTCGTCCATCATTCCCGCGAGAAGATCTTGATCCAGGCTGCCCCAGTTCACGCCGATTCTAAGCGGTTTGTCATATCGGCATGCGATTTCGACGAGCGTGGCAAACTGCTCGTCGCGCTTGGCACCATAGCCGACGTTGCCGGGATTGATTCGGTACTTATCAAGCGCCTGCGCACAATCCGGAGCCTGGGTAAGCAGCCGGTGGCCGTTATAGTGGAAGTCGCCAACGATCGGTACCTGGCATCCGCGGCGATCGAGCAACTCTCGGATCGCTGCAACCTTCCGCGCGGCTTCCGGCCTGTCCACGGTGATCCGAACGATCTCCGACCCCGCTCGCGCGAGCGCGTGGATCTGCTCCGCGGTGGCGAAGGCGTCGGCGGTATCGGTGTTCGTCATCGACTGGACGACAACCGGTGCGTCGCCGCCGATCACAACGCTGCCCACCCGCACTGCACGGCTGCGCCGGCGGGACAGCGGTCCGTGCAACTCACTCATTCTGCTCACTCCAGGGTAAACCGGGCGACGTCAACCTTCGTGTAGGGCGCGATATCGACGGGCTGGTCGTTCCAATGGACCTTGACGCTGGATGCAGCACCGATCACCAGTCGCAGCGGTGGAATGCCCTGTGCGGACCTTTCCGTGCCGGCCTTGCCGAGTTGGTTCATGATCCGATTACCGTCCCGATCCTTGATCTCCACCCACGCATCCCGGGCAAACTGGAGGCGAACGATTCCTTGCCCCGATACCGCAGCCGCAGTTGGCGGCAGGCTAGCAGCAGTGCCCGTGGCACTCGCGACTGGGGCCGACATGGCGGCGGACTCGGCGGGCACTGGACCCAAGACCTCGGCGGGTGCGTTGGCGGGCGTCTGGGCAGTCGGTTGCTCCGAGGGGGCCGTTGAAGCCTGCCCGGACGCTGGTCTTGGCGTGCCACTCCGCGCCGCTGCCGTCGTGCGCTCCGCCGCCCCCGGGGGAGGCGGAAAAGCGAAGAAATCGGGGTTCACGTAGTACTCGTAGGCACCCAGCAGAACGGCGATGACCAGCAACCCGCCGAGCACACCGAGCCAGGGTCGATTCGCGCGATCGAACTCCACCTCGCGCCGGCGGTACCTTCCTTTGCTCTGTTCGTCGGCGGGCGGTGGCTGCACCGCACCGACCAACGCATCCGGGTCCAGTTGGACCAGCCTGGCGTAGTTCCGCAGGAACCCCTTAACGATCACGGAGCTCTTCGGTAGGCGCGAGAGGTCGTCCGCCTCAAGCGCCACGACCTGAGGCACGGAGAGCTTGATCTGCCGGGCGACGTCGGCCACGGACAGGCCAAGGGCTTGTCGTGCGGCAGCGAGCCTAGCGCCGACGCTCAGGACACGCGATCCCGACAACGAAGGCTCCGCGGGCCCGTCGACGACCTGATCCTTCATTCGTACCTTCCGCTTTTCAAGGCGAGGGCTTCTTTGGAGTCCGGGAAGCTGCGCCGCAACTGCAACCCATAACTCGCTTCGGCATTGCGATCACCGAGCCGTCGCGCTGACTGCACGCCGAGCCAGAGCACCTCCGGTGTTGCGGGCGCTGCCTCAAGATAACGGCCGACGAGTTGCTTCGTCGCCGCGTAATCGCCCCGCTGGAAGTAGAGTTCCGCGAGTGCCTGCAACGCTCGTGGCTGCCCGGGTCGCAGGCGCAGCGCGTTCAATAGGTACTCCTCGGCGTCCTTGTCGTTTCCGATCTTGCGCGAGCAGACCCCCGCGTTCGTGTAGGCGCTCTCCGGCTCCTGGTAGAGAGGGTTCTTGACCGCGGCGAGGAAGTGCGCGATGGAGGCCTGCTCGCGACCGCGACTGCACAGGAACGAGCCATAGTTGTTGTTGGCTTGCGAGTCGTTCGGATTGATGGCAAGCGCTTGTTGAAAGCTCTTCTCCGCCGCCGCGTCCTCCCGCAACTGCGCGTGCACCAGGCCGAGCACGTTGTAAGCCGGCCCGTAGTTGGCGTCCGACTCGATGGCAATCATGCTCTCCTGCAGCGCAACCCCGTAGTTACCACGACTGTAGTAGAGCGCCGCGAGTTCAGTGTGGATCCGCGCGCGCTCCTGTGGGGAAGCCTGCTTGGTGGCAGCCTCAGGCGCCTTGAGGGACGTCGGCGCTTTCGACTGGGCGGCGCAGCCGACGGCAAGAAAGATCAGCAGGGCGAGCAGACGCTTCATTGCGGCCCGGCGGCTCCCGCCCTCCCGATCGCCCGGCGCGCCCGGATTTGAACCTGGCCAGCGAGCTGACCACAGGCACCATCGATGCCGTCGCCACGCGTCTTGCGCACGGTAGTGATCCGGTCGGCTTGCGCCAGAACCTCACGAAAGCGCCGAATGGCCTCCGGTCCCGAACGCCGATAGTCCGTGTGGGCAAAAGGATTGAACGGAATCAGGTTGAACTTGCACGGCACATCGCGCGTGAGACGCACGAGCTCCCGCGCCCGCTCCGGACCGTCGTTGATGCCCTCGAGCATTACATACTCGAAAGTGATGAAATCCCGCGGCGCCGCGTCCAGATAACGGCGACAGGCGGCCATGAGTTCGGCGAGTGGGTATTTCCGGTTGACCGGAACAAGCACGTCGCGAAGCGCGTCGTTCGGAGCGTGGAGGGACACTGCCAGTGACACCGGGCAGCGCTCCCGCAGCCGGTCGATGGCAGGCACGATCCCCGACGTACTGACCGTCACCCGGCGGCGGGAAAGTCCGTAGGCATGGTCATCCAGCATCAGGTCGATCGCGGTCACCACGTTCTCGAAGTTGAGCAGGGGTTCCCCCATGCCCATGAGTACGACGTTCGTGATCGCTCGGGCGTCCTTGTGGATCGCTCCCAGTGCTTTGTTCGCCCACCACAGCTGTCCGATGATCTCTGCCACCGAGAGGTCGCGGTTCCATCCCTGCTTGCCCGTGGCGCAGAAGGTACACGCCAACGCACAACCGACCTGACTCGACACGCATAACGTGCCCCGATCAGGCTCTGGGATGAAGACCGTCTCGATCGCGTTCCCACCTCCCACCGCGAGCAACCACTTGCGGGTGCCGTCGGCAGCGACGCTCTCCGAGACGAGTGCGGGCGGTCTTACCTCGGCAGAAGCAGCAAGCTGCTCGCGCAACGCTTTCGAGAGGTCGGTCATGCGACCAAAGTCTTGTTCGCCGAACTGGTGAATCCACCGCTCGAGCTGCCGTGCGCGGAAGGGCTCCTCACCCCACTCCGCGCAGACGTGAGCGAGTCCCGTTGCATTGAAGTCGAGAAGGTTGATCGTCACAGCTAAAGGGAAATCACCGCGCGAGAACGTCCAGCGTCGGGAAGAAGTAGGCGATCTCCACTTCGGCTGTGTCGGGACCGTCCGAGCCGTGCACCGCGTTCGCATCGATGCTGGTGGCGAAGTCCGCCCGGATGGTGCCCGGTGCCGCCTTCTTCGGGTCGGTGGCACCCATGAGATCGCGGTTCACCTGGATCGCGTTCTCCCCTTCCAGCACCTGAATCATGACCGGCCCCGAGACCATGAAATCAACCAAATCCTTGAAAAACGGCCGCTCGCGGTGCACGGCGTAGAAGCCCTCTGCCTGCGGGCGCGAGAGGTGCATCATGCGCGCAGCGACGATGCGCAGCCCATTCGTTTCAAAACGAGAATAGATCTTTCCGATGACGTTCTTCGCGACGGCATCCGGCTTGATGATGGAAAGGGTTCGTTCCACGGCCATGTTCATTTTGCTCCCCGAAAGTACAAACACCAGAAAATCTAAAATTTTAGCACGGGAAGTCGATCCCCCGCGCGCGCTCGGGCACGGGCTCCATGCACAAAAAAAGCCCGGCCGGAGCCGGGCTTCATGGTGTCGCGACCAAACGCTCAGCCGATCATCCCGAGGGCGCGCGGGAGGAACAGCGACAGCGTCGGCCAATACGTGACGATGACAAGAAACACCAGCATCGTGAGCAGCCACGGCCAGACCGCAACGGTGAGCTCGGTGATGCCCATCTTCGTAATCCCGCTCGACACGTAAAGATTGAGTCCCACCGGTGGATGGCACATGCCGACCTCCATGTTGACCACCATCAGGATGCCGAAATGCACCGGATCGATGCCGAGCTTCATCGCGATCGGGAACAGGATCGGCGCCAGGATCAGCACGATCGACGAGGGTTCCATGAAGTTGCCGGCAAGGAGCAACAAGACATTGGCGATGAGCAGGAAGCCGATCACGCCCACGCCGGTACCCACCATCCCATCCGCCATCGCCTGCGGGATGTTCTCGTGGGTCATCAGAAACGAGAACAGCACCGCGTTGGTGATGATGTAGAGCAGCATCGCACTCATGTTCGCGGACGATAGCAGCACCCGCGGCACGTCCTTGAGACCGAGATCCTTGTAGATGAATACGGCCGCGATGAAGGCCCAGACCGCGCTCATGGCTGCCGCCTCCGTCGGCGTGAAGAGCCCCATGTAGATCCCGCCCATCACGATGACGATGAGCAGCAGACCCCAGATGGAATCGCGGAACGCCTTGAAGCGCTCGCCCCACGTGGCCTTCGGCTGCCGTGGGTACTTGAACTTCCAGGCGCGGTACCACGTAATCATGCCGAGCATGGTTGCCAGCACGATGCCTGGGATCACGCCGGCCATGAACAGGGCGCCCACCGAAGTGTTCGTCGATACCGAGTACATGACCATCACGATCGATGGCGGAATCAGGATGCCGAGGGCCCCGGACGTCGTAATCACACCCGCGCCGAAGCGGTTCGGGAAGCCCGCCTTCAGCATCGCCGGCATCAGGATCGAGCCGATCGCCACGACGGTCGCCGGGCTGGACCCAGATACCGCCGCGAAGAGCGCGCAGGCGAGCACGCCCCCAAGGCCGAGGCCGCCATACCAGTGGCCGACCATGGACGTGGCGAACTTGATCATGCGCCTCGCCACCCCGCCATGGGTCAGGAAGTTGCCTGCCAGGATGAAGAACGGGATCGCCATGATTTCGAACTTCTCGATCCCGGTGAAGAGCTTGAGCGCGACCGATTCGATCGGCACCTGGGTCAGGAAAAACAGAAAGGTGAGCACCGTGAGGCCGAGGGAGATGGAGATCGGCATCCCGGTCAGCATCAGCGCGACCAGCAGCGCGAAAATGATGATGGTGTTCATGATCCCTGACCTCCCTTCGGCGCGTCGCCGTGACGGCGCTCTTGCTTGCGGCGATCCTTGCCGCTGCGGCGCTCCACGCCGCTGGGCGGTCTACCTCCCATCGTCTGTCGCCGCTCCCGGCCGCTGCGAAGATCGCGCGGATGCAGATCGTCCTGCATCCGGTAGATCTCGTCCTCCTCGCCGGGCTTCGGGAGCGCGGCCCCTTCTTCTTCTTCGAGGCCCTCGACCGCGCCGTGCTCGTGATGGGGCAGCTCGCCGGTGCGCAGGAAGCTCGCGCACACCTGCAGGAAGCGGAAGCACATGAGGTACGATCCGAGCGGCACCGCGGCGTAGACGATCCAGGTCGGCCACTCAAGGTCCGGTGTGGTGGGCCCCTCCGGCAGGTCACCCGTGTCGAGGCCGAGCTTCGTGAAGAACCAGTAGTGGGCGCCGTTCTCCCACACAAAGGTGGCGCCAAGTGTGCCCACGATGCCGGTAAAGAGCGCGCCAGCGAGCAGGCCGAAGACGATGTACTTGGCGCGCGTCTGGTCGCTCAGCCGGTTGATGAGCACATCCACCCCGACGTGGATGCCGGTGCGGACACCGTAGGCCGCGCCGAACTTGGCCATCCACACGAACATGATGATGCAAAGCTCCTGCGCCCAGCCCATGTTGATACCGAGCAGCCAGTTCTGGACTGGCCCGAGCCACGCTGTGCCGGCCGCGTAGCGATGCATGACGGCCGCAAAGATGATCACGGTTGCGCCTCCCATGAGGAAGGTAATGAGCCATTCCTCCAGGTGGTCGAGAACCTTCAGGACCATATGCTTTTCCCCCCTCCCATTGACCGCGGATAAAAAAAGCCCGCTGAACCTCTTCGGTACAGCGGGCGTTTCGCGATTACGCGTGTATCAGAGCTTGGCCGGATCGAAGCCGGTTTCCTTGTAGATCGATTGGATCAGATCCTTGCCGACGCGGGAGGCCACCTCCTCGTGGACCGGGACGAGCGCCTTCTTGAGCGCTGTCTTTTCGGCCGCGCTGGGGGTGAACACCTCGGACTTGCCGGACTTCTTCACCGCCTCGATCGACGTGTCGTTTTCTTCTTTGGCGATCTTATTTGCATACGCGGTCGATTCCTTCATGGCCTGCTCGAGCTGGCTGCGGATGTCTGGCGGCAGTCCGTCCCAGAACTTCTTGTTGGTGATCACCGCATAGCCGAGGTAGCCATGGTCTGTCAGCGCCACCTGCTTTTGCACCTCATACATCTTCTGCGTGTAGAGATTGGACGGCGGGTTCTCCGTGCCATCGACCACGCCCGTCTGCAGCGCCTGATAGACCTCGGAGAAAGCCATGACCTGCGGGATTACGCCCAGTGCGCGCATTTGCGCGTCGAGCACTTTCGACGACTGGATGCGCATCTTCTGGCCCTTGAAATCCGGGACCGTCTTGATGGGCTTGTTCGAGCTGAAGACCTTGAAGCCGTTGTCCCAGTAAGCGAGGCCCTTGATGCCCTTGGGTTCCAGTTTCGCCAGCAGCTGCTTTCCGACGGGTCCCTCGGTCACCTTGTGCAGATCGGTGTAGCCATCGAAGATGTACGGCAGGTCGAAGACCTCGAACTCCTTCACGCCCAGCGGCCCAAATTTGGCGAGCGATGGAGCCAGCATCTGCACGGCACCGAGCTGCAGCGCTTCCATCTCTTCCTTGTCCTTGTAGAGCGTGCTATTGGCGTAGACCTCTACCTTGACTTTGCCCTGGGTCAGCTCTCCGGCGCGCTTAGCGAAGTAGTCCGCGGCTTTGCCTTTCGGGGTGTCGTTCGCGACGACGTGGCTGAATTTTATAACGATGGGTTGTTGAGCGAGAGCCGGGCCCGTGGCGATCAGGCTGGCACACAGAAATACCGACGCGATACACCTCATGCTTGCTTCCCCTCTCCTTGGCTGCGAAGACTTCGCGGTTTCTATTGGCCACGCGATTGTAACGATCGCCCTTCTCGAACGCCAGCTTTCACCGCCGCGAGCTTCCATACGGGAGAGATTCCCGCCTCCCCCGGTCCGACCACCTTCCAGTCGCAATCGATACCGATCCCCGGCACCCAGACGAGCGCCCCCTCGCAAAAAAGCATCGGCAGCCGCGCCCGCCGCCACGGCTCGATCCGATTCTCCTGCAGCAGGTTCTTCAGAGTCCGCCGCGGTCGCCGGGCGTCGGGACGAATGCGCTCGCCGCCTCGGCGCAACCCCAGCTCGACCCGGCGGCCAGCGATGAGCTTGAGCGCGATCCCTTCGCCAGGCGTGGAGAGGAAGTGCACTTCTCCCATTCCACCGGGCGCCGGCAGTACTGGTTCCCCTTGCCAGCTAACGGCTGCGAGAGCTGCGGGCGCGACCAAGTGGAGCTGCACGTATTCGGCATGGCGACGAAGCTCCCAATCGCCGAACACGATGCGGACACGGGCATCGACGCGGGCGTGCAGGATCTGCCTCAACGCTTCCCCGAGTCGTCGCGCGGTCGGCGCCGGAGCATCGGCGCGGCGCAGGAACCAGCGGAGAAGATTGCGCGCGCGCGGCTCAGAGAGACGACGCAGGGCCTCTAACTCGAGGTCACCGTTTCGCAGTGCCCCCTTCCCATCGAGGGCGGCGAGCTCGTCGAGCAGATCGGACGCTTCGCGGAACAGGTCGGCAGACCGCGCGAGCACCTGGCGGTAGCCGGGGAAGCGCGCCTCGACGAGGGGAAGCACTCGGGCGCGGAGAAAGTTCCGATCCAGCGCGAGATCTACGTTGCTCTCGTCTTCGACCCAGGCAAGTCCTGCCGCCCGCCCATACCGCTCGAGGCGCGAGCGGGAAACGCCCAACAGCGGACGCACGATCGTGAGCGATGGGCCGACAGCTTCGTCGCGCCGCTCTTCGCGAGTAAACGGCATCGCGCCGGCGCCGCGCGGTCCGGCACCGCGGAGGAGCTGGAGCAGAAGTGTCTCCGCCTGATCGTCGAGATGGTGGGCGAGAACCAGCACCCCGCAGACATGACGTCGAAAGGCCGCGTAGCGCTCGCGTCGAGCGGCTGCCTCGAGGCTCTCCCCCCGCTCGCACACCACGCACACTCGGGCAACCTGCAGCGGAACATCGCGCGCCCGGCACAACTTGCCACAGAAGGCGGCCCATGTACCCGCGTGGGGACTCAGCCCGTGATCGACGTGAATCGCCTGGAGGTGTAGGTCACGCCCCTCACGCAGCCGTACGAGGCAATCAAACAGGACAACGGAATCGAGACCACCGCTCAGGGCGACGGTAACGCGAGCCCCGGGCCGCAGCCACGGGTCGAGGCGGTTCGCGACCGCCGCCGCGACGTCGGCGACGCCCTCACTGGGGCGCAACTTCCTTGAAGCGGCCATAGGCCAAGAGCTTTTCGGACCGCAGCGCCAGGAGCTCGTCGAGCGCCTTTTCTCGGACCTGCCGCAGCGCCTCGGTCAACGCCTTTTTCATGTTAACCATCATCGCGTCATAGTCGCGGTGCGCGCCACCGAGCGGCTCCGGCACGATGCGATCGACGAGCCCCAGCGTCTTCAGGCGCGTGGCTGTTATGCCGAGGGCCTCCGCAGCTTCTGGCGCGTGTTCGGCATTTTTCCATAGGATGGACGCGCAGCCCTCGGGCGAAATCACGGAGTAAGTGGCGTACTGCAGCATTTGCACCACGTCCCCCACCGCGATCGCGAGCGCGCCGCCCGAGCCGCCTTCGCCGATCACCGTGCAAATCGTCGGCACCTTCAGCTGCGCCATCTCGAACAGATTGCGGCCGATGGCCTCGGACTGACCCCGCTCCTCAGCGCCCACGCCCGGGTAGGCACCTGGCGTGTCGACGAACGTGAGCACCGGGATCTCGAATTTCTCCGCGAGCTTCATCAGCCGGAGCGCCTTGCGGTACCCCTCCGGCCTGGGCATGCCGAAGTTGCGGTGGATCTTGTCCTTGGTGTCGCGACCCTTCTGCTGGCCGATCACCATCACTGAATGCCCGCTGAAGCGCGCGAGCCCGCCGACGATCGCGGGGTCGTCGGCATAGGCGCGGTCTCCGTGCAGCTCCTCGAAATCGGTGAAGAGACGCTGGACGTAGTCCAGCGTGTACGGCCGGCCTGGATGCCGCGCCACCTGCGCGATTTGCCACGCACTGAGCTTGCTATAGATCTCCTTGGTGAGCCCCTGGCTCTTTTTCTGTAAGCGGGAGATCTCCTCCGAGATGTCGACGGCCGAATCTTCCTGCACGTAACGAAGCTCATCGATCTTCGCCTCCAGCTCCGCGATCGGCTGCTCGAAGTCGAGAAACGTCGGCTTCATGACGAGAGGATCGGTCCCCAGGGTCTCACCACCAGTACGGCCCCGGCCCGTACCAATAGGGTCCCCAAGTCGGTCCATACCAGTAGGGTCCCCAGCCCGGTCCATACCACCAGTAGGGGGCGCCCCAGTAGTAATACGGTGGACCGGTGTACACGACAATCGGCCAGAGGTGGAGGCTTTCGATGCGCAGCCGCGGGAACCGATACGGCGCCCCATCGACGACCCCGTCGACCGTCCCCTCCACGTGTCCCAGGACTGTCACGCTGCGGTCCTTCGCATATACCGCAGGGTCATAGAACCCCTGTCCACAGGCGAGGAAGCGGCCAAAGGTTGCGTCGGTCAGAATCGGCCGCGCCGACGCATCGAGGGGATGGCTCAGGATCGTGATGCAGGTTTCAGTGACCGCTGGCTTGACTTCGAGAACGCTGCCCCCCCAGCGGACTTGCTCGCCGACGCCCGCTCCGGCACCGTCCCGAACGATGTTCGGTGTGACCGAAGAAACGTTGGGCGCCTCCAGTGACTTCGGCATGGAGACGCACCCCGCGCCGAGCAGTGCGAACAGAAGACTGAGAAGTGCGATGCGCATATAGATGCAGGCCGCTTCCGCGCCAAATAATAAGCGCTCAGACTGGAACCGCCAAGGTTGGTTCAGGCTGCGGCTGCAGTTTGAACCACGCCGCGTAAAGCGCGGGCACGAAGTACACCGTGAGAACGGTTGCGACGAGCAGGCCCCCCATGATGGCAATGGCCATTGGTCCCCAGAAAGTGCTGCCCGCAAGGGGAATCATCGCCAGAATTGCCGCGGCAGCGGTGAGGACGATGGGCCGAAAGCGTCGCACGGTCGCCTCGACGACCGCCCGCCAGGGGGCGTGCCCGGCCTTGATGTCCTGATCGATTTGGTCGACCAGGATCACCGAGTTGCGCATGATCATCCCGGCAAGCGCGATCGCACCCAGCATGGCGACGAACCCGAAGGGAACGCGAAAGAGCAGCAGAAAGAGCGTGACACCGATCAACCCCAGCGGCGCCGTCAGCAGCACAAGCAGCATGCGGCTTACGCTCTGAAGCTGAAGCATGAGCACCGTCACGATGACGATCACCATGACTGGCACGACCGCGGCCACGGATCGCTGTCCTTTGGCGCTCTCCTCCACCGCGCCGCCGACCTCGATGTGATAGTCGTCGGGCAGGTCTGTCCGAAGCGGATCGAGCCGAGGATCGATCTGCTGCGTGACATCGGGGGCCTGCACGTGCCCGGCGACATCGGCTCGCACCGTGAACGTAGGCAGGCGGTTGCGCCGCCAGATGATCGGATCCTCGAAGCCGTACTCGATCCGTGCGATCTGCGACAGCGGAACCGAGCGCCCAGTCTGCGTGTAGACGTTGATGTCCTTGAGGGTGCCGAGGTCGAGGCGTTCGTCCGGCTGCGCGCGGGCGAGCACCTCGATCAGCTTGTCCTGCTCCCGGTAGTAGGTCACGCTGTAACCACTTAACACCGCATTCACGAACGCGGAGAGATCCTGAGAGCTCACGCCAACCACGCGCGCCTTGTTCTGATCGACCTCCAGCCGAATCACTTTGGCGGGCTCGTTCCAGTCGAGGTGAACGTTGTGAGCTGCCGGGTGCCCGCGCACCACCTCGGCGACGCGTTCGGCGATCGCCCGCACGCGCGCCGGATCGTCGCCGCTTACGCGAAACTGCAGGGGCCATCCGATCGGAGGTCCATTTTCGAGCCGCTGCACCCGCCCGCGCACCATCGGAAAGTCCTGCTCAAGGGACGCACGCAAACGCTCCATCACCCGGTCGCGCGCCGCGTTGTCCCGCGTGAGAACCACATACTGCGCGAAATTGTCGTGGTCGAGCTGCTGATCGAGGGGAAGATAGAACCGCGGCGAGCCGCCGCCCACGTAGGACACGTGATTGACGATGTCGTCATCGCCAGCGAGCACTTTGTCGAACCGCTCCACTTCCGAGTGGGTCGCGCGGATGGAGGCCCCGCCCGGCAACCATAGGTCGACCAGCAGCTCGGGCCGGTTGGAGGACGGAAAGAACTGCTGTTCGACGAACCGGAAGCCGACCAGCGCCAGCACGAAGAGCGCAATGGTGGATGCAATGACCGGCCGCCGGTTCACGAGGCACCATTCGACGCTGTGTCGCAGTTGCCGATAGAACGGCCCCGAGTAGACATCGTCGCGACCGCCGCGGCGCGCAGCGTAGTCAGGCAGGATCCGAAAGCCGATTACCGGCGTGAAGATCACCGCCGCGACCCACGAGACCATAAGCGCGGTCACTACCACGGCGAAAATGGAGAACGTGTACTCCCCCGCCGCGGAGCGCGCGAATCCCACCGGTATGAACCCCGCAGCCGTGACCAGCGTGCCGGTGAGCATGGGAAATGCCGCGGTCGTGTAAGCGAAGCTCGCTGCCCGGATGCGGTCCCAGCCCTGCTCCATCTTGATGACCATCATCTCGGTCGCGATGATCGCGTCGTCCACCAGCAGGCCGAGCGCGATGATGAGTGCGCCGAGCGAGATGCGCTGGAGTGCGATGCCGAAGATCAGCATGAACAGAAACGTGACGGCGAGGACCAGCGGAATCGACAGGGCTACGACCATGCCCGCGCGCAGCCCGAGGCTTAAGAAGGCCACACCGAGCACAATCACGAGCGCTTCGAGCAGCGTCTGCATGAACTCGTTGACCGACCGCTCGACGACCCGCGGCTGGTCGGCGACCTGGAAGACGTCGATCCCGACCGGCAGCCGCTCCTTCACCGCCGCCATCGCGCGGTCGAGGTTTGCTCCGAGAGCGATCACGTTGCCCCGGCTCGCCATCGAGATGGCGAGTCCGATCGCCTCCTGGCCGCGGAAGCGCATTTTCGTGGTCGGCGGGTCGACGTAGCCGCGGTACACATGCGCGATGTCCCCCAGCCGAAAGAGCCGCGCGTTCGCACGAATGCCGATTTCACGCAGGCTCTCGATCGACTCGAAATCGCCGCTTACGCGAATGGGGATGCGGTCGCTCGCCGTTTCGACGCTGCCCGTTGGTGCAACGGCGTTCTGGGAGCGCAGGGTATTGAAGATGAAAAGGGGATCGATGTTGAGCGTAGCGAGCTTCTTGTGGGATAGCTCGATGTAGATCTTCTCCTCCTGAACGCCGATCAGCTCGACCTTCGACACGTCCGGCAGCCGCAGCAGCGTTTGGCGCACGTCCTCGACCACGTCCTTCAGCTCGGCATGGGTGAACCCTTCGCTCGTAAAGGCGTAGATCGTGCCGAACGTATCGCCGAATTCGTCGTTGAAGTACGGGCCGCGCGCCCCCGCAGGCAAACGGTCCCGGATGTCTCCCACCTTCTTGCGCACCTCGTACCAGATCCCCGGCACGAGCGGGGGCTGAGTCGAGTCCTTGAGCGTGACGAAGACCAGGGACTCGCCGGGTTTCGAATAGCTCCTCACATGGTCGAGCGCGGGCGTCTCCTGGAGCTTTTTTTCGATGCGGTCGGTGATCTGTTGCTCAACCTCCGCGGCGGTTGCCCCCGGCCAGAGCGTGCGCACGACCATGACCTTGACCGTAAAGTCCGGATCCTCGGCGCGACCTAACTTGAAGTAAGCGAAGACGCCCGCGATGAGCAGCGCCGCCATGAAGTACAGGGTCAGCACCTGATGGCGCAGCGCCCACTCGGAGAGGTTCACGCCCTTCACGGTTGACTTTGCGGAGGCACTTTCACCTTCTGGCCAGGCAAGAGCTTGTGTACCCCGGCCGTGACAACGAGATCACCGGCTTTCAGGCCGTCCAGCACGGTGAAGGTGTTCTCGTGGTATTCGCCCAGGCGAACGGGTACCAGCCTGACGGTCGCGGTCCCCGATTCGACAACCCACACGGCTGGGTCGCCGTCCTTGCGGTAGAGCGCCGCGAGCGGAAGCTCAATCGCCGGGGCCGGGCGCACGCTCCCGAGCAGCACGGTGGCAGTCATGCCGAGCTGCACCCGCGGGTCGGCGTCGAGGATGGTCACCTTGGCCGCATAGGTGCGGGTGACCGAATCCGCCCCCGGTGAGACCTCCCGCACCTGACCCTTATAGGTGACGCTGGGATCAGCCCAGAGCGTCACCCGAATGTCATTGGCGGCCCGGAGCTCGTCGAGGCGGTTCTCAGGCACGCTGATCATGACCTCGCGCTCTTCGCCCCGGGCCATGCGCATCACGGTCTGTCCGGCAGCCACCACCTGCCCCGCTTCCGCCAGGATTGCGGTGATCACCCCGTCGGCGTCGGCGCGCAGGGTGGCGTAAGTGCCCTGATTCTGGGCCACACCCAACTGCGCCTCCGCCTGCGCAAACTTTGCCTTGGCGACACGATACAGATTGTCCCGGCGATCGAATTCGGCCCGGCTGATAAACCCCTTCCGGAGCAGGTTGCGGTACCGTTCGAGGTCGCCCCTGGCTTGCTGATAATCGGATCGGGCCGCCTCCAGCTGCGAACGCGCAGAAAGGATGTTGAGCTCCAGGTCCTGGGAGTCGAGACGGGCGAGCACTTCGCCGGTCTTGACCGCACTGCCGACTTCCACCTCGCGCGCCAGAATCTTGCCGGCGACGCGGAAACCGAGCTCCGTTTCGTACCGCGGTCTCACGTCGCCGGAATAGCTTGCGTGGAGGCGTTGATCTGTCACCGCCGCCTGGGTCACCCGAACCGGGTGCACCTCCTCGGGTCTGCCGGTCTCCTTCCCGCAAGCCGCGAGGACCAAGACCGCGGTAAGCGCGAGAGCGCCGGCACGCACTCCTGCGTTCCACGCCAAGCTAGTCATGGGTCGCCTCGGCGGATGCGACATCTCGCTGGGGGGTGGCAGCCGCCATCTCGGTGCGTTCGAGCTGCCCGGGGTCGAGCGCGATGCCTGCAAGAGTGCCGTCAGGTGCGTTTCGAGATAGGCCGGCTCCGCGACGCTCTTCAGCTCGAGCGGGCCGAAGGAGTGCCTCCACAGGGCCGCCATCACGACCGGAGCAATCGCCACGCGTGTGAGGTAGTGGGGATCGAACGGCTGCAACTCGCCGGCTTCGATGCCACGCCGGAGCACCGATTCCATGAGGCGAGAGCCGCGCTGGATCACCTCCTCGAAATAGAAGCGCGCGAGCTCCGGGAAATTGCCCGACTCGCCGATGACAAGCTTCGGAATGCCGCTGAACGGGGACTTGACCAACGCGTCCCACCAGCCGCGGATGAGCAGGACGATCAGTTCAGGCGTGCCGCCCCGAAACTCTGCAACCAGCGCCTCGCCCATCTCAATCGTCTCGACGAGACCCTTGCGAACGACCGCCTGGAAGAGCTCCTCTTTGTTTCGGAAGTAAAGATAGAGCGTGCCCTTGCTGACATTCGCCCGCGCCGCGACGTCGTCGAGGCGGGTAGCCGAGTAGCCCCGCTCGACAAAGAGCTGCAGGGCGGCTGCCGTGAGCTCCGCGGGGCGATCGTCCTTGCGGCGCAGCCACCGCGGCGTGGACCTGGCCCGTGGGCGAGTCATCAGAAATCGATCGAGCAACTGTAATAACTATCTGGTCGGTAACTTATGCCTTCGCGCCTGCGCTGACAAGCCCCCGCGCCCAAAGAGCCCCCGCGCCCGAACAACGTGGTCGATCGCGCGCTACCGACTGCCCGTGGCCCTGCCGAGCTCCTCAACCAGGGTCTGCCGGCGGCCCTCAAGCTCCTGGTAGCGTGCGAAGAGGCGGTCCATCTCCTGGCCGTATTCCGTCACCTTCTGCTCCTGTGCCCGCTGCGCGGCAACCACGTCGTCGTAATTGGGGATCGATTGGTAGGTGAGCGGGGGCTGCGATGGAGCGGGTGCCATGAGGCCGTTTCGTAGCTCGCGCACCATCTGAAACTGCTGGAAGACAGCCTGCTGCTCCTGCTGCAGCAGCGCGAGCTCGTCGCGGATTCGCTTCGCATCGTCGGTCTGCTGCGCCCAGGTCACCGGACTCCCCAGCAGCAAAGCACAGGCAAGCGCGGCCAAGTCCCGGCGGGACGGCACCCATGCAGCCGCAAGGGCAGTGGTAAGCTTTCGCATCGTCATCCTCGAATCAGCCCCTTGGCGCGCTGTGGAAACCCTTGCCATTTAAGCCCATTCCATGTGCGGCCGCTACGCCCTTCACAGTCTCCCCGAAGTCCTCGCCCTCCAGTTCGGGTTGCGCGAGCGGCCCACGTTCGAAGTGCGCTACAACATCGCACCCACGAGCAACGTGCTCGTAATCGAGGCTGACCGCGACGGTCACCCCGTCGCCACCACGATGCGCTGGGGGCTCATCCCTTCCTGGGCGAAGGACGCGTCGATCGGCAACAAGCTCGCAAACGCCCGGGCGGAAACGGTCGCCGAAAAACCCGCCTTCCGCAGCGCGTTCAGGCGCCGCCGCTGCCTCATCCCGGCCAGCGGGTTCTACGAGTGGAAGCCGGTGGTGGGGCGAAAACAGCCCTACTACATCCGTCCCGCCGATGATGGGCTCTTCGCCCTGGCCGGGCTGTACGAGGCGTGGTCGTCGCCGGAGGGTCTGCTCCACACCTGCACTGTCCTCACCACAGACGCCAATGCCCTCATGCAGGCGATCCACAACCGCATGCCGGTGATCGTGGCGCCCGCGGACTACCGGCGTTGGCTCGATCCGGGAAATACCACGGCTGCGGGTCTGTCCGAGCTGCTGGTCCCCTTCCCGCCCGAGCATATGTTGGTGTACCCGGTGAACAGCCGAGTGAACAATGCGCGGAACGAAGACCCCGGTCTGATCGAGCGAGTGGGGTAGTCCGCACCCTCGTCCAGCGACCCCAGCCGCCTCGGACGGTGCCGCGGATTCCGGGACCGCGCCACCCCCGGCGCCGACGATTGTCGGCTCAGCTTGCATTTTCATTCAGCGCTAGCTACACATACAGTATTCGCGCACGTCGATCGCGTCCGTTCCCCGTGCGTGCTCGTCCAGCCAGGAGATAAACATGGACCATTCCAAGGCACTCGCCGTCTTGAAGCACCTTTCCGAAGGTAGCGACCCGGAAACGGGTCAACCTTTTCCGCCCGACAGCCCTTATCAGCGACCCGACGTCATCCGGGCGCTTTTCCACGCGGTGCGCAAACTGGAAACTGCGGAGGCAGGCGAAGCGGGCTCCTTGCCGGAGTCTGCCGCGGGCACCCTGCTTGCCTCTGCGGTCGCATCCCCACGACGCGGGGCCCCTGCTCCACGCTCCGGCAAGCCCTGGTCCACGGAAGAAGACGCGAAACTCGTGGCCGGGTTCGACGCCGGCCAGACCATCGCGGCGCTTGCCGCCGACCATGGCCGCAGCCGCATCGCCATCGAGGCGCGGCTCGCCAAATTCGGCAAGGTGCCAATGCCCGCGGGCGTGCGTGGGGCGAAAACCCCGCATGCCTCCGATGTCGATCATGCCCTCTACGCCACTCAGGCCTGAACCATGAAAGAGCTCACCCCCCGGCAGGCGGAGATCCTGCAACTTATCCGCGAATCCATCGAAGTCAACGGCGCGCCACCGACGCGCGCCGAAATCGCGCAGGCGTTCGGCTTCCGCTCCCCGAATGCCGCCGAAGAGCATCTGCGGGCGCTCGCTAGAAAGGGCGTGATCGAGATGTTCGACGGCACGGCGCGCGGCATCCGGCTTGTCGAGGCCCTTGGCCTCCCCTTGGTGGGACGGGTGGCCGCTGGCTCGCCGATCCTCGCCGAAGAAAACATCGAAAGCCGCCACCAGGTCGACCCGTCGCTGTTCCGACCGCGCGCCGATTACCTACTCAAGGTGCGGGGGATGAGCATGCGCGACGCCGGCATCCTCGAGGGCGATCTCCTCGCCGTGCATCGGACCCACGAAGCCCGCTCGGGTCAGGTCGTGGTGGCGCGCCTCGGCAACGAGGTCACGGTGAAGCGCTTCAGGCGCTCGGGCAACCAGGTGCAACTGCTGCCCGAGAACCCGGCGTTCAAGCCGATTGCCGTGGATCTGAAACGCGATCCCCTGGTGATCGAAGGCGTCGGGGTGGGGATCATCCGCAGCCGAGGGCTCTGAGATCTAGCCCCTAGCCCCAACGTCTAACCATGATGCGCCTGGCTCTGCAGGATGTTCTTGCCCGTGCCGACGTCTGGCGCGGCGGTGAGGCAGCGCGCGTCGCGCTCCCCAGCATCCCCACCGGCTTCCCGGCGCTCGACGACCTGCTGCCCGGCGGCGGTTGGCCGCGCGGCGCGCTCACGGAGATTTTGATCGAGCGCGAAGGTATCGGCGAGCTTTCGCTGCTCGCCCCGGCGCTCGCGCGGCTCTCCCGTCAGGATCTCTGGCTCGCGTTCATCGCTTCCCCTTACCTGCCCTACGCGCCCGCACTGGCAGCGGCGGGCATTGACCTCGCGCGGGTGGTGATGATCCGTTCCGAAAAGAGCGGTGACGTGCTATGGGCAATGGAACAGGCGCTGCGCTCCGGCAGTTGCAGTGCCGCGCTCGCCTGGCCGCCGTTCCTGACCGAACGTAACGCGCGTCGGCTGCAGCTCGCGGCGGAAGCCGGCGGCGGGTGGGGCGTGTATTTCTCGTCAGCAACGCCCGCCACGGCGCCCTCGCCCGCAGCGCTGCGGCTGGCCCTGTCCCCGGCTGCCGGCAAGCTCCGGATTGTGATCCTGAAACGGCGCGGCGGCGCGGTGCCCGCCCCGATTCTGCTCGACGTGCCACGCCCTGGCGACAGGGTCGTTCCGCCGGCCGCCACCCTAGAATGGGAATGACGAGAGAGTGCACCCATGTTGTGGCTGGCCCTGCACTTCCCGTCTCTGCCGCTCGAGGTTTTTACCCGCGGCGCCGAAGCACCCGCTCCGACCATCATCGCGAGCCCCGGCAACCGGCCGCTGGTGGTCTGCTGTAATGCCGCGGCCCTGCGCACCGGCATCCGTCCCGGCATCCCGATCTCTGCCGCCCACGCCCTCGCCCCCGGCCTTGCGGTGTATGCGCGCGACGCACACCGCGAGCGCGAAGCACTGGAGCGTCTCGCCGCCTGGGCGCTGCAATTCACGCCCACCCTGAGCCTCGGGGAGCGCTCGACGCTGCTCGCCGAAATCGGCGGCAGCTTGCGGCTCTTCGGTGGTCTGTCGCCGCTCCTCGACGAGGCACGAAGCGGTCTCGCCGAGCTCGGTTTCGATGCGCTAAGCGCCGTCGCGCCGACTGCCACTGGCGCCGCCCTGCTTGCACGCGCAGGGCTGGAGCTCACGCTGACCGAAGCCGCGCCGCTTCGCAGCCACCTGGCCGCCCTCTCGATCGACCTGCTCGAACAGGACACCGCAACGCTCGACGCGCTGGCGAAAATCGGTGTGCGCACCCTCGGCGAATGCCGGCGGCTGCCCCGCGACGGCCTTGCACGCCGCTTCGGCGAAAGTCTGCTCGACGAGCTCGACCGCGCTTTCGGCGACCGCACCGATCCGCGTCCGCCGTGGGTCGCGCCAGACCTACACGCCGCGCGGCTCGATCTGCCTTCACCGGTGTGGGAGGTGGAGGCGCTGATCTTCCCGGTGAAGCGCCTGCTGGCCGAATTGTGCGGCGTGCTGGCAGCGCGCCGGCAAGGCATCACGCAGCTCTCGCTCACCCTTGGCCACGAGGGCCGCACACCGACCACGGTCATGCTGCCGCTTTCCATGCCGAGCCGCGATCCCGCCCACCTGCTGGTACTCCTACGAGAACGGCTCTCGAACATCGCGCTCCCGGATCGCGTGGAATCGATCGCGCTCACCGCGGCCGAGACTATGCAGCTCGCGCCGCGCAACTTCTCCTTCTTCGGCGATCGGGATGCGCTCGCGGAGAATCGCTTGGTACTGGTGGAGCGGCTGCGCGCGCGACTGGGGGAAGACGCTGTCTGCGGGCTCGCCCTCGTGCCCGATCACCGGCCTGAGCTCGCTTGGGAGCCCGTCGAGCCAGGCCATGCTGCCATCGCCTCGGCTTCGAATCCGCGGCCGCTGTGGCTGCTCGCCGCACCCAAACCGCTGCGCACAAATCCGGATGGCACAGCGCCGGTGTCGCTCTCGATTCTGGCCGGTCCCGAGCGCATCGAGAGCGGCTGGTGGGACGGCAACGACGTGACCCGCGATTACTTCGTTGCCGGCAACGCAGCCGGTGCCCGGTTCTGGGTCTTCAGGGAACGAAGCGGGACCAATGGATGGTTCCTCCACGGCGTATTCGCATGACATGACCTACGCCGAGCTGCATTGCTGCAGCAACTTTTCCTTCCTGCGCGGCGCGTCGCATCCCGAGGAGCTCGTGGAACGCGCCCACGCGCTCGGCTACGCAGCGCTCGCCATCACCGACGAATGCTCGCTCGCGGGGGTCGTGCGTGCACACGTGGCGGCGAAGGAATGCGGGCTCAAGCTCATCATTGGCGCGGAGCTGATGTTGCATGGGAGGAGGGAGGAGGAAGAAACGCGGGAGGCGAGAGGAGGGAGGCGTGAGGCGGGAGGCGTGAGGCGGGAGGCGGAGCCCGCTTTCCGACTCGTCCTGCTCGCCACGGACCGCGAAGGATACGGCAATCTCGCCGAGCTCATCACCGGCGCGCGGCGCAAAGCTGCGAAGGGCGAATATCGACTGACGCAAGACGATCTTGCAGAGGGTGTTCCGGGCTGTCTCGTGCTACTCGTCCCCTCCCGCCTCACGCCTCCCGCCTTCCTCGCCGAACGCTTTCCTGGCCGCGCCTGGATCGCGGTGGAACTGCTCGCCGGTGTCGACGACCGCGAACATCTCGCGCACCTCGTCGCCCTTGGCAAGCAATCCGGCCTGCCCCTCGTAGCGGCGGGTGACGTCCACATGCACGTGCGCGGACGACGGGCGCTGCAGGACGTGGTAACCGCGATCCGGCTCGGGACCACCATCGCCCTGGCCGGCCACGCGCTGCATCCCAACGGCGAGCGACACCTGCGCCGCCGCGAGGTCCTCGCCCAGCTTTATCCACCCGAGCTCCTTGCGGAGACGGTGAGAATCGCCGAGCGTTGCACGTTCTCCCTGGATGAGCTGCGCTACGAGTATCCGGAGGAGATCGTGCCGGCAGGCATGACACCGATCGCCTATCTGCGGCAGCTCACGGAAGAGGGGTTGCGGTGGCGATTCGGCGGCGGCCCACAAGAATGGGAGGCGGGAGGCGGGAGGCGGGAGGCGAAAAGCACCTCCCCGCTCGTGCACGTGGCCCCGCACGTGCGGGCGCTCGTCGACCACGAGCTTGCCCTTATCGAGGAACTCGCCTACGAGCCCTTCTTCCTCACCGTGTACGATGTGGTGAAGTTCGCCAAGTCGCGCGGCATCCTCTGCCAGGGCCGCGGGTCGGCCGCGAACTCTGCCGTGTGCTACGCCCTCGGCATCACCGAGGTCGACCCCTCGCGCATGTCGATGCTGTTCGAGCGCTTCATCTCCCGCGAGCGCAATGAGCCGCCCGACATCGATGTCGACTTCGAGCACGAGCGGCGCGAGGAAGTGATCCAGTACCTCTACGAAAAGTACGGTCGCGATCGCGCCGCGCTTGCCGCCAGCGTCATCACCTATCGCCCGAAGAGCGCGGTGCGCGACGCGGGCAAGGCGCTCGGACTCTCGCTCGAACAGGTCGACCGTCTCGCGAAGAGCATGACCTGGTGGGACGGGCGACAGATCCTTGAAGAGCGCCTGCGCGAGGCCGGCTTCGATCCGGGCAATCCGCTCGTGGCGCGCGTGCTCGCTCTCGTGAACGCGCTGGTCGGCTTCCCGCGCCATCTCTCCCAGCACGTGGGGGGCTTCGTCATTTCCCGCGGACCGCTCTCGCGCCTGGTGCCGATCGAAAATGCCGCCATGCCCGAGCGCACGGTGATCCAGTGGGACAAGGACGACCTCGACGCGCTAGGGCTCCTCAAGGTGGACGTGCTCGCGCTCGGCATGCTCACCGCGATCCGCCGCGCGCTCGATCTGGTGAGCAACTATCGCGGTGCGCCCATGACCCTCGCCGACATTCCGCCCGAGGACCCGCAGACCTACGAGATGATCCAGCATGCCGACACCGTGGGCGTGTTCCAGATCGAATCACGGGCGCAGATGGCGATGCTGCCGCGGCTCAAGCCCGCCAATTTCTACGATCTCGTGATCGAGGTCGCGATCGTGCGGCCCGGTCCGATCCAGGGCGGCATGGTGCATCCGTATTTGCGGCGCAGACAAGGGCTGGAGCCCGTCACCTATCCGAGCGACGCGGTGAAAGCGGTGCTGGAGCGCACCCTCGGTGTCCCGATCTTCCAGGAGCAGGTCATGCAGCTTGCCGTGGTGGCCGCGGGTTTCACGCCGGGTCAGGCGGATCAGTTGCGCCGTTCGATGGCCGCATGGCGCCGCAAGGGCGGTCTGTGGAAGTTCGAGCAGCCGCTGATTGAGGGCATGCGCGAACGCGGTTACCCCGAAGAATTCGCGCGGCGGATCTTCGAGCAGATCCAGGGCTTCGGCGAATACGGCTTTCCCGAGTCGCACTCGGCCAGTTTCGCGCTGCTGGTGTACGCCTCGGCGTGGCTCAAGCGGCACGAGCCGGCGGCCTTTTGTGCCGCGTTGCTCAACAGCCAGCCGATGGGCTTTTACGCGCCGTCGCAGATCGTGCAGGACGCGCGCCGGCACGGCGTCGAGGTGCGGGGAGTCGATGTCATGGCGAGCGAGTGGGATTGCACGTTGGAAGTACGTGAGGCGGGAGGCGGGAGGCGTGAGGCGGACTGCCAAGAGCGGGAGGCGAAAGGCGTGAGGCGTGCAGAAAAGCCTTACGCCTCACCCCTCACCCCTC
>Ga0209253_10000393_pt1 | contig 36944 bp, 36 predicted proteins | sample FrelakmetBRP12BR_FD_187145 | JGI IMG/M metagenome (GOLD analysis project Ga0209253, IMG submission 187145) | Freshwater lake sediment microbial communities from the University of Notre Dame, USA, for methane emissions studies - BRP12 BR (SPAdes)... | ecosystem: Environmental > Aquatic >... | reverse complement strand
CGCCTGCCGGTAAGCCGGGGTCCAGAGATCGTCGGGCCGCGCGATCAGGACGAGCATCCGCGCCTCGAACGGAGCACCGGTGTCGCGCTGCGCGAGCGCCTCGGCGAGGGCCTCGCGCCAGACGCGGCGATTGTCGCGCCACTCGGCCATGAAAGGCTGCGAGCGCGCCGCGTGCTCCTGGATCAGTTGCCGTTGCCCGGCGGTCAGCGGCCCGGTGAAACGCTCCAGCGCGCGCCGCACGGATTTCTCACGCCGGGCCTGTCGCTGCTCCGGCTTGCGCCGCGCAAAGTCAGCCCACGCCTCCTCGTCTTCGTGCTCGAGGTTCTCGAGCAGCTCCGCGACCTGCGCGTCGGTGAAGGTGGCCGCGAGGGCCGTGTACCCGGGAGCCGCCTGCTCGAAAATCTCCCGCCAGTACTGCTCGGTGCGGCGGCTCGCCCCGAGCCACTCGTCGCGACCGGCGCCGCCCGCGACGGTGTCCGCCATGTCGCGCAGGAACGCTGAGTAGCGCCCGAGCTCGGACTGTCGGTGCCAGTCGAGATTGCTTGCCAGCGTGCGCTTGAGCGCGGTGGACTGCGCCTTGTCGAGGGTCACCAGTCCCTCGATGTAGAAGCCGACGACGGAATCGAGACGTGGGTAGACCAGCCCGAGGCCGCACCCGGCAAGACCGAGGGCGAGGGCCACGACCGCCATCCAGCGTGCCGCGGCGCGCGGGAAACGGCTCATCCGGTGGGCAACGGTGCGATGCATGCGGGCGGGACTCTACGGTGCGTCGTCGGCACTGCCAAGCAATTCGAGCAAACCGTCGCCCTGGTTGCGCGCGTCGTTGACGCGGCGGCTGACGGCCCGGGCCTGCAACCCGGGCGCCTCGCAGGGTGCCAGCAGGCGGGTGAGACGGTCCGTCGCAACGTTGTCCGGGTCCAGCCACTCGGCGTAGGCGTCCGGCGGGATGATCACCGGCATGCGGTCGTGGACGTGGGCGACGGCCGGCGCGGGCGACGTCGTCACGATGCAGCAGGATTCGAGCGGCTCGCCGCTGCCCGGCTCGCGCCAGCGCTCCCAGAGCCCGGCCATGCCGAACGGCTCGCCGTCGGCGAACGAAATGAGGTACGGCTGCTTGATCGCGCCGGATCGCTGCCATTCGTAGTAACCATTCGCAAGAACAAGGCAGCGGCGACGCTTGTAGGCGCCGCGGAACGACGGTTTCTCAGCGAGCGTCTCGGACCGCGCGTTGATCATGCGCACGCCGATCGATTTCTCCTTCGCCCAGGACGGCACGAGGCCCCAGTACAGCATCGCGACCTCACGCGGGCCGCCAGTTTCGCGCACCGCCGCGATGAACTGTGTGGGCGCGATGTTGTAGCGGGGCTCGACCTCCGGCGCATCCGCGACGCCGAAGAGCCGTGCCACGGCCTCGTGGGGGGAGTAGAAGGCGAAACGGCCGCACATGGAAGGATCCGATGTTGAAGCGGATAGAGGATAGCGGATAGCGGATAGCGCAGGAAAAGACAGCCGGCGCGCCGGCCACTCTTCCTATCCGCTATCCGCTATCCGCTTCCGCCCCCTATTCCCTGGTCCCGATGCCCTTCTCCATCAGCCAGACGCAGGACACGAACAGCGCCACCAGCGCGAGCAGCATGATACCGAACGAGACGCCGAGCCCGACGTCCGACTGGCCTAGGAACCCGTAGCGAAACGCGTTGACCATGTAGAGGATCGGGTTGGCGCGCGAGGCGTGCTGGGCCCAGTCGGGCAGCATCGCGATCGAGTAGAACACGCCGCCGAGGTAAGTCATCGGTGTCAGGATGAAGGTCGGCACGAACGTGATCTGGTCGAAGTTCTTCGCGAACACCGCGTTGATGAACCCGAGCAGCGAGAACACCGTCGCCGTGAGCAGCACCGCGCCGATCACGACCAGCCAGTGCTCGACGTGGAGGTGGGTGAAAAACAGCGCGATCAGCATCACGACCAGCCCGACGAGCAGCCCGCGCACGACGCCGCCCGCGACGTAGCCCAGCACGATCAGCCAGTTCGGCAGCGGCGCGACGAGCAGCTCCTCGATGTGGCGGCCAAACTTCGCGCCGAAGAACGACGAGACGACGTTGCCGTAGCTGTTGGTGATGACCGACATCATGATCAGCCCGGGTGCTATGTACTGCATGTAGCTGAAGCCGCCCATGTCGCCGATGCGCCGGCCGATCAGGCTGCCGAAGATGATGAAGTAAAGCGTCGCGGTGATCGCGGGCGGGACGATCGTCTGGCCCCAGATGCGCAGGATCCGGCTGAACTCGCGGATCACGATGGTGCGGAAACCCACCCAGCGGTGTCCTCGGGGGGCGGCGGCCTCCGGGCGGCCGGTCACGGTCGTGGCGTCGTTCATGCGTTGGCTGCCTTGTGCGGCAGCCCGGTGCCCGCGTCGCGGCCCTCGACGAGGCGCATGAACAGCTCCTCGAGCCGGTTGGCCTTGTTGCGCATACTGACGACCTCGATGCCGCGCTCGCTCAGCGCGGCGAAGATCCCGTTCAGGTTCTGGTCCTTGGTCACGACGACCTCGAGCGAGCCGTCGTCGGCAAGCTCGAGCGCGTAGCCGGGCAGCACGGGCGGCGCCGCGACCGGGTGCCGCAGATTCAGCACGAACACCTCGCTGTGGAGCTTGCGCAGCACGGTCGCCATGCGGTCGTGCTCGATGATGCGTCCCTCGTCGATGATCGCGATGTTGCGGCAGAGCGATTCGGCTTCCTCGAGGTAGTGCGTGGTCAAAATGATCGTGGTGCCGTCGTCGTTCAGCTGCCGCAGGAAATCCCACATCGAGCGGCGCACCTCGATGTCGACGCCGGCCGTGGGCTCGTCGAGGATCAGCAGCCGCGGCTCGTGGATCAGCGCGCGGGCGATCATGAGACGACGCTTCATGCCGCCGGACAGCGTGCGCGAGACCGCGTCGCGCTTGTCCCAGAGCTGCAGCTTGCGCAGCCAGGTTTCCATGCGTTCCTTCGCAAGCCCGCGCGGGATGCCGTAGAAGCCCGCCTGGTTGACGAGGATCGTCGAGACCTTCTCGAACTGGTTGAAGTTGATTTCCTGCGGCACCAGGCCGAGGCAGGCCTTGGCTGCCTCGAGCTCGGTGTCGATGTCGTGACCGAACACCAGCGCCTTGCCGGAGGTCTTGTTGACCAGCGAGGCGACGATGCCGATCGCGGTGGTCTTGCCCGCGCCGTTCGGGCCGAGCAGTGCAAAGAAGTCGCCTTGCTCGACGTCGAGGTCGATGCCCCTCAACGCCTGCACGCCGGTCTTGTAGGTCTTCGCGAGCTGGCGCAGCGACAAGGCTTGCATGCAGGGACGCCAAAATGGGGGGAGCGAAGGTTAATGCCCTGCTCCCCCGCCAGCAAGGAAGTCAGCGCCGCGTCCTGCGTCGCGCGGCGGCCTCGGCCGACGCCGGGGCGACGGCGATGCCGTCGGATCCGAAAAGGCACAACCCGACACAGTGCGTCCACTGCAAGGCCCCGGCCGAATCGCGCTGCGCCGCGCCGACGAGCATCTCCCAGAACCGCTGGTGGCGAGGCCAACGCGCGCAGACCAGCCCCGGGGACCATGCGAGTTCGGCCAGCTGCGACGGCTTGAGTTCGCCGAGCCGCACCTCGTCCGCCGCGGACAGCCCGAGCGCGACCCGGGCCGCGTACGGGGCGCTCTCGACGAGACGCCAGGCCAGGAAGGCGGCCTGCAGCGCGAACGACAGGCAGCGACCCTGCCAGTCACCGGTCGACGCGACCCAGGGGGCGTCCGCGACCCGCGACGCCGGGCAAGGCACAGCGGCCGGCAGGGCCAGGTCGAAGAGTGCGAACGGCGAGGAGGCCATGCGCGTCCGCGTCGTCTGGTCCGTCTCGAGCAGGCACCGCCGGACCGCTTCCGACCAGCCGAATCGCGGGTCGTTCTCGAGCGTGCCGACGACGCCGAGCTCGAGGTACTGGCTGTTCAGGTCCGCCAGGTCCCGACGCACAGCCGGCGGCAGCAGGCCGTTGCGCACCGGCAGCCCGTGAACTGCCGCCACCGCATCACTCGAAGTCGACATGGCTAAGTCCTCCAAATATGGTCTGAACTGACCATATTTGGTTATAGACTGCCGCATATGGTCCGTTTAGACCATATGTGGTCAAAATGACAAGAATCAGGGGACTGCGATGCGAATCACCGATTGCCGCTACGACCGGGACCGCCTGCGCCTGGCTGTCGCTTACCGACTGATCTCCTACGAGGCGCGCACCCAGACCATCCGGCAGTGCACGCAGCTGTCGGGGGACCGGATCCGCAAGCTTTATCGAGATTATGTAAAGGGCCAGCCGGTCACGCCGGTCCGGCGGCGGCGCGGGAAGTCCCCGCGCCAGATGTCCTTCTTCTGGCGCTCGCCCGTGCACGAGCTGCAGGCCGCCGCGCTCGGAGCGCTGCTGCGCCAGTGCGGGCTGCTGGTCCGCGCGCAGGTGCTTTACCGGCCCGACCTGGACGAAGTCGCGCGCTTCTGCGACGTGTACGAAACGTTCTGCAACCTCTGCCCGGCCACCGTGATCACGTTCGAGCACGCGTGGTACCTGCTGCAGGTGCTGGCACGGCTCGACGAGTTCGTGCTGGCCCGCTGCCCCGACTGCCAGGCCCTGTGGATCCGCGACACGCTCGACCTGCTGCCCGACAACTGCGCGGCTTGCCGGGTGGTGACGCTGCCCGACTAGCGCGCGCGGGATTGCTAGACTGCGCCCGTTTCGTCACCGCATGGGCCACCTTGCCGATCCCCAACGTCTTTTCGGGACCCTACCTCGACCGTGCCGCGCACCTGCGCAAGGATGACGCGTTCATCGCGGCTGCGCTGCGGGATTCCGCGGCGCTGATCGTGCCGGTCTGGAAGTCGCGCAGCCTCGTGCGTCGCGGTACTCAGGGCTGCTGCGCGGAGTTCGTCACGGTCACGCACGAGTTCCGCCGTGACCTGGCGGACTCCGAACTCGTGATGCTCGGCCGGTTCCGCGGCCACGTCTGTTTCGCCGCCGAACTGGCCGGCGATCCGCCGGTCGACCTGCCACCCGAGTCGGCCTTCGAGGATCTGCGCGTCGCTGGCGCGCTGCTGCCGCCAGACGAGGCCGGCGTGCTCGCTTACGCGCGCGCGATGGTCCTGTGGCGCCAGCGGCACCGCTACTGCGGCACCTGCGGCGCGCCGACCGCCAGCGCGAGCGCTGGTCACGTAATGCGCTGCACGCGCGCGGAGTGCGCCGCCGAGCACTTTCCACGGCTGGATCCGGCGATCATCGTCCTGGTCACCGACAGCGAGCGGGCGTTGCTCGGACGGCAGGCGTCGTGGCCGGCGGGCCGCTACTCGACGATCGCGGGTTTCGTCGAGCCGGGCGAAAGCCTCGAGGACGCCGTCGCCCGCGAAGTCGGCGAGGAGACCGGCGTGTCGGTGACCGACGTGGCCTATCACTCGTCCCAGCCCTGGCCGTTCCCGTCCTCGCTGATGGTCGGCTTCACGGCGCGGGCTGCACCGGATGCCGTGCCGCAGGCCGGCGAAGAACTCGAAGATGCCCGCTGGTTCTCGCGCGAGGACGTGGCGCAGGCGCGAGTCGGCCTGCCGCCGCCGCAGTCGATCTCGTTCCGGCTCATCGAGGACTGGTACGACACCGGGTCGTCGACACCGTTGCGGCGCACCCCGGGCGTAAAGCCCTGGGGCGACCGCTGATCCCGGCGACCGCACCGTGGCCGTCGAAGTCGTCTTCGTCCTCGTGGCGGCTTTCGGCGCCGGCGTCATCGACGCGATGGCAGGGGGCGGCGGTCTGATTCAGTTGCCGGCGCTGTTTGCCGCCTACCCCGCCACGCCGCACCCGACGCTGCTCGGCACCGGCAAGCTGGCGGGATTTGCGGGCACGACCAGCGCAATCTTCCGTTTCATCCGCCACGTGACCATCGACTGGCGGCTGGTGATCCCGGCGGCCGCGAGCGCATTCGCGGCTGCGCTCGTGGGCGCGTGGATCGCAACGCGGATCGCGACGGACCAGTTCCGCACGATGGTGCCCGTGCTGCTGACCGCCGTGCTGCTGTACACGCTGCTGCACCGTGACTTCGGGCTGGTGCATCGACCGCGCTGGAACGGTCCGCGCGGACGCGCGGTCGCCGCGGCCGGAGCGGGCGTCATCGGCCTCTACGACGGCTTCTTCGGCCCCGGCACCGGCAGTTTCCTGGTCTTTCTGTTCGTGCGCGGCTTCGGTCTCGACTTCCTGCACGCCTCGGCTTCGGCCAAGGTCGTCAATGCGGCGGCGAACATCGCCGCGATCATCCTGTTCGGCCTGACGGGCGAGCTGCTGTGGCTGCTCGGGCTCGCGATGGCGGCCTGCAACGTGACGGGTGCGCAGCTTGGCAGCCACCTCGCGATCCGCCACGGCAGCGGCTTCGTGCGCTGGGTGTTCCTCGCCGTCGTCTCGTGCCTGATCGCCAAGACGGCCTGGGACGCGCTCGGCCGCGGCGCCTGATTGTCCCGCGCCGGGCGTTCCGGCACGATCGCCGGGGTGGCGTCAAAGACCTCCGGGCACTGGAAGCAAAATGGACGTTTCGATCGAATCCCTGCTGAGCATTGCGTTGGGGCTGGGTCTCGCGGCGGCGACGGGCTTCCGGATCTTCGTGCCGCTGCTGATCGCCGGGCTCGCGGCCCGTTTCGGGTACCTGCCGCTCGGCGACGGCTTCCAGTGGCTCGCGAGCACGCCCGCACTCGCAATGCTCGTCACGGCTGCGATTGCCGAAACGCTCGCCTACTACATTCCTGGCGTGGACCATGCCCTCGACGTGATCGCGAGCCCGGCCACGCTCGCAGCGGGCGTCGTGGCCAGTGCGGCCGTCATGGTCGACATCCCGCCGACCGTGATGTGGCCGCTCGCGATCATCGCCGGCGGCGGCGCGGCTGGCCTGACCAAGGGCAGCACGGCGCTGCTGCGCGCGAAATCGGGCGCCATGACCGGCGGTCTTGCGAACCCGGTGGTCTCGACCGTCGAAACGGTGGGTGCCACCGGCCTCGCGATCCTGGCCATCGTCGTGCCGGTGTTGTGTCTGATCGCGGTCGTCGCGTTGCTCTACTGGGGGACGCGCAAGGCGGGCCGGCTGATTTTCGGTCGCGGCCGGACGCCGCCGCAGGCGCCGACCGGGAACTGATCGCAGGGGCCTTACAATGCGGCCATGTGCCTGCTCGTCATCGCCTGGCTTTCGCACCCACGCTACCGCCTCGTCGTGGCGGGCAATCGCGACGAATTCCATGACCGTCCCTCAGCACCGCTCGGCTGGTGGAGCGACGTGCCGGGGGTGCTGGCCGGACGGGACCTGCGCGCCAGCGGCACGTGGATGGGCATGGCGCGCAGCGACCGCTTCGGCATCGTGACCAACTTCCGCAACGTCGAGGCGCCGGCGCCCGCGGAGTCCCCGTCACGCGGCCAGCTGGTGCCGCGTTTCCTGCTCGAGGATCGCGAGCCCGGCGCCTTCCTGGAGGCACTACGTGCTGATGCGGACCGGTTCGCAGGTTTCAACCTGCTGCTGGGCGACTCATCCGCGCTGCACTACTACTCGAACGCGATCCGGCAACCGCCGCGCGCGCTGCCGCCCGGCATCTATGGCCTGAGCAATCACCAGCTCGACGAACCCTGGCCGAAGCTCGTGCGGACCCGGCAGCGCTTTGCGGCAGAACTCGTCCGCGACGACCCGGCCCCGCAAGCCCTGTTCGACGTGCTGGCCGACCGCGCGCCCGCCGCAGACGACGAACTGCCCGCCACCGGCCTGCCCGCGGACCTGGAGCGGGCGCTATCCGCACCGTTCGTGCGCCACGCGCGCTACGGCACCCGCTGCTCGACGCTCACGTTCGTCGAGCACGATGGCCGCACGCGCGTCCACGAGCGCCGGTTCGATGCAGCCGGCGCACAGACCGGCTCGAGTCGGTTCGAGTTCCGCGGTGGGTCGCAATGATGCGCTGGCCGTGGCGCGACCGGTTGCGGCGGGGCAGCGCGCGGCTGGCCGCCGCGCTCGCAATCGCGCTGGTTTCCGGCACCGCAGCCGCCGAAAGCATCCGGATCGAAATCGACGGCGTCGATCGCGCGATCGCCGACAACATTCGCGGTTTCCTCACACTGGGACGCTATGCCGAGCGCGACGACGTGACCGACTCGCAGGTGCGGCGCCTCGCCGACCGCGCCGTGGACGAAGCCGCCGATGCGCTGCGGCCCTTCGGCTTCTACGAGCCGGTCATCCGGAGCCGCACCAGCCGCGACAACTCGCGCTGGATCGTGCGCCTCAAGGTAAAACCAGGCGAGCCGGTGCTGGTGCAGTCGGTGGACGTGCGGATCACGGGCCCGGGCAGCGACCACGCGGCCCTGAACCAGCTCGCCGCCGCGAGCCCGCTGCAACCCGGCTCGCGGCTCCAGCATGCCAGCTACGACCGGCTCCGCAACGACCTGCTGCGGACGGCGCTGGAGAACGGCTTCCTCGACGCGAGACTGACGCGACGCGAGCTGATCGTGAACCCCGTGGAGCGCACCGCGTCGGCGCACCTCGAACTCGACACGGGCGGGCTGTACCGGTTCGGCGCCATCGAGATCGAGCAGGATGTGCTGCGCGACGAACTGCTGGACCGCTTCGTGCGCTTCGAATCCGGGCAGGTGTTCTCGAACGACCGGATCCGCAGCACGCAGTTCGCGCTCGAGGACAGCAACTTCTTCTCGAACGTGACGATCGCGCCTGGGCCGCGCGATCCCGAGACGCTGACCGTGCCGATCACGATCCGCGGCGAACCGATCAAGCGCGACCGGTACACGGTGAGCCTCGGCTACGGCACCGACACGGACGTGCGCGGCCGCTTCTCCTGGGAGAACCGGCGCGTCAACACGCGCGGGCACCGGCTGCGCTTCGAAGTGACGGCTTCCTCGGTGCTGCAGGAGGTCATCACGCGGTACATCATCCCGGTCGGCGACCCTGCGCTGGAGAAGCTCGAGTTCTCGGCCGGCTACATCAACGAGGAACTCGGTGACCTCGACAGCGAACGCTACGAGCTGATCGGCAGCCTGACCCAGGCGATGGGAAACTGGCAGCGCGTGTTGTTCTTCAAGGTCAACGAGGAAACGACCAAGTTTCCCGACGGGACGAGCAACCAGCAGCTGCTGCTGATCCCGGGCATCAGCTACGCGAGCATGCCGCCCAACTTCCTGACCGGCTGGATGCGCAACGCAGCCTATTACTTCGAGCTGAGCGGCAGCCCGGAAACGCTCGGCTCGGATTCGTCGTACCTGCGCTTCTTCACGCGTGCCGAACGGGTCTGGCCGATTTCCGGCGGTCCCTGGCACTTGCGGCTGCGCGGCGAGTTCGGCACGAGCTGGGTCAGCGACTTCTCCGAGTTGCCCGCGTCGCAGCGCTTCTTCGCGGGCGGCGACCGCAGCGTGCGCGGTTTCGCGCTCGACGAGCTGAGCCCGACGGTCGAAACCGTGAATTCATCCGGCGAGACCTCACGCCAGTCCATCGGCGGCGAGCACAAGGTCGTCGGCTCCGTCGAGCTCGAGCGCGACATCTTCACGAATTTTCGCGCCGCGGTCTTCTACGACACGGGCAATGCTTTCAGCGACTGGAGCACGCCGCTCGAGTACTCGGTGGGCGTAGGCCTGCGATGGCGGCTGCCGATGCTGCTGATCGGGTTCGACATCGCCCAGGCGCTGTCCGACCGGGACAAGAACCCGCGCCTGCACCTCAACATCACGCAGGTGCTTTGATGCGCTGGCGCTGGATCGTCCCGACCTTGGCAATGGCCCTGCTGTTCGGCGCGCCTCCCCTGGTCGCCTACCGGCTGCTGCACAGCGAGCAAGGCCTGCAGTTCGTGCTCGGGCAGCTCGGACGCATTCCGAACGTGCGCATCGAGGCCACGGGCGCGAGCGGCACGCTGGCCGGTCCGCTCGCCATCGAGCTTCTCGTCGTCGAGCATGCGGCCGTACGAGTCGAGGCACGGGGTCTGCGGCTGGACGTCGTGATCCGGCCGCTGCTGAACGGCGAACTCCGCTTCGAGGAACTGTCCGCGGCCAGCGTGGACGTCGTGCTCAAGGATCGCGAGAAACCGCCGCCGCGAGAGCCGGGTTTCCTGCCAAAGTTCCTGCAGATCGAGGCCGGCGACGCGAACCTCTCGAACCTGTCGCTGACGCTGGTCAACGGCGAGCGCCTCGAGGCCACCTCGGCCCGGGCCGCGCTCGACATGACACGGTGGCGCATCCGCCTCAGGGAACTGGTGATCGAGGACCCGGACGGACGGCTCGAAGGCAACGTCGCACTGAGGGCCACCGAGCCGCTCGGCCTGCGCGTCGTGGCGAGCGGACACTGGCGCTTGGCGGACGAACGTGTGTACCGGTTCGCAGGAGTGCTGCGCGGGAACCTCGATCGCCTCGGGACGACCGTCGCGCTTGCAGAACCCGCGAACCTCTCGTTCATCGGCAACGCGCTGGCACTGACCGAAGAGCCCCGCATCGTCGGCACGCTGCGCGTGACGGAATTCGACGGTTCGCCGTGGATCGAGGCCGGCCGCTTTCCGCTGGTGAGCGGCTCGATCGCGCTCGACGCCCGACGCGCGGCGTTCGGCATCGACGGCACGCTGACGTCAGCGGTACTCGAGGCCGGGCCGCTGCGCGTGCAGGGCTCGGGCGAATGGCTCGACTCGGCGCTGCGGATCGATTCGCTGCGCGCCTGGCTGCCGCGCGTGGCCGCCTCGGCCAGCGTGACGGGAACGGTCCGCTTCGCCGAGCAATCGGCGCCGGAGCTGAGGCTCGCCGGCGAGTGGACCGGGCTGCGCTGGCCGTTGGTGGACGCAGCGGCCGTCGAGAGCGCGTATGGCGCGTTCTCCGTCGCGGGCTCGCTGCCTTATTCGTTCGACGTGCGCGCCGCGGCGAGCGCGCCGGACTTGCCGGCAGCGGACTTCACGGCCGCCGGATCCGTGGATCGGGAGCAGGTGGTGCTCGATCGCTTCGACGGCCAGCTGATGGGGGGCCGCCTGCAAGGCTCGGGGCGACTGTCGTGGACCGGCACACAAGCGTGGACTGCGCGGCTCGAAGGACAGAGGCTCGACATCGCCACGGTGCGACCTGACCTGTCCGGGCGGGTGACCTTCGTGGCCGCGGTCAGCGGGCGCGGGTTCACGGCTGCGGCACCGTGGACGCTGCGGCTTGCATCGCTCTCGGGCACCGTGCGCGGACGCGCGCTGACGGGCCGCGGTGAGGTGGCGCATCGCGCCGGAACCTACGAACTCAGAGGCGTTCGGATTGCGAACGGACCGTCCCACGTCGACGTGGACGGGCGCTGGGGATCGAGCATCGACCTGCGCTGGAACGCCGACGTTCGGCAGCTCTCGCTGCTGCACCCCGACCTCGAGGGCGAACTCGTCTCCTCAGGCCGCGCACGGGGCAGCCCGACGCGCCCCGAAGCCACCGCCGAGGCACGCCTGAAACGGGTTCGATTCGGCGCAGTCGGCGTAAAATCGCTGCAAGCGTCGCTCGACATCGACCTCGCCGACAACAGCGAGTCGCGCGTCGACCTGCGGGCCGAGGACGTCGATCTCGGCGCGCTGCAACTCGAATCCGCGTCGCTCGCCGCAGAAGGCCGGTCGCGCGAGCACTCGGTCGAGCTGCGGTTCGTATCGGCCGGCGACGAGGCCAGGAGCATTCCCGGCTTTCAGGCGAAGATCGCGGTCGCGGGCGATTACCTCGCAGCGGATGCGCGCTGGGTCGGCAACCTGCACACGGCCTCCATCGAGTTCCCGGACGGTGGCGCGACGCTGCTGCAGCCGGTCGCACTCGAGGCGGGACGCGCGACGCTGCGCGCGTCGCCGTTCTGCCTGGCCACCGGCGAAGCTCGGTTCTGCGTCGAGGGCGAATGGCGTGCCGAGCCCGATTCGTGGCGCGTGATCTACAGCGCACAGGACTGGCCGCTGCGGCGCATCCTGCACTCGCTGCTCGGCTGGCGCGAATTCGACGGCAAGCTGCAGGCGAGCGGCTGGGCCGCGAAGGAACCGGGCCACGCGTGGACTGGCGGCACGACGTTGCTGCTCGACAACCCGACGCTCGACATCCCTCGCAACCAGTTTCGCACCGAACGCGTTTCGCTCGGCGCGGCCAGGCTGGACGTGTTCGCCGAGCCGGACGCGATCCGTGCGACGCTCGAAGCCGTCGTCGCCGAAAATTCGCGCCTGACCGGCGAGGTGGCGGCACGCCGCGAGCCGGGCCTCGACGCCATGGAGTTCCCCTTGAGCGGCGAGCTTCGCGCCGAATCTGCCGACATCACCGGCATGCCGATCTTTGTACCCGAGATCGACCGATCGGGCGGCCAGCTTGAAGGGCTGGTGTCGGTTTCGGGCTTGCTCGGTGCACCACGTTTCGACGGTGAGTTCCACCTGCGCGACGGGCTCATCCACCTCTATCGAACCAACCTCCAGCTCACGGGCCTGACGCTCGACGGCCGCTTCAAGGGCGACGAACTCGTGTTCGAGGGCTCGGGTTCGGCGGCACGCGGCACGCTGTCGCTGGACGGCCGGTTCAGCTGGCCCGAGGACGTCATGACCGGCCAGATGCACCTCAAGGGCGACGGCCTGATGATTGCCGACACGCCCGACTTCCGCGTCGTCGCCTCGCCCGACCTGCTCTTCGTCGTGGGACCCGACGGCTACGACGTCACGGGCGTCATCCTGGTGCCGCTGGCGCGCATCACTCCGCGCGACCTGAGCACGACCGTGTCCACTTCGACCGACGAGCGAATCGTCGGACTCGAGGTCGAGGACCTCGGTCCGTCGACGCTCGAGCGCCTGCGCAGCCGCATCCGCGTCGAGCTGGGGGACAACGTCCGCGTCAACAGCTTCGGCCTCAACGCGACGCTCGCCGGCGAGGTCACGGTGATCACGCGGCCCGGCGACGTCGTCCGTGGCGACGGCGCGATCCGCGTCGTGGAAGGCGAGTACAAGGCGTTCGGCCAGTTCGTGCGCATCACGCGGGGCGTGCTGAGCTTCGACATGGCGCCGCTCGACGATCCGACGCTCGACCTGGTCGCAGAGCGGGCAATCCGCCGCGAGGACATCGTCGTCTCGATCAACGTGCGCGGCACGCTCGCGAGCCCGTTCATCACTTTGAGCTCCGATCCGCCGATGTCGCAGAACGAGGCGCTCTCCTTCCTGCTCACCGGCCGGTCGATCAACACGCTGCAGTCGGGCGAAGCGGCCACGATCGACAGCGCCGCGCAGAGCCTCGCGCTGAGCGGCGGCGGCCTGCTGCTCGGTGGCATCGGCAGCCGGGTCGGCCTCGACGAAGTGACCGTCGAACAGACGGGCGACGACGAGACTGCAGTGGTGCTCGGCAAGTACCTGTCGCCGAACCTGTTCGTCAGCTACGGCATCTCGATCGCCGAGGCCATCAACACGATCAAGCTGCGCTATACGCTGAACCAGAACTGGTCGCTGAAGGCCGAGGCCGGCCTCGACCAGAGCGCCGACATCGAGTACCGGATCGAGCGCTAGTCGAATTCGGTCGGCCAGTCGCGCCGGTGCCAGTGCTCGAGCATTCGCGCCACCTGTCGGGGCGTGCTGCGGCCGAGCGACATGGGCGGCAGGTGGCCCGGATCGAAGAAATCCACCGCGTCCGTCTCGTAGCTGCCGCGGGCCTCGCCGCCGGTAATCTCGCACAGGAAGAAAGCCTTCCAGCCGTGGTGCAGCGACTCGCCGTGGCCGTGGCGGCGACGGTCGTAGAGTGCGGCGAGCTTGACGGCTCGCGCGCGGAAACCGGATTCCTGCTCGATCTCCTTCTCGACGGCCTGGGATGGGGTCTCGTTGACGTCGGCCCAGCCGCCGGGCAGTGTCCAGAGACCGTCGACCGTCTCGCGGACCAGCAACACCCGTCCATCGCGAAAGGTCGCGCCGCGCACCTCGACCTTGGGGGTGACGTAGCCCGTTTCATTGCGCCAGAGTGCCAGCAGTCGATCGCGATCCCCGGGGGCTTCACCCGCGAGCAACTCTGCGGCGATCCGCTCGATCTCTGCGTAGCGCTCGCGGTCGTACTCGTCGCGGGTGAAGTGCAGGCCCGTGCGAGCCAGTGCGTGCAGACGGCGGGCGAGTTCGACGTGACGGTCGGTCATGATGGCCCGGCTGGCGGGGGTCACCGGCATTGTGACCCCAGCATGTGCTGCGCGTCGCGTGAATTGACAGCCTGCTGTCACTCTGGCAGCCTGCTTGCTCCCGCACCACCGGTTGCTCCGCCCATGAGCAGCGCCACGCCCACGACGGACGACGCATTCCAGGACGTGCTGCTCGCGCTGTTCCAGCTGCACGGCCGCGTGCTGGAGGCCGCCGATGCGATGTCCGGCGGGTTCGGGCTCACGGGCGCGCGCTGGCAGGTCATGAAGGTGGCCGCGCGACAGTCGCTCACCGTCTCACAGATTGCGCGTCGGCTCGGGCTCAAGCGCCAGAGCGTGCAGCGCACCGTCGACCAGCTGGCCACGCGGAAGCTGGTCGAGTTGAAGCCCAACGTCGATCATCAGCGGGCCGGGCTCGTGACGCTTTCGGACGAGGGCCGCCGCATCCTGGCGGCGCTCGAGTCACGCCAGCAAGCCTGGCTCGGACGCTGCCTGCGTGGGCTCGCCCGCACGGACCTGGAGCGTCTTGCCGAGTCGCTCGGGGTGCTCACCGGGCGGGTCGAGGCGGCCACGGCGCGCGACCCCGATGCCGATGGATCTCGCGCCGATCGCACCTACAGACGCTGGGGAGTCGCACCATGATCCCGACCCTGCTGATCCTGAAATGGGCCCACATCATCGCGATGGTGTACTGGCTCGGCGGCGAGTGGGGGGTGTTCCAGACCTCCTACCACGTGACGAATCCCAGGCTGCCGCTCGAGGAGCGCCGGCGGCACATGGAGACGGCGTACCGGATCGACATCCTCGCCCGTCTCGGCATCATCCTGCTGCTGCCGATCGGCCTGCACATGGGCTACCTGTGGGGCGTGCAGCCGCTCGGCGGGAACTGGCTGGTGGCGATGTGGATCCTGACCGCGGGCTGGGTCGCCCTCGCGCTGTCCGCGTTCGTGAAGCGGGGCACCGACTTGGGGCTCCGCATCACGATCTGGGACGACCGCATCCGCTACGTGCTGATCCCGGCGCTGGCGATCGCGGCCATCTCGTCCATCGTGAGCGGCAAGCCGTTCTCGGCCAACTGGTACTCGACCAAGGTGCTGATCTACTCGGGCCTGCTGGTGATCGGCCTGATCCTGCGCTTCGTGATGCGCCACTGGACGGAGACCTTCCGCCAGCTCGCCGTGGGCGGGCCGAACGCGGCGCTCGAGGCCAAGCTGACCCGGGAGATCAACCTCTCGCGCAAGCTCGCCTACGTCTACTGGGTCGGCATCGGCACGGTCGCGTTCATCGGCGTGACCAAGTTCTTCTAGGCGCGCGGCGGCCCCGTGGGCTTTCCGGACGTCCTCGCTTGACAGTGTTTGCATAAATATGCAAATTAGCGTGGATTTTATTCACCACGCCGGACGCGGAACCTTGGCCACCGACCCCCACGCGCAGCTTCATCGCCGGGACGCGATCGTGCGCATCCTGCGGCAGACCGCGGTCGGCCGGCAGGCGGAGCTCGTCGAGCTGCTGCGCGAAGAGGGCTTCGACGCGACGCAGTCGAGCGTCAGCCGCGACCTGCGCGAGCTCGGCGTGCTGAAGGGCGCCGACCGTTACCTGCTGCCCGCCGTCGAGGACGCGCTCACGCCGAGCCACTTCGAGGACGTGCAGACGTTCGTCAAGGGCTACCGGGCGGCGGGCCCGAACCTGACGGTACTGCGTACCACCACAGGCACGGCGCAGAGCGTGGCGATCGCGCTCGACAAGGCGCGCTGGCCCGAGGTCGTCGGCACGATCGCCGGCGACGACACGATCTTCATCGCGACCGCGAGCGCCCGCACCCAGCGCCGCCTGCACGCGCACCTGCACTCCATCTTCGGACGCTGAGGCTTCCCATGACCGAACCCACCGCGGGCACCACGCCCATCCTGCTCGCTTTTTCCGGCGGCCTCGACACCTCGTTCTGCGTGCCCTGGCTGGCCGAGACCTACGGCCGCTCCGTCGTCACGCTCACCGTCAACACGGGCAGCATCGACGACGCCACCGCGCGGATGCTCGAGCAGCGCTCGAAGACGCTCGGCGCAGTTGCCCACCACCTCGTGGACGCGCGGCCCGCGTATTTCGAGCAGGTCATCAAGTTCCTGATCATGGGCAACGTTCGCCGCGGCAACCTCTATCCGCTCTGCGTCGGCGCCGAGCGCGTGCTGCAGGCACAGACGGTGGCGCAGTGGGCGCGCAAGCTCGGCACGGACGTGGTCGCGCACGGTTCCACCGCCGCAGGCAACGACCAGGTGCGCTTCGAGGTGGCGTTGCGCACGCTCGCCCCCGGGCTCGAGATCCTGGCACCGGTGCGCGACCGCGCCTTCAAGCGGCCGGAGCAGCTCGAGTACCTCGAGCGCCGCAAGTTGCCGGTGCCGCCGTTCGGCGCCGCGTACTCGGTGAACCGCGGCCTCTGGGGCACGACGATCGGCGGCAAGGAGACGCTCGTCTCCAGTGACTGCATCCCGGACAGCGCCTGGGTGCTGACGCGCGACGCGTTCACGAATCCGCAGGCTGCGGAGCGGCACACGATCGGCTTCGAACAGGGCATTCCGTCGTCGCTCGATGGCCGGGCGCTGGATCCCGTCAGCCTGATCGAGGCCGTCGAGGCACTCGGCGCGAAGTTCGGCATCGGACGCGGCATCCACCTCGGCGACACGATCATCGGCTTCAAGGGGCGGGTCGCCTTCGAGGCGCCCGCGGCCGAGATCCTGCTCACCGCGCACCGCGAGCTCGAGAAGCTGGTGCTCTCGGCGCGCCAGGCGCGCATCAAGGACTCGCTCGCCGGCCCGTACGGCGACCTCGTCCACGAGGGCCAGCACCTCGATCCCGTGTGCCGCGACATGGAGACGCTGTTCGTCTCCTCGCAGCAACGCGTGACGGGCGAGGTGCACCTGCTGCTGCGCCCCGGCGTGACGTTCGTCGAGGGCGTGGCCTCGCGCTATTCGCTGATGAAGGCGTCGAAGGGTGCCTACGGCGAGTCGGCGGGCGAGTGGACCGCGGCCGAGGCGCACGGCTTCTCGAAGATGCTGGCGCTGCCGGGAATCTTCTACACGCGGGCCGGCGAGCAGTAACGGAGACGCAGCATGGCCACACCGATGAGAACCGTCGTCGTCGACAAGATCGCCTCGATCGCGCAGGCCTGCGGCCTGAGCCACGAAGTGCGCATCGCCACGCAGGACATCCCGTGCGACGAGGGCGTCGTGCTGGTGGTCGAGATCCTGAACAACAAGTCGACCTACAACACGCTCGAGCTGACCAGCGGCCGCATGGCCAAGGTGGCGCGCGGCGATGTGATGGTCGGTGCGCTGGGCCACCGCCAGGCGCTATTCGGTTACTCGGGCCATATCCCCGAGAAGGTGCAGGCGGGTGACGTGCTGCAGGTGCTCAACATCGGCGGCGTGCTCGGCATCTGCGACTCGGTGAATCCCGACAAGGGCAAACCGTTCGACTGCCGCGTGCTCGGCTGCGTGCTGCAGTTCCCGTTCCTCGGCGAGCGCATCGGCATCCCGGCACGGGTCGGCCACCGCAAGCTCGACTACGCGGCGCCGCTCGACACGCACGGCGTGCCGGTCGTGGCGCTCGCAGGCACCTGCATGGAGGCCGGCAAGACTGCGGCGGCGTGCGCGATCGTGAGCCGCATGCGCCACCGCGGCCTCGCGGTGCATGCGTTCAAGGCGACGGGCGTCTCGCTGCGCCGCGACATCCTTGCAATGGAAGATTCCGGCGCCCGCCGCAGCATGATCTTCACCGACCTCGGCATCGTCACCACGACCGCTGCGTCCGGCCCGGCGTTGACGCGCACGATGCTGACCGAGATGACGCAGGGCCGCCCCGACGTCGTCGTGTTCGAGCTGGGCGACGGCATCCTGGGCGCCTACGGCGTCGAGGCGATCCTCCGGGAGGAGGACATCCGCCAGTCGCTGACGGCCGTGATCCTGTCGGCCAACGACCCGGTCGCCGCCTGGGGTGGCGTCAAGCTGCTGCGCGAGCGGTTCCAGATCGAGCCCTGCGCCGTGACCGGCCCGGCCACCGACAACGCCGTCGGTGTGAAGATCATCGAGGAGCAGATGGGCGTGCGCGCCGTCAACGCAATGGCGGCGGGCGCGGCACTCGGCGACCACATCATCGAGAGCCTCGGCCTCGCGGCACAACTGGCGCGGGCGGCCTCAGAATGACGGCGCGCGTTCCCGCGATCGTGCTCGGCGGCACCGGCTACGTCGCCGGCGAGTTGCTGCGCCTGCTGGCGGCGCATCCGTACCTCGACCTCGCGGCCGTCGCCTCGGACAGCCAGCCCGACGAGCCCGTGGCGCAGTTCTTCCGCCACCTGCAACCGGTGCTGCCGCACCTGCGCTTCGTCGGCCACGACGAGGTCGTCGAGTACGTGACCGCCAATCCCGTGACCGCCGTGCTCTCGGCGGCGCCCCATGGCGTGTCTGCGGCGATGATCGACAAGCTGCTATTCGCAGCCGAACAGGCCGGCACCCGGCCGCGCGTCGTCGACATCTCGGCCGACTTCCGCTACCCGACCGCGAACGCGTACGAGGCAGTCTACAAGCACGCCCACGGCGCGCCGGGGCGTCTTGCGCAGTTCACCTGCGCGGTGCCGGAGCACCTCAACGCGCTGCACACGGCCCACGTCGCGCATCCGGGCTGCTTCGCAACCGCGATCCTGCTCGCCAGCGTGCCGCTGCTGTCGCTCGGACTCGTCGAGCCGCGGTTGTTCGTCACCGGGATTACCGGCAGCACGGGCTCGGGACGGCAGCCGACTGCGGGCACCCATCACCCGCAGCGTCACTCCGACCTCTACGCATACAACGCGTTGGCACATCGCCATGCTCCCGAGGTGGCAGCGCTTGCGCAGGCCGCTACCGGCGTCGAAGCGCAGTTCAACTTCGTGCCCCACTCTGGCCCGTTCGCGCGCGGCATCCACGTCACCGTGCAGGCCGTCGCACGCGCTCGGATCACGAGCCACGAGCTGGTGCACGCGCTGCGGGACCATTACGACCAGTCCGTGTTCGTGCGCGTGGGCGGCGAGCCGCCGCGCGTCAAGGACGTGGTCGCCAGCAACTTCGCGCAGCTCTCGGGCGTCGCCCACGGTGAGACTGTGGCGGTGATGTGCGCGATCGACAACCTGACCAAGGGCGCAGCCGGCGGCGCAGTGCAGTGGATGAACCGGATGCTCGGTTACGAAGAGACGGCAGGCCTGATGCAGCCGGCGGCGGGATGGACCTGAGGAAGGGGATGGGGAAAGCGGATAGCGGATAGCGGATAGTGAGTGGCGGTGAAGTCATCTGCTGAATCCAGAACCGCCAACGCCAACCAAGGACTCCGAACCTCCCGCCGCCACCGCACCTCTTCACTATCCGCTATCCGCTATCCACTATCCGCTTTCCCCATCCCCTATCCCCTAACAATGCTTTCCGCCCCAGACCACCTCGCCCCCGTCTACGCCCAGTGGCCGCTCGACGTCGTCGACGCCGAGGGCGTGCACCTGCGCACGCGCGACGGGCGGCGCATTCTCGATCTCTATGGCGGTCACGCGGTGGCGGCTCTCGGTTACTCGCATCCGCGCTGGCAGGCGGCACTCGCGGCACAAGCGAAGTCGCTGCTGTTCCAGAGCAACGCCGTGCCGCTCGAGGTCCGGACACGGGCTGCGACGCGACTCACCCGGTTCGCGGGTCTCGGCCTCAACACCGTGTTCTTCGGCAATACCGGCGCCGAGGCGAACGAAAACGCGCTCAAGCTCGCGCTCAGGATCACGGGCCGCCGCAAGGTGGTCGCGATCGAGGGCAGCTTTCACGGGCGCACCGCCGCCGCGGGCGCCGTCACCTGGGGCGCGGCGAGCAAGTGGTACGGGTTTCCGCAGGCGCCGTTCGACGTCGAGTTCCTGCCGCGCGGCGATCTCGAGGCCATTGCCCGCGTGGTCGGCACGGATACGGCGGCCGTGATCGCCGAGCCCGTGCAGGGCGTCGCGGGCGCCGTGGATCTGGGGCAGCCATTCCTGGCGGCCTTGCGGTCGCGCTGCAGCGCGACCTGCGCGCTGCTGATCCTCGACGAAGTGCAGTGCGGCATGGGTCGCACCGGCTTCCCGTTCGCGGCCAACATGCACGGGATTGCACCAGACATGATCACGACGGCGAAGGCGCTTGGCGCCGGGTTCCCGTGCGCTGCGCTACTGATGGCGGACCACGTGGCGGCCCATCTCAAGACCGACGACCTCGGCACGACCTTCGGCGGTGGCCCGATGGCCTGCGCGCTGATCGAGACGGTCGTGGACATTCTCGAGAGCGAGGGCCTGCTGGCCAATGTCCGCCAGCGCGCGGCGCAGATCCGCGAGCAGTGCATCGTGGGGCCGATCGTGGCGGCGCAAGGCGCCGGACTCCTGACCGGGCTGCGCACGCGCCGACCCGCGAAAGACGTGCAGCGCGAGCTGCTCGAGCGCGACATCCTGACCGGCACCAGCGGCGACCCGCAGGTCGTGCGCATTCTCGCGCCGTACGTGCTCGATGAATCGCACGTCGCGCAGCTCCACGACGCCCTCGCCTCCTTGCCCGCATAGCCCCCGCGCAACCGCCCTCCGACCACTATCCGCTATCCGCTATCCGCTTCCCATGAACCGCTTCCTCGACCTCGCCGATTTCTCCCGCGACCAGGTGGTGGACCTGCTCGACCTCGCGCGCAGCCTGCAGCAGCGGCCCGAGCCACACGCGCTCGCGGGCAAGATCCTCGGCCTGCTGTTCATGAACCCGTCGCTGCGCACCTTGTCGTCGTTCCAGGCGGGCATGCTGCGACTCGGCGGCGCCTCGTTCGTCGTGACGCCCGGCCAGGGCACCTGGCAGGTCGAAACGCGGACCGGTGCGGTGATGAGCGGCGGCGCGGCCGAGCACGTGCGTGAGGCGATCCCCGTGCTCGCGTCCTACTGCGACGCTCTCGGGCTGCGCGCCTTTGCCGAGGGCAAGGACCTGGCCACGGATCTCGCCGAGACGCCGTTCCAGCTGATGGCGAGCCTCTGCAGCAAACCGTTCATCAACCTCGAGTCGGCGATCAACCACCCGTGCCAGGCGCTGGCCGACTGGAAGACGATGGACGATCTCGACGTGCCGCGGTCGGGCAAGTTCGTGCTCTCGTGGGTGTACCATCCGCGCGCGCTGCCGCTCGCGGTGCCGGCGGCGACCCTGCACATGGCGGCGCAGCGGGGCATGGAGGTCGTGGTGCTGCGGCCGGATGGCTATGCTCTGCCGGAGCAGATCATGGCGAAGGCGCGCACCGCCGCAGCCAGTTCCGGCGGCAGGGTGACCGAGACCAGTGACCGGGCCGCCGCGCTTGCCGGCGCGCACGTGCTCTACGCGAAGGAGTGGGGCGCGCCCTCGTGTTACGGGGATGCCGAGGCCGAGGCCGCGCTCCGGCAGCCGCTCGCCGACTGGCGCGTCGGCGAGTCGTGGTTCGACGCCGCGCGCAGGGACTGCCACTTCATGCACTGCCTGCCCGTGCGGCGCAACGTCGCCGTCGCGGACGAGGTGCTCGACGGGCCGCGCAGCCGCGTGATCCAGGAAGCCGCAAATCGCATGGTCGTGCAGATGGCCGTGCTCTACAGACTGCTCAAGGGGTGAAACAGGCGATGATCGGACACAAGGGAGAACAGGCCGTCACGGTGCGGGCATTGCGGGGCGCTGCGCCCTACATGCACATGTACAAGGGCAAGGTGTTCGTCGTGAAGACCGGCGGCGGCGCGTTCCGCGACCCGGAGACGATGCGCTCTTTCATGGAGCAGATCTCGATCCTGCACCATCTCGGCATCCGGGTCGTGCTGGTGCACGGCGGCGGGCCGCAACTCGACGAGGTGACAGCGAAGATGGGCGTGCAGACGCGCATGGTGCAGGGCCGGCGCGTGACCGACGCCGCGGCGATCGACGCCACCAGCATGGTGCTGAACGGGCTCGTCAACACGCGCCTGCTCGCGCTGTGCCGCGAGTTCGGCATCGCCGCGATCGGCCTGAGCGGCGTGGACGGCGGGCTCGTCAGGGCGCACCGTCGCGCGCCGGTGACGCTTGCGAGCGGCGAAGTCGTGGACTACGGCATGGTCGGCGACATCGACGGCGTGGACGGCACCGTGATTACTCGGCTGCTCGACGCCGGCTTCCTGCCGGTCGTCAGCCCGCTCTCCGCCGACGCCGCGGGCCAGTTGCTCAATATCAACGCCGACACGGTGGCCGCGGCGATCGGCGGCGCGCTGGTCGCCGAGAAACTGATCCTCTGCACGGGCGCACCGGGCATCCTCGAACGCCTCGACGACCCGCACTCGTTGATTTCCTACACCGACGTCGCAGGACTCAGGCGGCTGCGCGAGGAAGGCGCGCTGTCCGATGGCATGCTGCCCAAGTCGAGCGCGATCGAGGCCGCGATCCGCGGCGGCGTGCGGCGCGTCCACGTGATTTCCTACGCGTCGCCCGATGCGCTGCTCGCGGAGATCTTCACCAACGAGGGCACCGGCACGCTGGTGGTCGCGGACACCACGGCACTCAGCGCGGCGGAGCAGGGCTCGGCGACATGACCCGCCTGTGGGACAAGGGCGCGCCGCTCGACGAGCGCGTGCTGCGCTACACGGCTGGCGAGGACCACGCGCTCGACAACCGGCTCGTGGCCTATGACGTCCGGGCGTCGATCGCACACGCCGAGATGCTGCACGATGCTGGCCTGCTGGGCGCTGCCGAGCTCGATGCGATCCGCCAGGGGCTGCGCGAGATCGCCGAGTCGCACGCGCGTGGCGAATGGTCGGTGACGCTCGACCTCGAGGACGGCCAGACCGCGCTCGAGACGCTGCTGACGAAGAAGATCGGCGACGCCGGGGCCCGGCTGCACGCCGGCCGGTCGCGCAACGACCAGGTGCTCACCGCATTGCGCCTGTACCTGCGCGATGCGGTCGAGGAAATCGCCGAAGGCGCCCGCCGCGTCTCGGTCGCTCTCGAGGCGCTCGCCGTCGAGCAGGGCCACGTCGAGCTGCCCGGCTACACGCACATGCAACAGGCAATGCCGAGCTCGGTGGCGCTCTGGGCGCGGGGTTTCGCGGCCGAGATCGCGGACGACGCCGACGCGCTGCGGCACGCGCACCGCCGCATCCTGAAGAACCCGCTCGGTTCCGCTGCGGGCTACGGGACGCCCAACCTGCCGGTGAGTCGCGAAGGCACCCGTACGCGCCTCGAGTTCCCGGAGAACCACGAGCCCGTGACCGCCGTGCAGCTCTCGCGCGGCAAGGCCGAAGCCGAGGTGCTGTTCCAGGTCGCGATCCTGATGCAGGACCTCGGCCGTCTCGCCTCCGACCTGCTGCTCTTCTACACGCGGGAATTCGGGTTCGTCGACCTGCCCGACGCGTTCACGACCGGCTCGTCGATCATGCCGCAGAAGCGCAATCCCGACGTGTTCGAACTGGTGCGCGGCCGCACGGCCACGGCCCAGGCGTGCCTGGTCGAGGTGCTCGGCATCACCGCCAAGCTGCCGTCCGGTTACCAGCGCGACCTGCAGCTGATCAAGGCGCCGCTGTTCCGCTCCATCGACCTGTGCGGCGAGACGCTCGACATCATGGCCGCGGCGATCCCGCAGCTGCGCTTCCGCCCGGATCGCATCCGGCTCGACGCCGATATCCACGCTGCAGCCGAGGCCAACACCCTGGTCGCAAAGGACGGTATCCCATTCCGCGAGGCCTACCGGCGCGTGGGTCAAAAACTGCACAAGGACTGATACGATCGGCGGCATGAAACAGCCACTGATCACGCTCCTCGCCCTCGCCCTGCTCGCGCTCCCCGGCGTCGCGGCCGAGCGGGACTTCACGCGCCTCGACAAGGACCTCACGCCGATCGGGGCCGAGCGCGCCGGCAATGCGGACGGCACGATCCCCGCCTGGGAAGGCGGCCTGACACAGCCGCCCGCGAACTGGACGCCGCAGCAGGGTTACATCGATCCGTTTCCGGGCGACAAGCCGCGCTTCACGATCACTGCAGAGAACGCGGCCGAGCACGCGCCCAGGCTGACGCCCGGCATGCAGGCATTGCTGAAGCAGTATCCTCAGCACTACCGGATGCACGTGTACCCGACCCGGCGCACCGCGGCGCTGCCGAAAGCGGTCACGGATCGCGTGGCCGAGCAAGCCAGCAAGGTCCGGCTGCAGGGCTTCGGACTGCAGGACCTCGGCGGCTCCACGACGCCGTTCCCGATTCCGCAGGACGGCCTCGAGGCGATCTGGAACCACCTGGTGCGCTACGTGGGCGGCGGCACCACGCGCACGGGCCACTCGTTCCCGGTGCGCTCGAACGGCGACTATTTCAAGATCGGCTTCCACTCGAAGCGCATCTACGCGCAGAACGTCGAGGGCGCCGAGCCGAACCGTCTGTTCTACGCGCTCGGCTACTTCACCGAGCCCGCGACGCTGCGCGGGACGATCTTCCTGGTGCACGAACCCGTGGACCAGGTGGCCGAGCAGCGGTCGGCGTGGATCTACAATGCCGGCGCCCGTCGCGTCCGGCGCGCCCCGGATCTCGCCTACGACGGCGTCAACGACGGCTCGGAAGGGATGATCGTCACCGACCAGGTCGACGGCTACAACGGCGCGCCCGATCGCTTCGAGTGGAAGCTGGTCGGCAAGCGCGAGATGTACATCCCGTACAACAACTACAAGCTGTCCGACAAGTCGCTCAAGTACAAGGACATCGTCGGCAAGCACACGCTGAATGCCGACTTCGTGCGCTACGAGCTGCACCGGGTCTGGGTCGTGGAGGGCACGTTGAAGCCCGGCCAGCGGCACGTGTACGGCCGCCGCACGTTCTACCTCGACGAAGACAGCTGGAGCGTAGTTGCGGAGGACGCGTACGACACGCGTGGCGGACTGTGGCGCGTCGCCTTGCTCGGCATGATCCAGTACTACGACGCGCTGGTGCCGTGGTACCGGTTCGGCGCGGTCCACGACCTGACCAGCGGCGGCTACATCGCCGGCGGCCTCGACAACGAGATCAAGGAGCCGGTGCAGTTCAACGTCAAGGGTCGAGTCACGGACTTCCAGGCGGATGCACTGCGGCGCCTGGGCGGCACGCTCTAGTCGAGGCCGAGCGCGAACCCCGCCTCGAGGTCCTTCTTCGAGTAGACCTTGAACGAGATCAGGGTCTCGGAGCTCGTGATGCCCGGCAGCTTGCGCACCTGCCCGCTGATCACGCGCGCGAGATCCTCGTTCTCGCGCACGCGCACCAATGCCACGAGATCGTACTGGCCGGCGACCGAGAACACCTCGCTGACGCCGTCGAGATCGGCGAGCTGTTCGGCCAGCTCGGTGACCTTGTCGGTTTCAGCCTTGATCAGCACGACTGCCGTGACCATGGAACGCGACTCCGGAATGCTGGACGTTGCAGTGGGCGCCATCTTACACGCAGCCCGCGCAGTCACTCAGCGTCGGGTTGGGCGTCGGGCTGCGCTTCGGGCCGCGCGGCGGCAAATGCGGGCAGGCTCTCGAGATGCGCGCTCACGGCCACCAGTCGCGGATACGGCGACAGGTCGGTCCGGGCACGGCGCGCGTTGTACAGCTGCGGCACGAGGCAGACGTCGGCCAGCGTGACCGAGTTGCCGAAACAGTGCCGGCCGTCCGCGGAGTGGCGCGCCACGAGCACCTCGAGCGCGGTGAAGCCCCGGCTCATCCAGTGGCGGGTCCAGCGCGCGACGGCCTCCTCGCCTTGCCCGAGTTCGCCGCGCAGGTACTGTTGCACCCGCAGGTTGTTGAGCGGATGGATGTCGCAGGCGACGGCGAGCGCCATCGAGCGTACCGTCGCGCGACCGCGGGGATCCTCCGGCAACAGCGGCGGCGCCGGACAGATCTCCTCGAGGTACTCGCAGATCGCGAGCGACTGCCCGAGGAAGAAGCCGTCGTCGTCGAGCCCGGGAATCAACCCCTGGGGGTTCAGTGCGAGGTACTCCGCCCGACGCTGCTCGCCGCCGTCGCGCAGCAGGTGCTTCGGCACGGATTCGTACGGCAGGGCCTTCAGCTCGAGCGCGATGCGCACGCGGTAGGCCGCGGAGCTGCGCCAGTACGTGTAGAGCTTCACGCTCAAACGATGGTCGTGCGCAAGGTCTCGAGCCCGTCGATGCCGCCGACCAGGCTGTCGCCGCTCTGCACGGGACCGACGCCCTCGGGCGTGCCCGTGAAGATCAGGTCGCCGGGCCGCAACTCGAAGTACGTGGACAGCTCCGCGACGATTTCCGGCACGCTCCAGATCATCTCCGACAGGTCGGCCCGCTGCCGGCCCTCGCCGTTCACTTCGAGCCAGATCGCGCCGCGCTCAGGGTGACCGACCTCCGCCGCCGGGCGAATCGCGCTCACCGGCGCCGAGCAGTCGAAGCCTTTCGCGACGTCCCAGGGCCGGCGCTGCTCGCGTGCCTCGAGTTGCAGGTCGCGCCGCGTCAGGTCGTTGCCGACCGCGTAGCCGAAGACGTGTGCGAGTGCGTTCGCGAGCGGGATGTCGCGACCGCCTGTGCCGATCGCGACGACCAGCTCGATTTCATGGTGCAGGTTCGACGTGCGTGGCGGGTACGATACCGGCGTTCCGTTCGGCACGACCGCGTCGGCCGGCTTCGAGAAGAAGAACGGCGGCTCCCGCTCCGGATCCATGCCCATCTCGCGGGCGTGCTTGGCGTAGTTGCGTCCGACACAGTAGACGCGGTGCACTGGAAACCGCGCATCGGTGCCCGTGACCTCGACAGTGGTCTGGACGGTCGGCGGAATGGCGAAGGTCATAGGGACACTCCCATGGTCGCTCAGGCGCAGCGACCGAGTTCGGGCAAAAAGACTTCCTGCACGAGGATTGGCCAGCCCGCGAGCCGATAGACCGCCCGGCGTGCCCACAATGGCGCGCCGGGTGCAGGCACCGCCCCAGCCGCCACCGTGAGTTCGTGCCGGTCGTGCAACTCGATGTACTCGAGCGGCTCGCGTCGCACGTCCTCGATCGACGACAGTGACTCACCGAGGCCGTTGTCACCGAGGTCGCGCAGCCAGGGGTGCTGTTGCACCGTCGACTGCGGAAAGATCGACTGTGCGTAGATCCAGCGCGTGGCGCCGCAGCTGATCTCGATCTCGCGCACGAAGCCGATCGCATCTTCGACGCCGAGCCGGCGGCGCACACGCGCATCGATCGGCGCCGGCTCGAGCTTGAGCAGCCGCAGCGCGGTCGCCGGGCCGCACGCCGCGCGCACCCGGGCGGTCAGCAGCCCCGGCTCCTCGAGCCACGGCCGCAGCCCGGCGGGCACGCGCCCGGCGCACTCGTCGAGCGAATGCCATGCATCGCCGGGGTCGAGGCCGGGCATCGCGAAATCGAGCAGCGGCTGGGCCATCGCCGGCGATCAGAACTGGTCGGCGACCAGCGCCATCGTCGAGGCACTGCCGGCGCGCACCGCCGCTGCGTGCGCGATGCAGCGCGGCAGCACGTGCTCGGCATAGAACTGCGCCAGCACCACCTGCGTGCCGAGGAACGCCTTGTCGCCACCCGCGGCCAGCTGCTCGGTAGCCACCAGTGCGCCACGAGCGAGCTGCCACCCGCCGATGACCGTGCCGATCAGCATCATGTAGTCGAACGCTGCTGCGCTGACCAGTTCCGGATCGCGGCGTTCACCCGTCAGGATGTGCGTCGAGCACTGCACCAGCTCGTCGAGCGCCCGCGCCAGCGCCTGGCGCACGACCGCCAGGTCCTCGCCGGCGTTCGCGAGCGGCGCGTCGACGGAGCGCATCTCGGAAACGAAGGCCGCGACCGTCGCGCCGCCGTCGCGGAGCAGCTTGCGCCCGACGAGGTCGATCGCCTGGATGCCGTTCGTGCCCTCGTAGATCGAGGCGATGCGCGCGTCGCGATAGAACTGCGCGACACCCGTTTCTTCCACGTAGCCCATGCCGCCGTGCACCTGGATGCCGAGCTCGGTCACCTCCTGGCCGATTTCCGTGCACCAGGCCTTGGCGATCGGCGTCATCAGCTCGGCACGAGCCTGCCATTTGGCCGCTGCCTCCGCATCGGTGCCGTGCGCCATGCGATCGAGGCACGAGGCGGTGTAGTAGCAGATCGCGCGCGACGCCTGCGTCAGCGAACGCATCAGCAACAGCATGCGGCGCACGTCGGGGTGACGGATGATCGCGACCTGGCCCTTCACGCCCGGGGCGCGACCCTGCACGCGCTCACGCGCGTAACTCACCGACTTCTGGTAAGAGCGCTCGGAGAGGCCGGTGCCCTGGGCGCCGACGCCGAGACGCATGTAGTTCATCATCGTGAACATCGCCGCGAGGCCTTCGTTCGGCTTGCCGACCAGGTAACCCTCGGCGCCGCCACGATCACCGAAGGCCAGCACGCAGGTCGGGCTCGCGTGGATGCCGAGCTTGTGCTCGACCGACACCGGGAACACGTCGTTGCGTTCGCCGGGCGTGCCGTCCGCATTGAGCTTGTACTTCGGCACGACGAACAGCGAGATGCCCTTGGTGCCGGCCGGCGCATCCGGCAGGCGGGCGAGCACGAGGTGGATGATGTTCTCGGCCATGGGGTGGTCACCCCAGGTGATGTAGATCTTCCGCCCGGTGAGCAGGTAGTGATCCCCCGCCGGCTCGGCCTTCGTGGTCAGTGTCGAGAGATCCGAGCCCGCCTGTGGCTCGGTGAGGCACATCGTGCCCGCCCACTGGCCCGAGATCAGCTTCTCGAGGTACGTGCCCTTGAGTTCGTCGGTGCCGTGCCGGTCCATCGCGAGGATCGCGCCCTGCGAGAGCTCCGGGCACAGCGCAAAGGCGACGTTCGCCGCCGCCCACATCTCGTCACAGGCCAGCGCGACCGTCTTCGGCAGGCCCTGGCCGCCGAATTCCGGATTCGATGCAATGCCCGGCCAGCCGCCCGAACAGAACTGCGCGTAAGCGTCGCTGAACTCCCGCGGCACGACGACGGCGTCATCGACGACCTTGACGCCCTGCCGGTCGCCCAGCCAGTTGATCGGCGCCAGCACGCCGCCCGCGAACTTCGCCGCCTCCTCGAGCACGGCCTCGATCGTGTCGGTGTCGACCGAGGAGAAATCCGGCAGCGCCACCACCTCCGGGAGATCGGCCAGGTGCTCGATCGTGAATCGCATCTGCCGGACGGGGGCCTGGTAGTCGGTCATGGGGCGCTCCAATTTGCGGACTTTTGCTCTGCAGCAATTCTGCCTCTTCGGGGCATTCCGCGCCATTCGCAGGCGCCCCCGACGCGGGGTCGCAAGGCCTCGGAAGGGTACAATCGAGGCTCCGTCCCACGAGGCCCCTCCCCGATGAGCATCTGGTTTCGGTCGTTCACCCTCGATGAGCTCAATCAGCAGTCCCGTGGCTGCATGGTCGAGTTCCTGGACATCCGCTTCACGGAGATCGGGCCCGATTACGTCCGCGCGACGATGCCGGTGGATGCGCGGACCTGGCAACCTTTCGGCTTGTTGCACGGCGGCGCCTCGGTAACGCTCGCCGAGACACTCGGCAGCGTCGCCGCAAATTGTTGCGTGGATTCGAACCGATTTTTCTGCGTCGGCCAGGAAATCAACGCGAACCACCTGCGCGCCGTGCGCAGTGGCCGGGTCACCGGCACGGCTCGCCCGATCCACGTCGGCAATCGTTCGCACGTCTGGGAGATCCGTATCGAGGACGACAAGCAGCGCTTGAGCTGCATCTCGCGCCTGACGATGTCGGTCGTCGAAGGCGCGACACCCCCGATCGTCGGCGGGGCACCGTCATGACCCGCCGCGGCTGGGCGCTGCTGCTGGGCGCATCGTTGCTGGCCGGCTGCGGACTCAAGGGATCGCTGACGCTGCCGGAGAAGCCCGGTGACGTCGAGATCCGGCCAGCCCCCGGGGCCCCGGCGACGTCCGAACAGCCTGCAACTCCGCCGCAGCCCGAGCCGGCACCCGCGCCCGAGGGACCGCCGACTGGAACGTCCCGTGAGTGAGGCTCGCACGCTGGTGCTGGTGGACGGGTCCTCCTACCTCTACCGGGCCTTCCATGCGTTGCCGCCCCTGACGAACTCGAAGGGGGAACCGACCGGCGCCGTCCTCGGCGTGCTCAACATGCTGCTCAAGCTGCTGAAGGAGCAGGACCCGCCACTGGTCGGCGTCGTGTTCGACGCGCCCGGCAAGACGTTCCGCGACGAGCTGTTCGCCGAGTACAAGGCGCAGCGGCCGCCAATGCCCGACGACCTGCGCGCCCAGGTCGAGCCGCTGCTCGAAGGGGTCGCAGCGCTCGGGCTGCCGTTGCTGCGCGTCGCGGGCGTCGAGGCCGACGACGTGATCGGCACGCTGGCGCGCCAGGCTGCCGCCGCGGGCCTCAAGGTCGTGATCTCGACCGGCGACAAGGACATGGCACAGCTGGTCGACGACCGCGTCACGCTGGTCAACACGATGACCGACACCGCGCTCGACCGGGCAGGCGTCAAGATCAAGTTCGACGTGTATCCGGAGCAGATCGTCGATTACCTCGCGCTCGTGGGCGACACGTCGGACAACATTCCCGGCGTGCCCAAGGTCGGCCCGAAGACCGCGGCGAAGTGGCTCAACCAGTACACGACGCTCGACAACCTGCTGGCGCACCAGTCGGAGATCGAAGGCAAGGTGGGCGAGAGCCTGCGCAGCCACACGACCGAACTCGCGCTATCGCGGCAGCTCGCGACGATCGACTGCGAACTCGATCTGGAGCTGCGTCCGGAGGACTTGTCGCGCCGCGCACCCGACACCGAGCGCCTGCGCGAAATGTACCTGCGCCTCGAGCTGCGCTCGCTGCTGAAACAGTTGCCGGGCTGGGTGCCGTCGGCGCCGCCGGGAGCGGAGTCCGGACCGGAGCCCTCTCCCCAACCCGCTCCCGCCCTCGCGAGTGAGGTGCCCAGGAACTACGATACCGTGCTCACCGACGGGCAGCTCGACGCCTGGCTCGAACGCCTGCGCGACGCCGAGCTCTTCGCGTTCGACACCGAGACGACGTCGCTGGACTACATGCAGGCCGAGATCGTCGGCGTGTCGTTCTGCGTCGAGCCGGGTCACGCCGCGTACGTGCCGCTCGCGCACAGGTATCCCGGGGCGCCGCAGCAACTCGACCGCGACACGGTGCTGAAGCGGCTCGAGCCGCTGCTCTCCGATCCCGAGCACGCGAAGCTCGGCCACCACCTCAAGTACGACGCGCACGTGCTGCGCAACCACGGCATCGAGCTGCGCGGCATGCGCTACGACTCGATGCTCGAATCGTACGTGCTGAACAGCACCGCGACGCGCCACGACCTCGACTCGACCGCTCGTCACTACCTCGGCGTCGAGACCATCCATTACGAGGACGTGGCCGGCAAGGGCGCGAAGCAGATTCCGTTCGACCAGGTGCCGATCGAGCGCGCCGCCGAGTACTCGGCCGAGGATTCCGACGTCTCGCTGCGCCTGCACCACGCGCTGTGGTCGCAGATCGAACGCCTGCCGCGGGTCCGCAAGCTCTACGAGGAGATCGAGCAGCCGCTGGTGCCGGTGCTGCTCGACATGGAGCACCTCGGCGTGCTGATCGACTCGGCGATGCTGCGCAAGCAGAGCCACGAAATCGCGAAGAGCCTGCTGGCGCTCGAACAGGCGGCGCATGCGGCGGCGGGCGCGCCGTTCAACCTCGACTCGCCGAAGCAGCTGCAGGAAATCCTGTTCGGCCGCCTCGGCCTGCCCGTCAAGCGCAAGACCGCGACCGGACAGCCCTCGACGGCCGAGGACGTGCTCGAGGAGCTGGCCGACGAATATGAGCTGCCGCGGATCATCCTCGACTACCGCGGCCTCGCGAAGCTCAAGTCCACGTACACGGACAAGCTGCCCGGCCAGGTGGATCCCCGCACCGGGCGCGTGCACACCTCCTATCACCAGGCCGTGGCGGCAACCGGCCGGCTGTCCTCGACCGACCCCAACCTGCAGAACATTCCGGTGCGCACGCCGGAGGGCCGGCGCATCCGCCAGGCCTTCATCGCGCCGCCCGGGCACGTGTTGATGGCGGCGGACTACTCGCAGATCGAGCTCAGGATCATGGCGCACCTGTCGGGCGACGCGAGCCTGCTGCGCGCCTTTGCCGAGGACCGCGACATCCACCAAGCCACCGCGGCCGAGGTGTTCGGGCTCGAACCGTCGGCGGTCACCGCGGACCAGCGGCGCGCGGCCAAGGCCATCAACTTCGGCCTCATCTACGGCATGTCCGCGTTCGGCCTCGCCCGCCAGCTCGGCATCGAGCGCGGCGCGGCGCAGAAGTACGTGGACCTCTATTTCGACCGTTACCCCGGCGTGAAGCGCTACATGGACGATACCCGGTCCATGGCCCGCGAACAGGGGTTCGTCGAGACGGTGTTCGGCCGGCGCCTCTACCTGCCGGACATCGGCTCGCGCAACCAGCAGCTGCGGCAGTACGCCGAGCGCAGCGCGATCAATGCGCCGATGCAGGGCACGGCAGCGGACATCATCAAGCGGGCCATGATCGAGGTGCACCGTTGGCTCGTCGGCGGCAAGGTCCACGCGCGACTCGTCATGCAGGTGCACGACGAGCTGGTGCTCGAGGTTCCGGAGGCGGCCGTCGAGGCCGTCGAGCGCGGGTTGCGGGAGCGCATGGCGGCGGCCGCGGAACTCAAAGTCCCGCTGCGGGTGGACGTGGGTCGCGGACCCCACTGGGACGCGGCCCATTGAGCCTCGATTTTCGTTGTCTTTTTGCAACGAAACTCTCTAGGCGCTTCCACTGATGTATTAAGGCAGGCTCAACGTGTAGCATTTCCGCCATAGAGGGAGAGCGCCCGGCACGTTGGCGCTGCGGATTCCCCGCCCCAATGCGCTGCCGGCCCCTGCACTGGAGGAAGGCACCATGAAATTCATCTTTGCAGTCCTGGCGACGGCGACCCTGGCGATCACACCAGCCGTGTCATCGGCGCAGAGCGGCCCATACGTCGGCGGCGGCCTGGGCTATTTCAGCGTCGATACCGGCGGCATCGACGGCAGCGACATGTCGTGGAAGCTGTTCGGCGGCTATCGGATGAACCAGTACTTCGCGACGGAGCTGGAGTACATCGACGGTGGCAGCCCCGACGACCGTGGTTTCGAGTTCAGCGTGGACGGGTTCAACCTGTCGGTGCTGGGCAGCTGGCCGTTCAACGAGCAGTTCAGCGCGTTCGCGAAGCTCGGCGTGTTCTTCTGGGACGCGGAAGCCCGGGGATTCGGCGACGAGAGCGGCGAGGACTTCTCGTGGGGCATCGGTGCCGACTTCAACTTCACCGATTTCCTCACGGTCCGCGGCGAGTACCAGATGTTCGAGATCGAGGACACGGACTCGGTGGACCTGGCCGCCGTGAGCCTGATCTATCGGTTCTGAGCAATTGAGACCGGCATCACGCCAGATCGGGGGCCCGCCGCCGGGCGGACCCCTTTTGTTACACGGCGTTCATCGGCGGTTCGATAAAATCCGGCCCAGCAGTCAACCCACGGAGCATTGTGACCATGAAAATCAGATTTGTTGCATGCGCTGCCGCGCTGATGGCGCTGGCCAGCTTCCCTAGTCACGCGGTCGACAACGGCATCTACCTTGGCGCCAGTGTCGGCCAGAGTGGCGTCGAGTTCGACGAGAACTTCGAAGGCACGCGCCTCAATTACGATGCCAGCGCCACCGGCTACAAGGTGATCGCTGGCTGGCGATTCCTGGACTGGCTGTCGGTCGAGGGCAATTACGTGGACCTGGGCTCAGGCGATGACAACGTCCAGGGCCAGCGCATCGAGACGGATATCGACGGCATCTCGCTCGCGGTGGTCGGCTTCCTGCCGATCGGTCCCGTGGACCTGTTTGCCCGGGTCGGCGCGATTGACTGGAGTGCCGATCTCTCGGCGCCCGGCACCGGCATCAGCGGCAGCGACGACGGCACCGACCTGACCTATGGCGTGGGCGCCCAATTCCGCGTCTGGGGCCTGAGCCTGCGCGCGGAATACGAAGTGTTCGACGTCTCCGATATCGATACGGTGGACATGATCTCGGTCGGCGCGACCTGGACTTTCCTGTAACTGAGAGGTTGACCTGGAGCCGATCTATTAAAATTTGAGGATAGCCTATTAATATCGCTCATAGTCAACGTGACTGATGATATTTTCTTAATTAATTGAGTGGCGTTTCTGGGCCTGGAACTTCTGTCGAAGTGCCCCCTCTAACGGATTGAGCGTCTTCGGACGCTCGACGCCCGCCTACCTCCCTGGGCGTGGCGTTACCCGGTCATCCCCCAACGCCGGGTTTAACTTGCCCCGGTCGGATCCGCTGGTCCGACCGGGGTTTCTTTTTGTGGCTTCGCCGCAAGCAGGCGCAGGACCACGCCCCGCGCCTCGCTGACACCCTCCCCCGAAAGGGACGAGAAGAGCTGGGCCGTCGCGCCGCCGCCGACCGCCTTGCGGACCTGCGCCAGCTGCTGGCGCGCCGCGCCGCCGCCGAGCTTGTCGGCCTTGGTGAGGACGATGTGCACCGGGACCGACTGGGCCTGCGCGAGCGCCAGCATGGTCTGGTCGTGCTCCGTCAGCGGGTGGCGGACGTCCATGACGACGATCGCACCGCGCAACGACTCGCGGATCCGGAAATAGGACTCGACCAGGGTCGCCCAGTGGTGGCGCATCGGGCCCGGCACCGCCGCAAAACCGTAGCCCGGCAGGTCCACCAGGCGCCGGCCGGCGTCGATCTCGAAGAAATTGATCAGCCGCGTCGCGCCGGGGGTCTTGCTGGTCTTGGCGAGGCCCTTGCGCTGGGTAATGGCATTGATCGCGCTCGACTTGCCGGCATTGGAGCGGCCGGCCACCGCGACCTCGACGCCGGTGTCCGGCGGAAACTGGTGCGCCTGGTGCGCGCTGGTCAGGAACTTCACTTGCGGGAATGCAGACATCGGGCAGGACCTTCGGACGCGCGCTTGGGGCCTTAGTGTACAATTCAGGGCTCGCCCGCCCTCTCGTTTCGGAGTGGTTCAATGACTGCGAAGCTCGTCGCCAGCGTGTTCCTGGTGGCCGCCCTCGGCTGCAACGCCCCTACGTTCGCAGCCGGCTCGGTCGAAGCCGGCCAGGCCAAATCCATGACCTGCGCCGCGTGCCACGGCGTGGACGGCAACAGCGTCAATCCCGACTGGCCGAACCTCGCGGGCCAGCACGCGACCTACATCACGCGCCAGCTGAACGCCTTTCGCGCGGGCGAGCGCAAGAACGACCTGATGTCGCCGATGGCCATGATCCTGTCCGACGAGGACATCGCCGACCTCGCCGCCTATTTCCAGGCCCAGACCGTCACCGGCGGCGAAGCCGAGCCTTCGAAGCTCGCGCTCGGGCAGCGGGTCTACCGCTCCGGCAACGTCGCGGGCGGCGTGATGGCCTGTGCCGGCTGCCATGGCCCGAACGGCCGCGGCAATCCCGGCGCCGTCTACGCGTCGATCCAGGGCCAGCACGCCACCTACGCCGCGGCGCAACTGCGTGCCTACCGGTCCGGCGGGCGCGGCACCGACCCGAACCAGATGATGCGCAACGTCGCGGCGCAGTTGTCCGACGAGGAGATCGACGCGGTCGCGTCCTATCTCCAGGGCCTGCGTTGAACCTGCCCGGGCTGCGCCGGTCTGAGACCGCCATGAATACTTCAGTCGCGCGGTTCACCCGCTTCGTGGTCGCAGGCCTGATCCTGCTGGCCGGCCCGGCCTCGTTCGCCGTCGACCTCGTCGAAGGCGTGAACTACAAGCCGCTCAAGCCGGCCCAGCCCACCAGCGTGGCGCCGGGCAAGGTCGAAGTGGTCGAGGTGTTCTGGTACGCGTGCGGCCACTGCTACCTGCTCGAGCCCAAGCTGGCGGCCTGGGAACGCAAGGGCAAGGCGGCGAACATCGAGGTGATTCGCTTGCCCGCCACCTGGAACGACATGCTGAAGACGCACGCCCGCCTCTTCTACACGATCGAGATCCTCGGCAAGCCCGAACTGCATGACGAAGCCTTCCGCGAGATGAACGTGCGCGGCAACCGGCTGGATACGCCGGACAAGATCGAGGCGTTCTTCGTTTCGCGAGGCGTCGGCAAGGCCGAGTTCCAGAAGGCGTTCTCCGGGTTCGCGGTGGAGACGAAGCTCGCTCGCGCGGTCGACCTGAACCGCCGCTACCGCATCACCAGCACGCCGACCGTGATCGTCAACGGCCGCTACGTGACGGATGCCAGCATGGCGGGCTCGGAGGAGAAGCTGTTCGAGGTCATCAACGCGCTCGCGGCTAGAGAGAAGCCCGCCGCCTGACCGAGGCGCGCCCAGCGTCCCTGTGCTACAAGGCTGCACGGAACTCTGGGCTCCCGCCATGCTTCGCCTCCTGATCCCGACCGGCAGCGGTTACACCTGGGTCGAACACGCGCCGCCGGCGCCGTTCCCGGACGAATTCCTGTGGGCCGACCTCTTCGAGCCGACGCCCGAGGAAGAGAAGGCCGTCGAGTCGCTGCTCACGGTGGACGTGCCGACGCGCGACGAGATGAAGGAGATCGAGACCTCGAACCGCCTCTACGAGGAAGGCGGCGCCGTCTACATGACGGCCACGGTCGGCAGCAAGCTCGATTCCGCGGCGCCCGAAAGCAGCGCAATCACGTTCATCCTCGCGAACGACCGGCTAATCACCAACCGCTACGTGGACCCGACGCCGGTGCGGCGGTTCATGACCCACGTCGAGCGCTCGCCGGCCGCCTGCACGTCCTCGGCGACGCTGCTGGCCGGGCTGCTCGAGGCCTTTACGGAACGGATCGCCGACCTG
>Ga0209253_10000392_pt1 | contig 36945 bp, 32 predicted proteins | sample FrelakmetBRP12BR_FD_187145 | JGI IMG/M metagenome (GOLD analysis project Ga0209253, IMG submission 187145) | Freshwater lake sediment microbial communities from the University of Notre Dame, USA, for methane emissions studies - BRP12 BR (SPAdes)... | ecosystem: Environmental > Aquatic >... | reverse complement strand
GAATCTCGCGCCGCGCCTGGTGTCGATGATGGTCGGGCTGGGGATTCCGCTCGGCCTGTGCACGGCTCCGGCCTGGTTCTGGTTGTTCGGAGCATTCGGCCGCTGACCGGGAATGGGTCTTCCGTCTCATCGCGAACCTGTCTTGGCCGCGAACGTCTGGTTGGATCGATCGCCACCGGCGGCAAGGGATCGGAAGTGCACCTTCCCAGCCCACGTTGCCGCGCATGTTCGCGAGCGCCCGGGACCCAACGTTGCCGACGACCTGTCTCGGCCGCCCGAGCGCGCGATGCAGTGACCCGATGCGCCGGGCCTGGGTCTGTTCAGCGCCGGCGGTACGCAGCCGGCGCTGGCGCAGGGGTTGCCGGCGATCGTGGCGGTGCTGATGGGCGTGGTGACCGCCCCCTTCGGCGGCGCGCTGCGCGAAATCATGTGCAACGAGATTCCGAGCGCGTTCCGCGACCATCGGCTCTACGCGGCGTGCACATTCGCCGGCGGCTGGGTGCTCTGGCGGCGTGCCGCGCGCTCGGCCTGCCCTACGGCCCGGCCGGCGCTAGAACGCCCCCTGCTCCAACCAGCGCTCGATCTGCGGCTTGCGGTCGTTGCCCCAGAACGGCTCGCCGTCGACGACGAAGAACGGCGCGCCAAACACGCCCGCCGCGATGGCGGCCTCGTTGGCGCGCTTGAGCCGGTCTTTCCACTGCGGGTCGTTCCACACGCGCTCGGCCTCGTCGCCGTCCAGGCCGGAGGCGGCCGCCAGTTGCTTCAACGCCGCCGGGTTGTTCAGAGCCACGCCACGGGTGAAGAAGCCGCGCAACCCGGCCCGGGCCCAGGCGGCCGCCGCGCTCGCGCCCTGAGTGTCGGCCAGCCACCAGAACACCCGGGCGGCGTTCTGGGTCGGGATCGGGAACGGCTCGGGCTGCTGGTAGGGCACGCCCTCGAAGCGCGCCGAGCGCGCGAAGTCGCGATAACTGTACTCGCGCTTGATCGGATACGACACCGGGCTCTTCAGCTCGGCGGCCTGGAAGGTCACGCCAAGCAGGATGGCGTGCCAGATCACCGTGCGGCCATGGCGCGCGGCGAGCGCCTCGATCCATTCGCTCGCGATGTAGGAATACGGCGACGAGAAGTCGAAGTAGAAGTCGATCGGCATCTTCATGCCCGCACGCTAGCGCGCTGCGGCGCCGGCGTCCATCGGGTCCTGCGCGCGGGCAGGTCGGTGCGCTGCTTGCGCCAGCGGGCGGGCGATCGCCACCGTCAGGCCAGCGCCCGCGCGATCAGGATCTTCTGCACCTCGCTCGTGCCCTCGTAGATCTGGCACACACGCACGTCGCGATAGATGCGCTCGACCGGGAAGTCGCTCACGTAGCCGTAGCCGCCGAAGACCTGGATCGCCGCCGAGCAGACGCGCTCGGCCATCTCGCTGGCGTTGAGCTTGGCCATCGCGGCTTCCTTCAGGCAGGGGCGGCCGGCATCCTTCAGCGCCGCGGCGTGCCAGATCAGCTGGCGCGCGGCCTCGATCTGCGTGGCCATATCGGCGAGCTTGAACTGCACCGCCTGGTGCTCGAAGATCGGCACGCCGAAGGCCACGCGCTCCTTGCTGTAGTTCAATGCGGCCTCGAACGCGGCGCGCGCCATGCCGATGCATTGCGAGGCGATGCCGATGCGCCCGCCCTCCAGGCCCGACAGCGCGATCTTCAGCCCCATGCCTTCGTCGGCCAGCCGGTTGGCCGCCGGCACGCGGCAATTGTCGAAGACGATCTGTGCAGTGTCGCTGGCGTGCTGGCCCATCTTGTCCTCGACGCGCGCCACCTGGTAGCCCGGCGTGCGCGTCGGCACGATGAACGCGCTGATGCCCTTCTTGCCGGCGGCCTTGTCGGTGACGGCCATGACGATCGCGACATCGCCGTTCTTGCCGCTGGTGACGAACTGCTTGACGCCGTTCAGCACATAGTGGTCGCCGTCGCCATCGCTGCCGCGCACGGCGGTGGTTTTCAGTCCCCCCGCCTCGGAGCCGACATGCGGCTCGGTCAGGCAGAAGGCACCGAGCAAGTCGCCGCGCGCCAGCGGCGCGAGAAACCTGGCCTTCTGGTCTTCGTTGCCGAAGGCCATGAGGATCGATGCGACCGGGCAGTTGTTGACACTGACGATCGTCGAGGTCGCGCCATCGCCGGCCGCGATTTCCTCCAGGATGATCGCCAACGCCAGGTAGTCGAGGCCGGCGCCGTCGTACTCGGTCGGCACCGCCACGCCGTAGCAGCCGAGTTCGGCCAGGCCGCGCAACTCGGCTTTCGGGAAGTGGTGCTCCTTGTCCCAGCGCGCGGCCTGCGGCGCGATGCGGTCCCGCACATAGGCGCGCACGGCGTCCTGCACCGCACGGTGGTCGTCGCTCAGCAGCATGGGGTGTCTCCGCGTGGCTTTCGATGGCCGCAGGCCGTGGTCGAGAGAGTTGCCATTGTCGCGCCGAGGACCCGCGCCACCGGACGCCGGGCTAGGGCGCGGCGGCCTGCGGCGATTCCACCTGCGCCCAGTCCGCGGGATACAGGGCACGCAAGACGTCGCGTGTCGCGGCGTCGAGCAGCGGCTGCAGCGCGACCGCAAGGCGCCCGGTGTCGTCGGGCGCGTCGAAGCGTGCGCTGCGCGACTGCCACAGCGCCTGCAACGCGGCCTGCCGCGGCGCGAGGGCGGCAGCGACCACCTCGTGCCAGTGCGCCGGCGCCTCACCCTCGGCCCATTGGCCGCGGCCGCGGCCGAAGTGCGCCACCGCCAGGTAGCGCAGCAGCGCCGATTCGACGATCGGCGCCATCGCCTCGGCGCTCCAGCCGACCCAGGGCGTGCCGCCGCCGCGCATGACGTTGATGCCGCGCGCCAGGCCGGCACCGCCCAGCGCGCCGAGCAGGCCGCCGGCGAGCAGGCCGCCGCCGAACGTGAGCCCGCCGCTGGCGATGTCGGCCTTGAGCCCGGCGAGCGCGCCGCTGAGCATGCCGCCGAGCAACGCGGCCTTGCCTTCGTGAACGCGGTCGCGGCGCTCGAACTGCGTGGCCACACGCGACAGGATCTCGCCCTGCGCGCGGCCCTCCAGGCCGTGCAGCGCGATCAGCTCGGCCGTGCCGGTGCGCACCTCCTCGTCCAGCGTGGCGGCGAGCGCGCGTTGCGCCTGGAGCGCCGGTTCGTCGTCGCGCGCCGTGGCGCCGAACACCGACCTCAGCGCCCCGCCCAGGCGCTTGACCGAATCGGCGACGCCGGCCGAACCAGGCACCGGCTGGCGTGCATCGGCCAGACGCGCGACGCTGCGTGCCATGGCCGCCATCGCAAGCTCGAAGGTCGCCAGGCGCGATCTGGCCCAGGCCGCGCGCAATCGGCCCATCGCCGCGAGCTTCTCGCCGGCCAACGCCGATTCGACCGCGCGCAGCAACGTCGACTCCTGCACCCAGCAGCGCGCGAACGCATCCATCGGCAGCACCTCGGCGACCCGCGCCTGCGCCGGCAGATGCCGGCGCCAGACCTCGATGTCGGCCGCCTCCTGCGACGCCGAGCGCGGCGCGCCGAGCTGATTGAGCAGCGCGATCACCGGCTTTCCGGTCCAGGCGAGCAATTCCATTTCCGGCGCCACATAACCCGCCGCCTGCGGCGACTCGGCCGCGTTGACGAGATAGAGCACGACGTCCGAGTGTTCGCGCACGTGGCGCAACGCCTGCTGGCTGGACCAGAAGGCACGGTCGCGCCAACGGTCCCACACCTGGCTGAGGAACCAGCCGACCGGGTTGCCCTGCTGCCGCATCCGGCGCACCAGGCGCACGCTGTCGCCGAAACCCGGTGTGTCCCACAGGCGCAGCGCGTCGCCCGCCTCGGTGCGCAGCAGCAGGTGGTCTTCGGCGAACTCGGTCACGTGCGGCGCGTCGCGCACCTCGCCGACATCGCGCTGCAGCAGCGTGCGCGCCAGCGTGGTCTTGCCCGCGTTGGTGTGCGAGACCAGCACCAGCGCGATCGTCGCGGGCGTGCTCAAGGCGTCAGCGCCTTCTGCAGCGCGGCCTCGGCCTGTGCCAGGTCGGGCGTCTCGAGGTCGGCGCACAGCAACGGCACGTCGTGGTTGTCGGCCAGCCGTTGCCAGGCGGCGCGGCGCTCGTCGAGCCGGCCGGGCAGGCCGCCGAACCGGCGCCGGAACTCCGCCTCGTCGGCCACCAGCAGCAACGGTTCGGCAGGCGCTGCGGTGCGCAGCGCCTGCAGGAATCGGCCATGATGCTCGGCCTCCGGCGTCGCGCCCATATCGACCAACGCCACGCGGATCGCCGCGCTCACGGCCGCGCGGCGCGCGGCGGCCTCCTCGTCGCCGACCGGTGTGACCTCGCCCATCTGGAGCTGCAGGTCGTCGCCGTAGGCCCGCGCCAGGATCGCGCGCAGGCCGAGCGCGGCCTGCGCGCCGGGGGCCGCCGCATAGGGCAACACCCGCACGCCCGCGACGGCGCCGCGATGGCGGCGCATCAACGGGGCCAGCGCGGGATCGTCGAGCGGCAACTCGAGGCGGCGCGAACGCAGCTGGGCCTGTACGAGCGAGCCCAGCGCCAGCAGCACGCGCGGACCGAACACGGCGAGCGCGAGCGTCGCGGCATAGAGATGGATCCATGGCGCGGCGCTGGCCTGGCCCTGCGGCACGGCCGGGGTCACGCGCATGGCCTCGATCGCCGCCGTGTCGGGAATGCCGATGCCGGTGAGCGCGCTCGCCGGTGCCAGCAGCACGGCGAGCAGATGCCGTACCGTGGCCGCGTCCAGGAACGTGCTCTGCCAGCCGACCCTGAAATCGAGCACCAGTCCGCGCAGGTACAGCCCGCCGATCAGGCCTGCCGCCAGCGCCGCCGCGGCGACATGCAGCAGCGCTGCGAGCCGCGCCAGCGTCAGCGGCGCCGACAGCAGGGCCCAGCGGGTGGCCGCGTCGCGCAGCGGCCCACGCCCGGGCGCGCGCTGCCACCAGGCCAGCAGCATCCGGCGGATGCCGCTCGCCCGCCGCGCTGCCGGGCGCAACGCCTGCACGAGCAACACCGCGTAGACCGCCAGGTTCCAGGCGATCACGCCCCACACGGGCGGTGCGAGCAGGTCGATCAGCGGCGCGCGCCCGAGCAGGTCGGCCAGCAAGCCGGCGACGACGCCCAGCGCCGCGGCGGCAACGACCCAGCGCCAGCGCCAGGGCGGACGCGCGAGCCAGCGACGCAATCCCTGCTCGCGCGGCTCGAGCCGCTGCAGCGCATGATTCGCGCGCTCGGCCAACAGGCGCTCGGCCGACGCGTCGGGCGGCGCCGTCTCGGCCGTGAGCCGGCTCGCCCAGGCGCGGTCTTCAGGTGTCCACAGCGGCGAATCGGCAGCGTCGAAGGCCCGAACCAGGACGATGCGGCGCGCGCTCGATTCATCCAGGGACATCACCAGGCCAGCGGCTGCCCGTCGCGGTCGAGGAAGCTGCCGTTGTGCTCGGGCTTCAGGCCCGCCACCGTGGCGCGCAGGTCGCGCACACTGTGCTGCACGTCGATCTCGGCGCCGGCGCCGCCCATGTCGGTGCGCACCCAGCCCGGGTGCAGCGACACGCAGACCGCGCGGCCCGCGAGCACGATCGAGGCGTCCTTCAGCAGCGAATTGAGCGCCGCCTTCGAGGCGCGGTACAGCCAGCCGCCGGGGTTGACGCGCAGGCCGATCGATCCCATGCGCGACGACAGCACCGCGATCCTGGCCATCGGCGCCAGCGCATCGGCCACAGCCGGCAACAGCCGCATCGCCGCCATCACGTTGGTGTGCATCACGGCATCGAACTCGGCTTCGGTCGGCGCCTGGAGCGCGCTGGTGCGCGGCCCGTAGACACCGGCCACCAGCCACACGATGTCGAAGGCCTCGCCGTCGATCGACCAGGCCAGCCCCGCGCAACTGGCCGCGTTGGTCACGTCCAGCGTCAGCCCGGTCGCGCCCAGTTCAGTCAGGCGGGCCATGCCGGCGTCGTCGCGCGCGGTGGCGATGACGTGATCGCCGGCGGCGCGGTGCTGCCGGACCAGCTCCAGCCCGATGCCGCGCGAGGCGCCGACGATCAACACGTTCATGGACGAGCCTTCTCTTCGGGAGCGCGGCGCCGTCGAGCCGTCAGAACATCTCCACCGCCATCGCCGTCGCCTCGCCGCCGCCGATGCACAGCGCCGCGACGCCCTTCTTCAGGTTGCGCTTCTTCAGCGCGCCCAGCAGCGTGACGACGATGCGCGCGCCGCTCGCGCCGATCGGGTGTCCGAGCGCGCAGGCGCCGCCGTGCACGTTGACGATCTCGTGCGGCAGCTTGAACTCGGTCATCGCGGCCATCGTCACCGCGGCGAAGGCCTCGTTGACTTCCCACAGGTGCACGGCCTTCGCGTCCCAGCCGGAATTCTTGAGCACCTTCTGGATCGCGCCGACCGGCGCCGTCGTGAACCATTCGGGCGCCTGGGCATGCACCGCATGCGCGACGATGCGCGCGATCGGCTTGGCACCCATCCTGGCAGCGGTCGATTCGCGCATCAGCACCAGCGCGGCCGCGCCGTCTGAGATGCTCGACGCATTGGCGGCGGTGATCGTGCCGTCCTTCTTGAACGCGGGCTTCAGGCCGGGAATCTTGTCGAGCTTGGCCTTGAACGGCTGTTCGTCGAACTTGATCACGGTATCACCCGCCTTGCCTTGCAGCGTGACGGGCGCCATTTCCCAGTTGAAGCTGCCGTCCTCGTTGGCGGCCTTGGCACGCAGGGTCGAGGCGATCGCGAACTGATCCTGTGCCTCGCGGCTGAACGCGTACTTGCCGACGCATTGCTCGGCGAACACGCCCATCGCTTTGCCGCGCTCATAGGCGTCTTCCAGCCCGTCGATCGCCATGTGGTCGAACAGCTGCGCCGCGCCATAACGCAAGCCCTTGCGCGCGAACACCAGGTGCGGCGCGTTGGTCATGCTCTCCATGCCGCCGGCCAGCATCACCTGAGCCGACCCCGCGACCAGCATGTCGTGGGCGAACATCATCGTGCGCATGCCCGAGCCGCACATCTTGCTCATCGTGACGGCGCCGGTGGAGTCGGGCAGCCCCGCCTTGCGCATCGCCTGGCGCGCGGGGGCCTGGCCCTGGCCCGCCATCAGGCAGTTGCCGAACAGCACCTCGTCCACCGCGTCGCCGGGCACCCCGCCGCGCTCGACGGCGGCCTTGATCGCAACCGCGCCGAGCTCCCAGGCCTGCAATGTGGAGAAGTCGCCCAGCAAACCGCCGATCGGCGTGCGGGCCGCGGAAACAATGACGATCGATTCAGCCATGGTGGTAGCTCCTGTCAAAGGGTGGTTAAGAATTGTGCGCCACGGGCGCGCCGCGCTCTTCCTGCGCGACATGCAGGATGTAGCGCTGGAACTCGGGATCCTCGCCGCGCAGCAGCTCCGGCAAGGCGTTGAAGAAATCGTCGCGTCGACACCAGTCGCGCATGTAGTCGTCCCAGGAATTCCAGCGTCGCTGCTCGGCGCCGCTCATCTCGGGCTTGTAGGCCACGAGATACGCCCGCTCGAAGAGCGATATCAGCATGTCGAAGACGACCAGCATGCGCTCGCGCTGCTCGGGCGTCGGATCGGACAGCGCGCGGGCGGTGCGCAGTTGCAGGTCGGAGTGGGTCAGCACGGTGCGCAGGAAGCCGTTGTAGGCGTCCGACAGATGCTGGTAAGCCTCTTCTTCCTCGTTCTCGCGCTCCTTGCGCTGCTGCAGCACGAACACGACGATGGCAAACGGCAGGCCGATCACCGTGACGACGAGACTCGCCAGCTCGAACGCGTCGCGCCAGCTCATTTGGCAACTGCCGGGGCCGGTTCGTCATGCCGTTGATGGCTGAAGCGCCGATGCGGGTCGTACGGAAAGACGTCGTGCACGTCGCCGGCCAGGATGCGTTCCTTGTGCCCCTGCCAGAACGCCGGGTCGAGCAGGTCGGCATGGTGTTTCATGAACACCTCGCGCACCGCCGGATTGCCGAGCAGGAACGGCGCGAAGGTCTCCGGGAACACGTCCTTCGGGCCGACCGAGTACCAGACTTCACCCGACATCTCCTCCTCCTCGTTGCGCGGCTCGGGCACGCGGCGGAAGTTGCAGTCGGTCAGGTATTCGATCTCGTCATAGTCGTAGAACACCACCTTGCCCTGGCGCGTGACGCCGAAGTTCTTCCACAGCATGTCGCCGGGGAAGATGTTGGCGGCCACCAGGTCCTTGATCGCATTGCCGTACTCGACCACGGTCTGCTCGATCTGGCGCCGGTCGGCGTCGTGCAGGTAGATGTTCAACGGGATCATCCGGCGCTCGATGTACAGGTGGCGAATCAGCAGCGCGTCGCCGACCTCCTCGACCAGACTGCCGCAAAAATGCTTGAGCTCGGCGATCAGTTCGGGCTCGAACCTCTGGCGCGGGAACGCGACGTTGCTGTATTCGAGAGTGTCGGCCATGCGGCCCACGCGGTCGTGCTGCTTGACCAGCAGGTATTTGCGCTGGATCAATTCGCGCGTGGTGTCCTTCTGCGGCGGATAGAAATCCTTGATCACCTTGAACACATAGGGAAACGACGGCAGGTCGAACACCAGCATCACCATGCCCTTGATGCCGGGCGCCATGCGGAAGCGATCGGTCGAATGCCGCAGGTGGTACAGGAAATCGCGATAGAAGAGGTTCTTGCCGTGCTTCTGCAGCCCGAGCGCGCTGTAGATCTCCGCGCGCGGCTTGCCCGGCATCAGCGAGCGCAGGAACTGGACGTAGGCGCTCGGTATCTCCATGTCGACCATGAAGTACGCGCGCGCAAAACTGAACAGCATCAGCAGGTCGTCCTGCCCGAACAGCGCGGCATCGATCACCAGCCGCCCTGGGCTCGCATGCAGAATCGGCAGGGCGAACGGCGTCTCGACGAATCCGTTGACGATCTTGCCGACGATGTAGGCGCCCTTGTTGCGGAAGAACATCGAGCTCAGCACCTGGATCTGGAAGTTCATGCGCAGCTTCACTTCGCCCAACTCGCGCAGCAACGCGGCGACGGTCAGGGTGACGTCGCGCTCCAGGTCGTCGAAGGGCACGTCGAGCTGGAAATTGGCGATGAGTCGCCGCAGCGTCTCGCCCAGGGTGTCGCGCGTGGGGTAGTACGCGCGGTAGGTCGGCAGCGAGGCCGGTTCGTCGTTCTCGATGTACTCGGTGGAGACCGCCGGGCGCACGAAGATGAAATCGTTGCGGAAGTAGTTGCGGTGCAGGATCTTGGTGGTCACCGAGTTGAAGAAGGTCTCGGCGAGTTCGGGCTGGTGGTGGTTGGTCAGCAGGCCGATGTAGTGCAGCTTGACCTGTTGCCAACTGTCCATCGACAGGTTGGCAATGTCGTACTCGCGCTGCAGCCGCTCGACTGCCTCGTCCACCCGGCGGTCGTAGAACTCGATGCGTTCGCGCTGCGCGCGCTGCTGGCCGTGCCAGTCGGCCGCCTCGAAACGCCCCTTGGCGGCGGCGCTGGTGGCGCGAAACAGCCGGTAGTGCTTGTCGAAGCCTTCGAGCAGCGCGCGCGCGATGTCGAACGCGCGGGTGTCGTTGAGCTGGGTCGGGAACATCAGCGCGCCCCGGCGCGCGCGCTGTAGCGCTGCTTCAGCGCACCGAGCGCCAGGCCGTACGCCGCGCCGATGCCGTCGGAGCGCGCCACCGTCATCTTCAGATCCACGAGCAGGCCGTCGTGCAGGCCGTAGACCCAGCCGTGCACGACGACGGCCTGCCCGCGCACCCAGGCATCCTGGACCACGGTGGTCTCGCAGACGTTGTGCGCCTGCTCCAGCACATTCAACTCGCAAAGGGCTTGCAGCCGGAGCTCGTCGTCGGGCAGCGCGTCGACGAAGACACGGTGCTTGCTGCGTACATCCTGCACGTGGCGCAACCAGTTGTCGGCCACGCCGATTCGTGTGCCCAGCATGGCGGCGCGCACGCCGCTGCAGCCGTAATGACCGACGACGACGATGTGCTGCACACGCAATTGGTCGATCGCGAACTGCACCACCGACAGGCAGTTGAGGTCGGAGTGCACCACGACGTTGGCGACGTTGCGATGCACGAACAGCTCGCCCGGCAACAGGTCGACGATCTCGTTGGCCGGCACGCGGCTATCCGCGCAGCCGATCCACAGGAACTGCGGGGTCTGTTGTTGCTGCAGGCGGGTGAAGAAGCCGGGCGAGCGCTGCTCGGTCGCCGCGGCCCAGCGTCGATTGCGCTCGAACAGTTCGCTCAGGTCAGTGCTCATCGGCAGGCTGCGGTGCTCCCTGCCTTCGATTCTGCCCGTTTCACGCTGCGCTCACTCGAGCGCGGGCAGCAGCTCGTCGTCGAGTACGCTGCGCGATCGCTCGAAGTCCGGCAGCACCGAGCGCACCAGGTTCCAGAACGCGGCGCTGTGGTTCATTTCGCGCAGATGCGCCAGCTCGTGCGTGGCCACGTAGTCGATCACCGGCAGCGCGAAGTGGATCAGGCGCCAGTTCAGACGGATCGAACCGTCTGCGTTGGCGCTGCCCCAGCGCGTGGCGGCTGAACTCAGCGCCAGGCGCTTCACACGCACGCCCAGGCGCGGCGCCAGCTGGGCACAGCGCTCCTCGAATACCCGCCGCGCCTGCCGCTGCAGCCAGCTCTGCACCGCGTCGCGGATCTGCTGCGGCGCGGCGTCGTGCGGCAGGCCCACATGCAGAGGACGCGTGAGCACGGCCGTCTGCGCGCCGTCTTCGCGCAGCACGACACCCACCACGTGGGGATCGAGCACCACGGTGACCGGGCGGCCAAGAAACGGCACCCGCGCGCCCGCGCGCCAATCGACACGCGTGGCTTCCAGTCTGGCCTGGCGCTCGCGCTGTTCGCGCAGCTTGCGCAAGATCCAGTCGCCGCGCTCGCGCAACGCGACCTCGACATCGGCGATCGTCACCCAGCGCGGCGCGCTGACGCTCAGGCCCTCGAGCCCGACGACGAATCCGATGCTGCGCCGGCGCGCGCGACGAAACTCGTAGCAGACCTGGTGGCCGTGGAGACGCAATTCGCGGCTGGCGCGCGGATGCCGCCAGTGCGTCGTCTCGGGGTCGGCCGGCGGGCGCGGCGCAGGGCCCGCGCCCGCGTCGGACGCTTCGACCGGCACGTCGAACAGCCCAAGCTGTACCTCGGTAGCGTGGCTCGAACCGTCACGCAGCATGCAGCGGCCGCTTCAGGAGCGCGCGCCCGCAGCGGGTGCGTCGACATAGGCCTCGGGGTCGAGGCGGCGCATCTCGGACTCGATCCAACGCTCCACCTCGCGCATCAACTCCTCGGGTTCGCGCCCGATGCTGGGGATCGGCTTGCCGATCGAAATGTCGATCACTCCCGGGCGCAGCAGAAAACTCTTGCGCGGCCAGCAACGCGCCGAGGTCACGGCGATCGGCACGATCGGCGTGCCCGTCGTCACGGCCAGCCGCGAGGCGCCGCTCTTGTACACGCCCTGGCTGCCGCGCGGCGTGCGCGTGCCCTCCGGAAACATGATGACCCAGTTGCCATCGGCCATCAGGCGCCGGCCCTGTTCGGCAACTTTGGCCCAGGCCTGCGTGCGCTTGCTGCGATCGATGTGGATCATGTCCAGGCGACCGATGGCCCAGCCGAAGAACGGGATCAGCAGAAGTTCGCGCTTGAACACATAGCACAGCGGGTGCGACATCAGCGTCGGGAATGCGAAGGTCTCCCAGGTCGATTGGTGCTTGGGCGCCAGCAGGACCGCGGCACGCCCCTCGGCGGCACTCGGCAGGTGCTCCATCCCGACGACGCGGTGGCGCACGCCGCAGATGACGCGCGCCCCGACGATCGTCAGGCGCAGCCAGGCCACGCACATCCAGTACAGCGGCGCACCGCGCACCACGATCGACGCCAGCACCACCGCGACGGCATAGGGCACCACCGTGACCAGCAGCCAGATCAGGTAGATCAGCGATCGCAGGGCGGCCCAGGCACGTGACATCGTCAGCGCAGGTCCATCGGGCTGGAGTGCGGTACATGCGCGCGCTCGAGCACGAATTCGGCGAAGTCGCCGAGGTTGCGGTGCACCGTGATGCCCGGCGTCTGATCGACGAGGCTCTGCAGTTCGACCGCGCTCAAGGCCGCCGCGCGCCCGGAGCGCAGCAAATGCGGCTCACAACCAGCGGCCACCGCCGCCTGCAGGTCGCGCGCGGTATCGCACACCATGGGCACCGTGCTCAGGTCGATGCCATAGCGCGCCCCGATCTGCTGCATCAGGCCGGGCTTGGGCTTGCGGCAGCCGCATTGTTCTTCCGGTGTGTGCGGGCAGAAGAACACCGCATCGAGGCGGCCCCCGAACTCGGCCAGCAGATGCATCATGTGGCTGTGCACCGCGTTGATCGATGCCATGTCGATCATGCCGCGTCCGATGCCGGATTGATTGGTCGCCACCACGGTGTGCCAGCCGGCGTGGTTCAGGCGCGCCACGGCCTCTAGCGCCCCGTGTACCGGCTCCCACTCATCGGGCGACTTGACGTGGTCGTCGCGGTACACGTTCAATATGCCGTCTCGACCCAGGATCACGAGTTTGATGATGTGTTGCACGGTGGCTCTGCAGTGGTGGCCGCCAAATGGTAGGTCAGTTCGCCAGCCGCGCGAGATCGGCGACGCGGTTCATTGCGGTGTGCAGGCTCGCCAGCAGCGCCAGGCGGTTGCTGCGCAGCGTCGCGTCGTCGGCGTTGACCATCACCTGATCGAAGAACGCGTCCACCGGCGTCTTGAGCGCTGCGAGCTCGCGCAGCGACGCCGTGTACTCGCGCCGCTCGAACAACGCATCGGCTCTGGGGGCGACCTCGCTCAGCGCCGCATGCAGCGCACGCTCCGCGCTCTCGACGAACAGCGCCGCATCGACGCCGACGGCAGCGCCGGCGTCGCTCTTCCTCAGGATGTTGGCGATGCGCTTGTTCGCCGCGGCCAGCGCCGCGGACTCGGGCATGCCGGCAAACGCCCGCACGGCGGCCAGCCGCTTCGGAACCTCGGCCACATGCCAGAACGCCCCGTTGGCGAGCACGGCGGCCACTTCGGACGCAGACGCGCCTTGCTCGCGCAGCAGCGTCTCGAAACGGTCCTCCAAGAACGCCAACAGCGCGTCGCGCAGCCCAATCTGCGCGCCGCCCGATCCGCCGACCCATCTGGAGAAGGACTGCGGCCACCGCGGCAGCTCGATCGCCTGGTCCAGCAGCCAGTCCAGCCTCAGGTCGGGCAGGCCCTCGAGCATCATGCGCAGCACGCCGAGCGCATGGCGCCGCAATGCGAACGGATCCTTGTCGCCGGTCGGAAGTTGTCCGATGCCGAACAGGCCGGCCAGGGTCTCCAGCTTGTCCGCCAGCCCGACCACCAGACCCACCGCGTTGCGTGGCAGCTCGTCGCCGGCAAAGCGCGGCTTGTAGTGATCCTCGATCGCGAACGCGACTGCCTCGGCTTCGCCGTCGTGGCGCGCGTAATAGCCGCCCATCACGCCCTGCAGCTCGGGGAATTCGCCGACCATGTCGGTCAGCAGGTCGGCCTTGGCCAGCAGCGCGGCGCGGTCGGCCTGCGCCGCGAGCGCGGCGCCGCCCAAGCGCCCGCCGATGGCGTGCGCGATCGTGCGCACGCGCTCGACACGCTCGCCCTGCGTGCCGAGCCTGTTGTGATAGACCACCTTGGCCAACCCCGGTACGCGCGACTCGAGCGTGCGCCTGCGGTCCTGGTCGAAGAAGAACTTCGCGTCGGCCAGGCGCGGCCGAACCACACGCTGATTGCCCTGGATCACCGCGCCGGCGTCCGCTGGCCGGATGTTGCTGACGACCAGAAACTGGTTCGTCAGCCGACCGCGTCCGTCGAGCAAGGGGAAGTACTTCTGGTTCGCCTTCATCGTGAGGATCAGGCATTCCGGCGGCACGTCGAGGAACTCCGTGTCGAAGCGGCAGGCCAGCACGTTGGGCCGCTCGACCAGCGCGGTCACCTCGTCGAGCAGCGCATCGTCGTCGATGGCGGTCAAGCCCTGCTGGTTCGCCACATGCTGCAACTGCCGCGCGATCTCCGCGTGCCGGTGATCGAAGCTCGCGATCACGGCGCCCTGTTCCTGGAGCTGACGTGCGTAGTGGTCGGCATCCTGCAGCACGACCGGCTCCATCTTCGCCTCGAATCGGTGCCCCCAGGTCTCGCGACGCGATTGCAGGCCCAGCGCGGTGACCGGTACGAGTTCCGAGCCGTGCAGCGCGACCAGCCCATGCGCCGGCCGCACGAACTTCACGCTGCTCCAGCCATCGGCCAGCTGATAGCTCATCACCTTGGGAATCGGCAATTCGTCGAGTGCGCTGTCGAGTGCGGCCTGCAAGCCCGCGTGCAGCGTCACGCCACGCTCCATCGAGCGCAGGTACAGCGCGTCGCTCTTGCCATCGGCCTGCACGAACAGGCGATCGACCCCGTCGGTCGCGTTCGGCCACAGGTCGGCCAGGCGCTCGCGACCCAGCTTGGCCAGGGCCTTGCGCATCGCGGATGTCGGCTTGCCGGCCTTGTCAAGGGCGACGGCGACCGGCATCACCTTGCGCAGCGACTCGCGATCGGCCGCCACGGCCAGGACGCCGCTGACATGCGCGGCCAGACGGCGTGGCGTCGCGTACGGTGTCACCGCGGAGCTTTCGCCGGCCAGACCTTGCGCCTTGAGGCCGCCCGCCAATGCATGCGCAAACGCCTCGCCCAGCTTCCTCAATACCTTGGGCGGCAATTCCTCGACCAGCAACTCCACCAGCAGACTCCTGGTGGTCGTCACGACAAGGCTCCGGTCTTTTGCGCGAGCTGCGCGACGACTTCGTCGGCCCAAGCCTTGGGCGCCATCGGGAAGCCCAGACGGGCACGGCTGTCGAGGTAGGACTGAGCCACCGCGCGTGCGAGGTGGCGAATGCGTCCGATGTAGGCGGCGCGCTCGGTGACGCTGATCGCGCCGCGCGCATCGAGCAGGTTGAAGGTGTGCGCCGCCTTGAGCACCTGTTCGTAGGCCGGCAGCGCGAGATGCTGCCCCATCAGGTGCTGCGCCTGGCGTTCGTGCGATGAAAACGCAACGAGCAGGAACTCGACGTCGCTGTGTTCGAAGTTGTAGGCGCTTTGTTCGACCTCGTTCTGATGGTAGACATCGCGATACGACAGGCCCGGCGTCCATTCGAGATCGAACAGGCTCTCGACACCCTGGATGTACATGGCCAGGCGCTCCAGACCGTAGGTGATCTCGCCGGTGATCGGCCTGCATTCGATGCCGCCCACTTGCTGGAAGTAGGTGAACTGGGTCACCTCCATGCCGTTCAGCCAAACCTCCCATCCCAGGCCCCAGCAGCCCAGCGTCGGATTCTCCCAATCGTCCTCGACGAAGCGCACATCGTTGCCCTTCAGGTCGAAGCCGAGCGCCGCCAGCGAACCGAGATACAGATCGAGGATGTCGGCCGGCGCGGGCTTGAGCACCACCTGGTACTGGTAGTAGTGCTGGAGTCGATTGGGGTTGTCGCCGTAGCGACCGTCCTTGGGGCGGCGGCTTGGCTGCACGTATGCGGCCTTCCACGGCTCGGGGCCCAACGCGCGCAGGAACGTCGCCGTGTGGCTGGTGCCGGCACCGACTTCCATGTCGTAGGGCTGCAGCAATGCGCAGCCTTGCGCGTCCCAGTAGTTCTGCAGCTTGAGGATGATCTGTTGGAAGCTGTGCATTCGGGCGCTTCGGCGTTAACCCTTGATTTTACGGGGCGATCGCGCAGCTACCCTTCCTGCATGACGACCCAGCAACTGATTCTGAGCCTGGTGCTTGCGACGATGGTCTTTTCGGTCGCGCTCGAACTCAGGGTCGAGGACTTCCGCCGGGTCGCCTCGACACCGCGCGCGGTGGTCTGCGGCCTGGTGCCGCAATTCGTGCTGCTGCCCGGGGCGACCTGGCTCGCCACCCTGGCGCTGGATCTGCCGCCCAACATCGAGGCCGCGATGATCCTGGTGGCGTCGTGTCCCGGCGGATCGCTCAGCAACGTGGTGACTCACCTCGGGCGCGGCAACACGGCGCTCTCGGTCAGCATCTCGGCGGTGGCCAGCATCATGGCGCTGGTGTTGACGCCGTTCAACTTCACCTGGATGGTGTCGACCAATCCGGCCACCGCGTCGTGGCTGCGCACGCTCGACATCGATCCGTCGGGTATCTGGTGGAGCCTGCTGGCGCTGCTGGCGCTGCCGATGACGCTCGGGTTGCTGATGGGGCACTACCAGCCGGCACTGACCCAGGCGCTGCGCAAGCCGCTGGGCCGGTTCAGCGTCGGCGCGTTGCTGCTGTTCATTGCCCTGGGGCTGGTGCGCGAGCGCGAGTTGCTGACCGCGCAGATCCTGCCGCAGTTCGTGATCGTGATCCTGCACAACGCGATGGGCCTGCTACTGGGCTGGTTGTGCGCGCTGGCGTTCCGCGTCGCCGAGCGTGACCGGCGCGCGGTGGTCATCGAAGGAGGCATGCAGAACTCGGGGCTGGCCCTGGGCATCATCGCGGTGCAGTTCAACGCCGACCTGGGCATGGTGATCATCGCCAGCCTGTGGGGCATCTGGCATATCGTGTCGGGCATGTCGCTGGCCTGGATCTGGAGGCGCAAGGATGCTCGGATGGCTCATTGAGGGCGGCACAGTCGTCGACGGCACCGGCGCACCGCCGTTCGCGGCCGATGTCGGCATTCGCGACCGCCGCATCGCGCCCGGCCTGCGTGCCGATCTCAACCTCATCGACCCGGTTCGGCTTTCCGTGGGGCCGCCGCGCCTGGTGCGCGACTTGCCGGCCGGCGGCAAGCGCTTCCTGCAAAAGGGCGAGGGCTATCTGGGTACCTGGGTCGCGGGCCGCCGCGTGGTGCGCGACAACCTCGTCACCGACGAAAGGCCGGGCCGGCCGGTGCGCTTCGGAACGCGCTGAACGCGAACACGGCCAGCACGAGCAACACCAGCGGCCACAGGCCGGCGCGCGCCGTCCACCACGCAAAGGGCGTGATTCCGACGCGGCCCTGCACCACCCCATCCAGCGCGCCGCGGGTGAACGGCATCATCGACGCCGTGACACGACCCTCGTGATCGATGATCGCGGTGGCACCGGTGTTGGTGGCGCGCAGCATCGGGCGCTGGAACTCGAGCGAGCGCATGCGCGAGATGTTCAGATGCTGATCCACCGCGATCGTGTCGCCAAACCAGCCGATGTTGCTGAGATTCGCGAACGCCGTCGGCGCACTGGGCGCGTCGGCGAATCGTTGCGCGAGCTCCTCGCCGTACAAGTCCTCGTAGCAGATGTTCGGCGCGATCCGCTCGCCGCGAAACACGAACGACGGCGGATTGCGCACACCGCGCATGAAGTCGCCCAGCGGGATGTCCATCAAGGTCGTGAACCACCGAAAACCCGTCGGGATGAACTCACCGAACGGCACCAGGTGCTGCTTGTCGTAGCGATAAGGCGCGGTGAGCGGCGCCGCCGCGGTCAGCCCCACGACCGAGTTGCTGTAGCCCGCGTCGTAGTCGCCCAGGGGAACGCCGATCAGCGCCGCCTGGTCGGCGCTGCGAAAGCGCTCGACCAATCCGGGCCAGTACTCCGGTGCCAGCTCCTTGAGTTGCCCGGGCAGCAGGGGCACGGCGGTCTCGGGCGCCAGCACCAGTTGACCGCGTGCCTCGGCGAGCGCCCCGGCCAGCCATGCCAGCGCCGCCGGCAGTTGTTCGGCCGCAAACTTCTCGTCCTGCGACACATTGGTCTGCAGCAGTGTCACGGTGAGTGTGCCGCTGGGCTGGCTATATCGGGGTGGTCCTGTCAAGGCCGGCACGACCAGCGCCGCGGCCGCCACCGCCGCTGCGATGCGGTGTCGGTTTGCCATCGACAACAAGGCCGCCAGGCCCGCCGCTGCCGCGCCGATGCCCAGCACGCCAACCCAGGGCGCCAGAACGGCCAGCGGTGAATCGACATGGGCATATCCGGAGGCGACCCAGGGGAAGCCCGTGAACAGCCAGGTCCTCGCCCATTCCGCGCCCAGCCATGCCGCGGCAAACAGCATCGCGTCATGCCAAGGTTGGCCGCGCTGCCAGCGCGCCACGCAGGCCATTGCAAGCGCCAGATAGCTCGACAGCGCCAGCGCCAGCGTGGCAACGGCCAGCGCCGCGAACCAGGCCGGCAAGTGTCCATAGCGGTGCATGCTGATGAACAGCCACCAGACCCCGGCACCCAACCACGCCGTGCCGAATGCGAGTCCGAAGCCCGCCGCGCGCCCCGGCGTCGACCGCAGCACGCGCGCCGCGAGCACCGCCACGCAGAGCAACTGCAACCACCACAGACCGGTGCGATGGTAGGCCAGGCTCTGCAATGCGCCGAGCGCGGCCAGCGCGGTGATCTCGAGGCCGAACGCCCAGCGGCGCGGCGGCACGGCCGACAGCGCGCTCAAGCCGGTCTGTCGTTACCGCGCTGATGCAGCGGCGCCACCCTGTACCAGCGCACGGCGCCGCTGCGGGTGAGCATGACGGTGAACGAAAGACCGCCCACGACCACCGTTTCGCCGCGGCGCGGCACGCGGCCGTGCTCATGCGCGATCAATCCTCCGATGGTGTCGAACTCGTCGTCGGGCAGCGCCACTCCGAACACGCCGTTGACCGCCGCGATCGTCGCGTCGCCCGCGACCCGTTGCGAACCGTCGGCCAGCGTGTAGACACCCTGGTCGGCATCGTGCTTGTCGAATTCATCCTCGATCTTGCCGACGATCTCTTCGAGCACATCCTCGATCGTGATCAACCCAGCGGTGTTGCCGAATTCGTCGATCACGATGGCCAGGTGATTGCGGTTCGAGCGAAAGTCGCGCAAGAGTTCGTTGAGGTTCTTCGACTCCGGCACGAACACGGCCGCACGCAGCAAGGTTCGCAAGTTCAGCTCGGGGGCGCGCTGGAGCTTCAGCAGATCCTTGGCCATCAGGATGCCGATGACGTTTTCGCGCTTGCCCTCGTAGACCGGGAAACGCGAGTGGCCGGTATCGATCACCAGCGCCAGCAAGTCGTCGTAGGGCGCATCGATATCCAGCAGATCCATGCGCGGCGCGGCCACCATCACGTCGCCCGCGATCATGTCGGCCATGCGGATCACGCCTTCGAGCATGATGCGCGATTCGGGGGCGATCAGCTCGCGATGCTCGGCGTCGGCCAGGGTCTCGATGAGCTGGTCGCGCGAGTCCGGCCCCGGCGACAGGAATTCCACCACGCGCTCGAACAGGCTGCGCTTGTCGCCGGACATTCGAGATTCGAGCCGCATCGGCCGGCTCTGGTGAGAATCGGACACGTCAGGTGTCGAAAGATGGCACTGGCGCGAGAATACCCGATCGGCGTACGCTGCGGCGAGCCTTGATTCGCGCCGCATCCGCCCCCACCTCAGCGCCCTCGGCCCTGGAGCCAACATCATGTCGAACAACCTGATACCTGCAACCATCCTGACGGGCTTTCTGGGCGCAGGCAAGACGACGCTGCTCAAGCGCGTGCTCACCGAGACCCATGGGCAGAAGATCGCCGTGATCGAGAACGAGTTCGGCGAAGAGAACATCGACAACGAGATCCTGGTGGCCGACACCGGCGAGCAGATCATCCAGATGAACAACGGCTGCGTCTGCTGCACGATCCGCGAGGATCTGCGCTCGACGCTCTCGACCCTGGCCGAGAAGCGGCGCAAGGGCGAACTCGACTTCGAGCGCGTGGTGATCGAGACCACCGGCCTGGCCGACCCCGGACCGGTGGCCCAGACCTTCTTCATGGACGACGAGATCGCCGAGAGCTACCTGCTGGACTCGATCCTGACGCTGGTCGATGCCAAGCATGCCGAGAGCCAGCTCGACACCCGGCAGGAAGCCAGGCGTCAGGTCGGCTTCGCCGACCAGATCTTCATCAGCAAGACCGATCTGGTGGACACCGAATCGGTCGACGCCTTGGTGCACCGGCTCAAGCACATGAACCCGCGCGCGCCGCAGTCCAAGGTGCACTTCGGCGATGTGCCGATCAGCAGGGTGTTCGATCTGCGCGGCTTCAACCTGAATGCCAAGCTCGAGATCGACCCCGAGTTTCTCGCCGCGGATGATCACGACCACCCGCACGACGACCATCAGCACGACCACGCGCATGACGAGCATTGCGACCATCCGCACCATCATCGTCACGACGACGATGTGAAGTCGTTCGTGTTCCGCTCGGACCGGCCCTTCAGCGCCGCCAAGCTGGAGGACTTCCTCGGTTCGATCGTGCAGGTCTACGGCCCGAAGATGCTGCGCTACAAGGGCGTGCTGTACATGAAGGGCAGCGAGCGCAAGGTGGTGTTCCAGGGCGTGCACCAGCTGATGGGCAGCGACCTGGGTCCCAAGTGGGCAGCGGCGGAAAAGAAGGGCAGCAAGATGGTATTTATCGGCATCGATCTGCCCAAGGAGATACTGCTGCAGGGTCTGGAGGCCTGTTTGACCTGAAACTGCATTCAGCAGGCCGCGAGGTGGCTACAATCCGCGCGCCCGATTCGAGGCCGTAATACCACAGCCGCTTATCGGGAAGCGGGTATAACAACCCCAGCGAGGAGTGAAGTAGACGTGAGCAAGAGCCCGGCCAAGAAGACGCCGCCCAGCCGCAAGAAGGGCGCAGCAGGCAAGGCCCCGGCCAAGGCGGCTGCCAAGAAACGTCCGAGCGCAAAGAAACCGGCGCCGCCTAAGGCTGCCCCGAAACCGGCCGCCCGCCCGAAGTCGAGCCCGAAGTCGGCCGCCAAGGTCAAACCCAAGGCCATCAAGCCCAAGGTCAAGCCCAAGCCAAGCGTGAAGGCGTTGCCGAAGTCCGCGGCCAAGGCTGCGCGCCCGGTTGCGCCGACCAAGACTCCCAAGTCGCTGCCCCGGGCACCGACCCCGAAGCCGGCCGCGGGTAGAACCGCTGTCGCAACCGCGGCGCCAGTCAGGGCCGCCGTTGCACCCAAACCCCAAACCGCACCGAGTCCATTGTCAAAAGCATCCGAGAAAGCGCAATCCAAGGCCGCGCTCGCCGCCACGGCCGCCAACACCCGATTCACCGAACGATTTGCTCCACCGCGCCCACCGCAACGCGGGTTGCCTGAACCGATCGAGCCGATACGCCCGGTCTACAAGATCGACCCGAAGCTGGTCAACGCATGGAAGAACAAGGCCGGCCGCGACCTGACCGAGGCCGAGCTGATGGCGATGCCTGACAGCGAGTACATGAACGAGAAGCAGCTCGAGTTCTTTCGCGTGCGTCTGCAGGCGCTGAAGGACGACCTGCTGTCCAACGCCGGCGAGACCACCGAACACCTGCGTGAAGACACTTCGATCGTTCCAGACCCTGCCGACCGGGCCACGATCGAGGAAGAGCACGCGCTGGAGCTGCGCACGCGCGACCGGGAGCGCAAGCTGTTGAAGAAGATCTCGCAATCGCTCGCCCGTATCGATGCGGGCGACTACGGCTATTGCGACGAAACCGGCGAACCGATCGGCCTGGGTCGCCTGCTTGCCCGCCCGACCGCCACACTGTCCCTCGAAGCGCAGCAGCGACGCGAGCTCAAGCAGAAGATGTTCGGCGACTGAACGGCCTGCTGTCGGACACCGCGACACCCTTCACACCATGGCGGAGCAACAGGAACCCAAGGACAGCAAGGAGAGCGAAAGCTTCTTCCGCAAGGTCGTTCGCTTCGTGGCGAATCCGGCCACCGACTGGGCCGATCTGAATTCGCGCCAGGAGGACGGGGGTGAACTCGACCTCGAAAAGTCCGAGCTCAAGGCGATGATCGAGCGCAAGCGCCGCAACGACTTCGTGCGCAAGCGCGAGTTCGACATGCTGCGCAAGATGCGCCGCGAGGGGCTGTCGCCGGAGCAGCTCGCGGCACTCGGACATTCGTCGCGCATCGACGATTCCGAGGTTCGCATCACCGACAGCCCGGCGCGCCCGCCCGACACCGGCGTCAAGGCCAAGATCGACGAGATCGAGCAGCAGATGGTCGGTGACGGCGGCTTCGCCCCGACCCAGCGCCGCACGCCCGAGTTCTATAACGCGCCGACGCAGCCGGCCGCCCTGGCGCGCGACGGCAGCGCCGTGCTCGCGGGTGGCGGCGCGATGCCCAGGCCCCCCCCCGGTGCCAACGACCCCGACCGACTGCCGGCTCTGCCGCCGCTGTCCGATGTCGATCTACCCCCGCCGGCAGCACCCGCACCCGTCGTCATGGGCGGCGGGGTGTCGCCCCTGGCGCCCGCCGGGTCCGCTGCATCGACGCCGCTGCGCTCCGATGGCCTGGCCGCCGGCGTCAGCGGGAGCACGTTTGATGTCGAAGTCAGCGAAGTCGTGCACGACCCCGATCTCGACGAAGCGGTGATCGCCTTCGCCAATGCGGATTTCGCTCAATGCGAGCAGTCACTGTCGCAGCTGACGAGCACTGGCGGAGCTCGGTCGCAACATGCCGAGACCTGGTTGGTGCTGTTCGATCTGTATCGGGCGATCGGGCAACACGCGAGGTTCGAGTCACTGGCCATCGACTACGTGCACCAGTTTGGCCTGTCGGCGCCACAGTGGTTCTCGCTTCCGAAACTGGTGGCCGACGCCGCCGCCGAGGAGCGCCCCACGCCCGGCAGGGTGACCGGAGAGGTGGGCTGGGTCTGCCCAGAAGTACTCGATACGGATGCGCTGGCGCGCCTGCGCTCGGTGAGCCTGCAACTACCGCTGCCCTGGGTGTTCGATTGGTCGGCGCTGCGCAGCGTCGATGCGGACGCGGCCGGCCAACTGTCCGAACTGCTGCGCCACTGGGCCAATCAATCGCTCGAGATGCGCTGGTTGTCCGGCGAACAGTTGTTCACGGTGCTGCAGGACGCGGCGCCCACAGGGGCGCGCGATGCCGACCCGGCATACTGGTTGTTGCGCCTGGACGCCCTGAGACTGGCGAACCGGCCAGACCAGTTCGACGAGACCGCGATCGACTACTGCGTCACCTACGAGGTGTCGCCCCCGTCCTGGGAGAAGGCCAAGTGCAGCGTTCGCATCAGCGGGTCGAGTCTGTCGACGCGCTCGCCGCCGATGTCGATCGTCAGCGAGGTCTCGACGAGCTTTGTCGAATCCGGCATGGTCGACGACACGCACCATGGGGTGCAGGTCGCCACGGTCGAGCTCTCGGGACAACTGGTCGGCGACATCAGCGCGACGCTGAACAAGCTCGACCGCGAGCTGACCACAGCGCCTATCGTCTCGGTGTCGTGTGCGCGACTGATCCGGGTCGATTTCATCGCGGCGGGCGATCTGCTGAACTGGGTGCTGGCCAAACGCAACGAGAATCGAGCGGTTAATTTCGTCGACTCGAATCGGCTGGTGGCGTTGTTCTTCGGCGCCATGGGCATCAACGAACACGCCAAGGTCCAGATTCGCAAGATCTGATCGGAAGGCGACGCGCGGGGCGTGCCCGAGGTGTCGCATCTGCCGGTGATCCGCAAATCCGCAAGCCTGCACGCACATGGCCGAAGCTCTCATCTTTCACGGCACCACGATCGTCAGCGTGCGCCGCCCGGACGGCCAGGTCGCCCTGGGCGGCGATGGCCAGGTGACGCTGGGCAACATCGTGGTCAAGGCCAGTGCCCGCAAGGTGCGCAAGCTCCATCACGACCGCGTGCTCGCGGGCTTCGCGGGCGCGACCGCCGATGCGTTCACGCTGTTCGAGCGCTTCGAGGCCAAGCTGGAAAAACACCAGGGCCAGCTGCAGCGCGCCGCGATCGAACTGACCAAGGATTGGCGTACCGACCGCGTGCTGCGCCGGCTCGAGGCCATGCTGGCAGTGGCCGACCGCGAGACATCCTTGATCATCACCGGCAGCGGTGACGTGCTCGAGCCCGAGCATGGGATTGTCTCGATCGGTTCCGGTGGCGCCTATGCCCACGCCGCAGCACGCGCCCTGCTGGCGCATACCTCGCTCGGCGCGGCCGAGATCGTCAAGCGTTCGCTGGAAATCGCCGGTGATCTGTGCATCTACACCAACCAGCACCACACGATCGAGGTGCTTGAACCGGTGCCTGTCCCCGGTGCCACGACGCGCTGATCGCCGCCCATGTCCGCCAGCATGACCCCGCAGGAGATCGTCAGCGAGCTCGACCGGCATATCGTCGGGCAGCAGGCGGCCAAGCGCGCGGTGGCCATCGCGCTGCGCAACCGCTGGCGGCGCCTGCAGGTCGACGAGAAGCTGCGCACCGAGATCACGCCGAAGAACATCCTGATGATCGGCCCAACCGGGGTCGGCAAGACCGAGATCGCCCGCCGCCTCGCGCGCCTGGCCGATGCGCCGTTCATCAAGGTCGAGGCGACCAAGTTCACCGAAGTGGGATATGTCGGCCGCGATGTCGACACGATCATTCGCGACCTGATGGACATGGCCGTCAAGCGCGAACGCGAGGCGGCGATGCAACGCCATCGTGCCCGTGCCGAGGATGCTGCCGAGGAACGGGTGCTCGATGCCCTGGTGCCACCGCCGCGACCGGAGTTCGGCATTGCAGCCGCACCCAGCCCCGACAGCACGGCGCGCCAGGTGATGCGCAAGCGCCTGCGCGAGGGAACGCTCGACGACAAGGAGATCGAGCTCGAACTCGCCGAACCCCGGAGCGGCCTGGAAATCATGACCCCGCCCGGCATGGAGGACATGGCCGAGCAGCTCAAAGGCATGTTCAGCCAACTCGGGCAGGCGCGCCGCAAGCCGCGCAGGCTGAAGATCGGCGAGGCGCGCAAGCTGTTGGTCGACGAAGAGGCGGCCAAATTGGTCAACGAGGACGAGATCAAGTCGAGGGCGCTGGCCAACGCCGAGAACAACGGCATCGTGTTCATCGACGAGATCGACAAGATCGCCACGCGCTCCGAAGTCGGCGGCGCCGACGTCTCGCGTCAGGGCGTGCAGCGCGACCTGTTGCCGCTGGTGGAGGGCACGACGGTCACCACCAAGTACGGCATGGTCAGGACCGATCACATCCTGTTCATTGCATCCGGCGCGTTCCACCTCGCCAAGCCGAGCGACCTGATCCCCGAGCTGCAGGGTCGCCTGCCGATCCGCGTCGAATTGGCGTCGCTGTCGGTCGACGATTTCGAGGCCATCCTCACCAGCACGCACGCCAGCCTGATCAAGCAGTACCAGGCGCTGCTCGCCACCGAAGGCGTGACCTTGCAGATCGAACCGCCGGCGATCCGGCGTCTGGCGCAGATCGCCCATGACGTGAACGAACGCACCGAGAACATCGGCGCCCGACGCTTGGCGACGGTGATGGAGCGCCTGCTCGACGAGGTGAGTTTCGACGCGCCCAACCGGGCCGGGCAGACGGTGCGCATCGACGCCGAAGCGGTCGACGCGAAGCTGTCGGAATTGGCACGCGACGAGGATCTCTCGCGCTACATCCTGTGACTGCGCATCGGGCGCGCGGCCCGGCGCGACGTGCAAACGCCGGACCGGTCGCTGCGCGCGGTAATCGCCTCGCTGGGCGCCGAGCGCAGCGAGCCGCACTCTCGATCAGCTTGCCGCAATCGCCAGCAAACCGTCGAAGACCAGCGACTCGACCATTTCGATCGGCAGGTCGGTGATCGGCGCGAGCTTGACGGCCGCTCCACCGCCCATCAGGAGCAAGGGCTCCTGCCCTGTCCTTTCGCGCAGGCGATGGTATTGCCGCTGCACGGCGCCGGCGATGGCATAGGCACCCCCGCTCATCAGGGCGTCGCTGGTATTGGTCGGGAATTCGACGATCTCGCCAGTGGGTACCTTCAAGCCGGCGGTGCCCATCTCGAGCGCCTTCAGCATCACACCGAAGCCGGGCAGGATCAGCCCGCCGAGAAAGCGACCCTGCGTGTCCAGGGCATCGACGGTCACCGCCGTACCGACCATCACCACCAGCGCCGGCCGCTCCGGTCCGCGCGCCAACACATGTCGACGCGCGCCGATCATCGCCACCCAGCGGTCGGCGCCCAGCCGCGACGGATGTTCGTAGCCGTTGGTCACTCCGGCCCGTTGCTGGCTCGGCACGACCCAGCGCGGCGGCACGTCCCATAGCTCCATCTGTTGCTCGACGCGCAAGCGCACGGCGTCGCCCGCCACCAGGCAGCCCAACATGCTGGTTGGCGCCTCGACATGCTTCCATTCGGTGTCGGCCAACTCGTCGATGGTTTCCAGGAACACCGCCCCCTGGTTGGTCGGCTCGACGCCCAGGTCCGTGCTGGCAAACATGGCCCATTTCAACCGGGTATTGCCGACGTCGATGGCCAGAAATCGCATGGCGGCGAGCGTAGCAGCCCTTTGCGCGGGCCGGCCCTCGTAGGAACGCCAAGCCGCGAGCGGCGGCCGGGCGCTAGCGCGTACGCGGTCCGGGCAGGCCCAGCAGGTGCCTTACGTGGCGCATCGTCTGCGTCGCCACGATCGTGCGATGGGGCTTGCGCAGGCGCTGCTCGACCTCGTCGAGCAGCGCCGCCAGGTCGTCGCGCGAGGAGGCACGACGCAGTTTCAACAGCGTCAGCGACCCGGAGACGGGCGCCTGGGCGCGGATGGCACGCATCATGAGGCCGCGCGCTTCCTCCAGCGCTCGATCCACACCCGCTTCGGAGGGTGCGCCAGTCAGCGTCGACCAACCCGATTCGGGTGCCATTGAACGCGCCGACGGCGGCAACGACGAGTCGCCGTCGGGCGCACTGGGGATCGGCAGATCGATGTGGTCGGTGTCGACCGGATCGAAGGCGTCCAGGAGCGGCGGAGCAACCAGCTCCAGCGCCACCAGCTCGTCGAAGATGGTGGGCGCCACGCCAGCGGCCTGCGCCAGGACCAGGATCTGCCCCAGGTTGCGGCGACCATCGACGAGCAACAGAACCGTCCGGTGGCGCTGGCTCAAGCCACGCGTGCGATGCGCCAGTTCGGCCACGCCGGCTGCCGTCTTGACCGGTACCTCGTTGACAGTCATCCCCACCTGTTTCCCTCGAACCGCTGCATCACTTGTCACTCGCCAGGCGCTCTATTGTCGCCACAGGCAATGCGTGCGTCATCGAAGCGTCGTCACCATGCCCGTGAACAACCCGACGCATACTGCCGGCCATGCGCGCCATCACCCCAACCGAGGCCGCCCTGTTGATTGGCAACGGGCAGACGGTCGCATGTGCCGGCTTTGTCGGAGCCGGGCATGCGGAAGCGGTGACGCGCGCTCTCGAAACGCGCTTCCTGGCTACCGGGTTGCCGCGCGACCTGACGCTGGTCTATGCGGCTGGCCAAGGCGACCGGCTGAGGCGTGGCGTCAATCATTTCGGCCATGTCGGCCTGGTGCGGCGAATCATCGGCGGGCATTGGATGTCGGCGCCTCGCCTGGGCGCTCTGGTCGAGGCCAACGCGGTCGAAGCATGGAATCTGCCGCAGGGTGTGATCGCACAGCTGTTTCGGGCGATCGCGGGGGGCAAGCCGGGAGTGATCAGCAAGATCGGCCTGCATACATTCGTCGACCCGCGCCACGATGGCGGACGCATGACGGCGCGAACTGCGGGCTCCGAACTCGAGCCGCGGGTCGAGCGTATCACGCTGCGCGGCGAGGAGTTGCTGCTCTACCCTGCGCTTCCCATCGACGTTGCGCTGATCCGGGCGACGACTGCCGACGAGCGCGGCAATCTCAGCACCGAGGAGGAACCGTTCCACCAGGATCTGCTTGCAATCGCACAGGCGGCGCGCAACAGTGGCGGAATCGTGATCGCTCAGGTCAAGCGCATCGTGGCGGCGCATTCGATCGATCCGAACCGGGTGCGCGTGCCCGGCATCCTGGTGGATCACGTCGTCATTGCCGAGGACCCCAACGACCATTGGATGACATTCGGCGAGGCCTTCAACCCCGCCTACATCGGGCAAGGTGCGCGCCACGAGGTTGCCGGACCGCCGGCAGCACTCGACCTACGCAAGATCGTCCAGCGGCGGGCCTTCCTGGAACTCATTGCGCTGGACCATCCGGTCGTCAATCTCGGCGTCGGTATGCCGGCCGGCATCGGAACGATCGCCCGCGAGGAAGGGCATCGCGCATACACGCTGACGGTCGAGGCAGGCCCCGTGGGCGGCACGCCGGCGCAACACCTCAGTTTTGGCGCCAGCGCGCACCCCGAGGCGATCATCGACCAGGCGGCGATGTTCGACTTCTACGACGGCGGTGGGCTGGACATCGCCTTCCTGGGGCTGGCCGAGTTCGACGCCGCGGGCAGCGTGAACGTCAGCCGCTTCGGCGCGCGCGTAGCCGGTGTCGGTGGCTTCATCAACATCACGCAGAGTGCGCGCCATGTGGTGTTCATGGGATCGCTGACCGCCGGCGGATTGCAGGTGCAATCCGGGGATGGCCGGCTGCGCATCGTGCGCGAAGGCCGGGTGCACAAGCTCGTGTCGCGGCTGCAGCACCTGAGCTTCAACGGCCCGTACGTGGCCTCGCTCGGCCATCGCGTCTGCTACGTGACCGAGCGAGCCGTGTTCGAGCAACGCGCGCAAGGGCTGACACTGACCGAGATCGCACCGGGAATCCATCTGCAACGCGAGGTGCTCGCCGTGTGCGGCGCGCCGGTGGCGGTGGCAGACGACCTGCGACCGATGGACGCGCGCATCTTTCGCGAGGCGCCGATGCGCGGACAATCACGCCCATGAGCCGAAAAACACCCGCTTCCGCCCAGACCTTCACCGACCCTGGAGCCGCGCTGGCGCACGCCGCGGCGCTGTATGACAGCGCCGTCACCCGCCTGCGCAAGGCCTTGCACGCCTTCGTCGGCGGCCGCGATTTCCGTTCGCGCGTTCGCGAGTGCTACCCCTGCGTTCGCGTGCGCACCGACACGGTGGCGCGCGCCGACTCGCGCCTGAGTTACGGCTTCGTCGCCGGGCCGGGCTTGTACGAGACCACCCTGACGCGGCCGGATCTGTTCGGCGACTACTACCGCGAGCAGTTCTCGCTGCTTCTTCGCAACCATGGCGTCGCGTTGGAGATCGGCCCGTCGACACAGCCGATACCCGTGCACTTTTCGCTGGCCGATCAGGACCATCTCGAGGGCACCCTGGACAACGAGCGGCGCCAGCTGCTGCGCGACCTGTTTGACCTGCCCGACCTGGCCGCGATGGACGACGGCATCGCCAATGGCATGTACGAACCGAGCGACGGGCAGCCGCATCCGTTGTCGCTGTTCACAGCGCCGCGCGTGGACTACTCGCTGCACCGGCTGCGTCACTACACCGGCACCGCCCCCGAGCATTTCCAGAACTTCGTCCTGTTCACGAACTATCAGTTCTACATCGATGAGTTCATCCGGCTCGGCCGCGAGCAGATGGCGTTGAAGAAAGGCGACTACGTCGCGTTCGTCGAACCCGGCAACGTGATCAGCCGGCGTGTCGGCACGCGCGCCGTGTCCGGTGATGACGCGGCAACGCCGCCGACGCGCTTGCCACAGATGCCGGCCTACCACCTGGTTCGTCCCGACCGCAGCGGCATCACGATGGTCAACATCGGCATCGGCCCGGCCAACGCGAAGAACATCACCGACCACATCGCGGTGCTGCGCCCGCACGCCTGGCTGATGCTGGGTCACTGCGCCGGCCTGCGCAACACTCAACAATTGGGCGACTACGTGTTGGCACACGGCTATGTGCGCGAGGACCATGTGCTCGACGAGGAGGTGCCGCTGTGGGTGCCGATACCGCCACTGGCCGAGATCCAACTCGCCCTGGAGCAGGCCGTGGCCGACGTGACCCAGCTCAAGGGTTACGAACTCAAGCGCATCCTGCGCACCGGTACCGTGGCCTCCACCGACAACCGGAACTGGGAGCTGCTGCCACACCCCGGCCCCGAGCGCCGCTTCAGCCAGAGCCGCGCCGTTGCCCTTGACATGGAGAGCGCGGCGATCGCTGCCAACGGCTTTCGGTTTCGCGTGCCCTACGGCACCTTGCTGTGCGTGAGCGACAAGCCGCTGCACGGCGAGATCAAGCTGCAGGGCATGGCCAACAAGTTCTATCGCGAACGCGTCGACCAGCACCTGCGCATCGGCATGCGCGCCGTCGAGTTGCTGCGCCGGCTGCGGCAGGACCAGCTGCATAGTCGCAAGCTGAGGAGCTTTGCCGAGGTCGCGTTCCAGTGAGCGGTTTCCTGGCCCGCGACACCTCGATACCCGCCGGTCAACGTCGCCGCCATCCCGTGCCACACCGGCGGCGGGTCAGGGCGGCGACCGCACCAGGGATGGGCACTGCCTGTCGCGCCTGCCACTGTTGATCGCGGTCGAAGGCAAGGCCGGTGCGACCTTGTACGATACGGCACCATCCCCTACGCTGCCCCAATCACAACGGATTGAAGCCCCGGCGTCGACGACGCGGGGGCTCGAGGAGACGACACGATGCCAAGCCCATCATCCACCGGCGTTGCCGCCATTCGAACCTTGGCCCTGGTCGGGCCTGCGGCCGCCGGAAAGACCAGCCTCGTCGAGGCCCTGTTGCACAAGGCCGGCGCGATTGGCGCAATCGGCAGCCTTGAGCGAGGCTCCACGGTCAGCGACTACGACCCGCTGGAACGGCGCATGCAGCACTCGCTGAACGCTTCGGTGCTGCACATGGACCATGCGGGTACACGCATCCACTGTATCGACACGCCTGGCGGCGCCGATTTCGTCGGTCAGTCGCTGCCCGCTCTCGAAGCGGTGGAAACCGCGGTGGTCGTCATCAATGCGTCCACAGGCATCGAGCCGATGGCGCTGCGCATGATGGAGTACGCGGCGTCGCGCCACCTGGATCGGTTGATCGTCGTCAACAAGATCGATGCGCCCGAGGTGAATCTGAGCGCCGTGCTGGCACAGATCCAGGATGCTTTCGGCAAGGAGTGCCTGCCGGTGAATTTGCCGGATGCCGGCGGCAACAGCGTCGTGGATTGCTTCTTCAACCGCGACGGTCATAGCGATTTCGGGTCGGTCGATTCGGCGCACCGTGCGCTGATCGAACAGGTCGTGGAGGTCGATGCGCAGCTCGTCGAGCGCTACTTGAACGATGGCGACGTCGACCCGACAGAATTGCACGCTCCGCTGGAACAGGCGCTGCGCGAAGGACACCTGATCCCGGTGTGTTTTACATCGGCGCGCACCGGCGCGGGTGTCGGTGAACTGCTCGACGTGATCGTCAAGTTGCTGCCCAACCCGACCGAAGGCAATGCGCCGGACTTCCTGAAAGGCGAAGGTGCCGCGGCCGAGCCGATGCGGGCCGAGCCAGATCCGTCCTTGCATGTGCTGGCACATGTGTTCAAGGTCACCGTCGATCCCTTTGTCGGCAAGATGGGCGTCTTCCGCGTCCACCAGGGTACGGTCACCAAGGACAGCCTGCTGTTCGTGGGCGATGGCCGCAAGCCGTTCAAGGTCGGGCATCTGTTCATGCTGCAGGGCAAAGAGCATGTAGAGGTCGCGCGCGCGTTGCCGGGCGACATCTGCGCGGTAGCCAAGGTCGACGAGTTACACTTCGACGCCGTGCTGCACGATGCGGCGGAAGACGACCACATCCATCTGAAACCGCTGCCGTTTCCGGTGCCGGTTCACGGCCTGGCGATCGAACCTAAACGTCATGGCGACGAGCAGCGCATGTGGGAGATCCTGAACAAGCTGGTGTCGGAGGATCCATGCCTGAAGGTCGAACATGTGGTCACGACCAACGAGACCATCGTCTACGGCCTCGGTGAGTTGCACCTGCGCATGCTGCTCGAGCGGCTGCGCGAGGTCTACAAGTTCGATGTCAACACGCGCCCGCCGCGTATCGCCTACCGCGAGACAATCACCGCCAAGGCCGAAGGCCACCATCGCCACAAGAAACAGACCGGCGGTGCGGGACAGTTCGGTGAGGTGTTTCTTCGTGTCGAACCGTTGCCGCGTGGTGCCGGATTTCAGTTTGTCGACGCGGTCAAGGGCGGCACGATCCCTGGACAGTACATTCCGGCGGTCGAGAAGGGGGTGCGCGACGTGCTGGCCGGTGGAGCGATCGCTGGCTACCCGGTGGTGGACATCCAGGTCACCGTCTACGATGGCAAGCACCACTCGGTGGACAGCAAGGATATCGCCTTCGCCACTGCAGGACGCAAGGCGTTCATGGCGGCAATTCGCGAGGCGCGGCCCATCGTGCTGGAGCCGATCGTCAACGTCGAGATCACCGCGCCCGATGCCGCGATGGGCGACATCACCGGTGACCTGTCCGCCAAACGTGGGCAGGTGAGCGGCAATGCCAACGGCGCCGCTGGCTCGATGATCATTCAAGGGCTGGCCCCGTTGTCCGAATTGACGGGGTACCAATCGCGCCTGAACGCCATGACGGCCGGTCAGGGCCGCTACACGATCGCGCTGTCCCACTACGACCCCGTGCCGCCCTCGGTGCAGCAGCAGTTGATGGCGCAGTTCAAGGTCAAGGACGAGGACTGATCGCGGTTCGACGACGGCGCCGAAGAAGACCCACCAGCGACCGACCGCCCGTCGATCAAGTACTGTTGACCGGACCGCGGTCAACAGCGGCGTCAGAGCATCGCCAGTGTCTGTTTGTGCGTGGGCGCCGGGAACAGGGCCTCGATCTGTCTGAGCGTTGTCGCTGACAGGCTTGTGCCGCGGCATTCCCAGTTTTCCACTAGATGCCGATCGCTACCTGCCTTGGGGATGACCATGACCTCGGGTTGTGCCAGCAGCCATGCCAAGGCGAGTTGCGCAGCCGTCATGCCGAGCGTTCGTGCCAATGTGGCAAGTCCCAGGTGCTTGGCGAGACCGCCGCCGTCGATCGGGCAATATGCCATCAGGGGCATGCCGCGCTCACGCATCCAGGGCAGCAGATCGAACTCCACGCCTCGTTCGCTCAGCGAGTAGTAGACCTGATTGGTCGAGCACATAGCCGCGCCCGGCAGGCGCGCCAGTTCGACCATGTCGGGTCGATCGAAATTGCTGACGCCCCAGTGCCGGATGCAGCCCGCATGCTGCAACTGCTGGAATCCATCGAGCGTCTCCTGCAGCGGTATGTCGCCACGCCAGTGCAGCAAGTACAGATCGATCGTGTCGAGTTTCAGCCGACGGCGACTGGCGTCGCAGGCGCGCCTGAGGCCCTGCGCATCCGCATGATGCGGATAGGCCTTGCTGACGACCCGCAGTTGCTCCCGCTCCATCCCTCCGTGTCGGAGTGCCTCCTGGACCGCGCGTCCGACGACGCGCTCGGCGCCCCCCTCGCCATACATCTCGGCGGTGTCGATCAATCGATAGCCGATCTCCAGTGCGCGGCGCAGCGTGGCCACTTCACGCTCCAGGTCGCGAGTTGCTTCGCCGAACCGCCAGGTCCCGAGGCCGAGTGCGGGCCATTGCTCTCCATGTGGCCCGGCAATATGCGGGGCATCGATCGCGGGCAGCATGCTCGACATCGTACCGAACGCGCCGATCTCGAGACGACAGGTCAAATTACTTCATCAGCGATTGGTGCAAACCGGGCATCACGCGGCGCGCAGTCGACTGGGCACTGCGCATTGCCGGTTCGACGAGGTCGTCCGCGCCAGCATCCGGAATCCGGACCCAAGCATATGCCGCCGATGAAGGCAGCGATTCGCCGGGCGATTGCAGAACCTGTAAGACGGCTCGAATCCAATTGGGCATACCCAGTCGCACGGCCAGCGCTCAAGTCGCATCCGCCTGTGGCCGATATTCCATCGGGGAGATCCCATTGGACTGCAGCATGCTCGACCCCGCGCACCTCAAGCCACTACGCATCCCGGGCGATGCGGGGGGATGGGTGGCGCTCTGGCGACAGGCCGAAATTCCCATACTGTGCGAAACCGCCGCTGCGCTGGAAGAGCTGCGCAGCCGTGAAGACGCAGTGGACGCGCGCCTGTTGGCCTCGAGCATTGCAGACGATCCGTTGATGTGCTTGAAGCTGCTGACGTACGTATCCACCCATCGCTCGTCGCGCCGTGTCACGGACGCCGAAACCACAACCGCTGCGCTGGTAATGCTGGGCATCGCCCCGTTCTTCCGCACCTTTGGCGTCCAGCCGACCATCGAAGATCGCCTGGCTGACCACGCGGAGTCGCTGGCGGGCCTGCGAGCGGTATTGCGGCGCTCGCGCCGCGCTGCGAGCTTTGCGCTGGGGTTCGCCGTCCACCGCATGGACCATGACGCGGAAGTGATCCACGAGGCGGCATTGCTGCACGACTTCGCAGAGATGCTGCTGTGGTGCCACGCGCCGACACTGGCGCTTGAGATCGCCCGCCGCCAGGAGCGGGACCCTACATTGCGTTCTTCGGCGGTGCAACGCGCGGTGCTGAACGCGGAACTGGTCGAGGTCCAGCAAGGTTTGATGAGGGCATGGCGATTGCCTGAGTTGTTGCAGCGCATTACCAACGATCGCCATGCTGACGCGCCGCAGGTGCGCAACGTGCTGCTGGCGATTCGCTTGGCTCGGCACACGTCCAACGGCTGGGACAACGCTGCCGTTCCTGACGACGTTCAGGACATTGCCGATCTACTCACCCTCGGCCATCGGCCGACCCTGACGTTATTGCGCGACCTGGACTCCTGACATTTGAAGCTGACTGGTCGGCGCGAGGCCGGTCGCTCGCATTCGACCTACAGCCGCCGCAGGACCTCGTCGTAGACAACAGGTTGGAAAGCCAAGTGAACATGCGCCACGCCGGGCACGTGGCGGTTTTCAGCCCCAGGCAACATGGCCGTGGCAGCCGGGAAGACGATGTTGTCGCAATGCCCGAAGAAGCACGTGAAGATGGCCCTGCGGTGGGCCGATTCACTGGCCGCCAGCGAACGCAGCCACTGACTCGAGCGGCGCATCTGCCGCATGTTCGTTGTCACCGCGAAGCGTGCCAGCCAGGTGCCTCCATGGGGCGCGCCGATCGTGACCACTGAGTGAACCCTGCCCTCGGCCTGCCGGTCGCGCAGCCAGGCACGCACCGCCAGACCACCCATGCTGTGGGCGACGATGATGGGCGGGCGTCCGGTCAGCGCCTCCAGTTGCGCCACGGCTTCGTCGATCGGCTGCACATACCCGTCGATGGACCCGAACAAGGGTTCCAGATTGACTGCCACGAAGGGGGCATCCATCCCGCGAAGTCGACGCATCCATGGGTTCCACAGACCGCGGTTACAGACGAAGCCGTGGACCAAAACGACGCCGCGCTTGCCGCTGGCACTGCGTTCCAACCGATTCGGCAGCGCGTTCGAGCGGAATGGTTGGCGCCAGCAAAACACCCGCAGGCCGGTCCAAATTTCACCCCGCCAGGCGGCGAAGAGCGCTACCGCGCCCGGCCTCGGAACGCCGGGTCCGGGATTCACGCGCGACAGCAGCGCGAACTCTGCAGCCAATACCACAGCGTGAACGTTGAAGGCAACCACTGCGCATACCATGGCAAGCCACCATGGCCACCCGGACTTCAATACCGAGCCCGCGCACAATATGGCCACAGTGATCAATAGGGCCACCCAAGCCCGTTGCAGTCGCGCCAACATGGCTAGCGAGCAGCGGGGGTCCGTGCGCCTCCTGCGGCGGACTCTGGATGTCGGATCATGGGGATCATCTTCAGCGGTGTGTCACCCAGTCCCCGGACTGATTAACGAAGATTTCGACGTGGCCACGATACTGCCCGTGGGGCAATCCTAGGCCGGTCACTGTACGCTGCACGAATGTCGGCATCGCTGCAAGCCATCGCCCGCGGCCTGGAGCTGGTGCGCGAGCTGCGCACCGCTCGGGACCGTGATCCCGATCTGGCTGATCGCGTGCACCGTGTCAAGCAGTATCAGCACCGGCGTTTCGAGCGCGACTACGTCGACCTGCTTGCCAGCCCCCGCTACGGCGTTGCGGCACGCTTCTTCCTGAATGATCTCTATGGCCCGACCGACTTCAGCGCTCGCGACGCCCAGTTCAGCCGGATCGTTCCCACGCTGGCGCGCGTGTTGCCCAATGAGGTGGTGCATACGGTCCAGCAGGTGATTGAGCTCCACTGGCTGTCCGAGGAGCTGGACCAGCAGATGGCGCAAGCCGTCGGGGCCGGGCCCGTCGATGACCCCGCGTACCAGCGCGCATGGCGGCAGGTTGCACGGCGAACGGAGCGCATCCGGCAGGTCAGCCTGATGCTTGCCGTGGGCCGCGCGCTGGACGCGCATACCCGCAACCCCTTGCTAGGCGTCACGTTGCGTCTGATGCGCGGGCCGGCGCGTCTCGCAGGTCTGGGGCAACTGCACTTGTTTCTGGAGGCCGGATTCTCGGCGTTTGCGGCCATGAAGGGAGCACAGGTGTTTCTCGACACCGTCGCCCAGAATGAACTCGCACTGATCGAGAAACTATTCGACGGATGACCCAGCTGCCCAAGACGGGCATGCGGCGCCAAATTGGCAGCAGTACTGCGCGCGAGAGGGGAACAACTAAGCGGTAGCCCGCCGAGCAAGGAAAAGGGCCCAGCCATTTCTGGCTGGGCCCTCTTGGGTATTAGCCTGACAATGTCCTACTTTCACACGGGAACCCGCACTATCATCGGCGCAGAAGCGTTTCACTGTCCTGTTCGGGATGGGAAGGAGTGGGACCACCTCGCTATGGTCATCAGGCTTAACTATTTGCCATTCCGTCAACGACAGAATGGCCAATCCAAAGAGTCAAATCAGCTGATTGCGTACCTTCATTGGCATAACCCGTGACGATCTTCGTCAAAATTATAGGGTCAAGCCGCACGAGCAATTAGTACTGGTTAGCTCAACGCATTACTGCGCTTCCACATCCAGCCTATCAACGTCCTGGTCTCGAACGACTCTTTAGGGGGCTCAAGTCCCCGGCAAGACTAATCTTAAGACGAGTTTCCCGCTTAGATGCTTTCAGCGGTTATCTCTTCCGCACTTAGCTACTCGGCAATGCCACTGGCGTGACAACCGATACACCAGAGGTGCGT
>Ga0209253_10000391_pt1 | contig 36982 bp, 33 predicted proteins | sample FrelakmetBRP12BR_FD_187145 | JGI IMG/M metagenome (GOLD analysis project Ga0209253, IMG submission 187145) | Freshwater lake sediment microbial communities from the University of Notre Dame, USA, for methane emissions studies - BRP12 BR (SPAdes)... | ecosystem: Environmental > Aquatic >... | reverse complement strand
CTAGACAATACAGAATTCGAACGTCTTGATTCTTGCTGTAATATTCTTTGTCGAGAATAAGCTCTCTCGCGCGCGCATTAGGCGATAGTGTTTTCCGTAGCCTTCAGCGGTATCTTTGAATAGTTTGTCGTTTGGGCTTAGGTTGTTGTCGTTGATGTGTCTGGTTAGCATGGCTTGAAGGTTGTTACTGATTTTTAGTGTTCTTGCTGAACCGTTTTTTGCTGTTGTTGGGTGTATCGCGCGCTGGTCTAGGTCTATGTCTTTGACTTTGAGGTTGTGTAGTTCTACGGGTCTGAGTCCTGTTTCTTTGCTGAGTGTCAGCTTGATTGCTAGGGTTCTGCCTGCGCCTGCGATCAGTTTTTCTATTTTTTCGTTTGTTGGGATTTTAATTGTTTTTGCGTCTGGTTTGTATAGTGGCATTTCCCATTGTAGGTTATAGTATCGCACGTACTTGTTGTATGCGATTGCTAGGTTTCTCTTGTATGCGCTTGAGGGGTGCGTTGCTATGTATTGCTTTACTTGTTCGGGTTGGTTTAGGTCTGCGTGTTTACTGATGTATGTTAATGCTTTGCTTACGAATTTGATGCTGTACTCGCTTCTTCCATTGTTTATCATTTGTGCGAGTACGTTCAGGATTGGGGTGGTGTTCGGTAGAATAGGGGTGGGTTTCGGGAAATTTGGGCTGGTGTGTTGGTTGTAACCCGCCTTTTGTTTTTTGTGGCATTCAGCTAAGCGGGCTACCCGCGCCTTCAGGTAGATATCCTCACCGGCGTCTGTTTGCCCTTTCCACTTGCAGGACGGCCGTTTCAACGTTTCACGCCCCAGCATCCTCAACGTCCAAACGCCTCATCGTACATGGCGCAGGGGCGGACGTTCCGTTTCTGCTCCGTAGCCAAGGCTCTCGCCTTGCGCCCTTGCGGACGCTGCAACTCTACACGTGGGCGGAGTTTCCTCAGACCCCCGAAAGGGTCCGACGGCCACACACCAACTCGCCAACCCAAAACAAATAAACACAACACAACGGAATAAGACTTTCGAAAACGCAATGCCAAAAAACGTCATCCTCATAACCGGCACACCATGCACCGGAAAAACCACAACCGCACAGAGGTTAGCCATCAAACTTGACGCTGAATACGTGAACCTCACCGAACTCGCCACAAAGGAAAAGCTCACCCTAGGCGAAGACAAACAAAGAAAAACCACCATCATAGACGAAGACAAAACGAAAAAGAAACTCAGAGAGATCATCCAGCAAACAGGCGAGAAGACGGTAATCATCGACGGCCACTACGCCGCCGCGGTCACACCGAAACCGTTCGTAACGAAAATCTTCGTCCTGAGGCGCGATCCCGTCGAGCTTCGTAGCCTCATGGAAAAAAAGGGCTTCGCCGGACAAAAACTCTGGGAAAACCTAGCCTCCGAAATCTTAGACGTTTGCTTAGTCGACGCCCTGAACGCGCACGGATCAGAAAAAGTATGCGAACTCGACGTAACAGGCAAAACCGCCGAAGAAACAGCCAACGAAATAATCGACATACTGAACGGACGCAAGAAATGCTACGTCGGCACCGTGGACTGGCTCGGTAAACTCGAAAAAGAAGGCTTATTACAAGAGTATCTGAAAATCTAAACGCTTATCTGAGGCTTTGGCTGATCTGCCGTTTCGTCAAAAGCGTGATCTTGCGCCTATTAGCGTAAGACTTCGCATGGTCACTGAACTTCTCGCCGATGATGATAGGGCTGCCCAAACCCACGTCCTCCGAAGCCTTATCCAAATTGATGATCACGTTAACGCCGATCGTTCGGTTCCAATCGCGCACCCATACCCCCTGCGCAGCCTTACCCTTCTGAACAATCAAGTTAAAATTCTGCGAAACCCCGCTGAACCCCTCCATCTCCGTGGTTTCCTGCTCCACCTTGTAGCCTTCCTTCTTGAAGAACTGCGCCGCCAACAACAGCAGACTCGACGGCTTCGGTTTCGCCTTCTCCTCGGTATTCATCCGCTCCCTCTCAACATTAACCGTTAATAAGCCCGTTCGTGGAAAAGGTTTTCGGAAGTCATCAAAACATGACAATAACTCTGGTAGTCGTATGCTGGAAATGTGGTGGCCTCCTCATGGCAAAGGCCGACCAGAAAACCCGAACGTGTCCCTACTGCAACGCGCAAATCACGATAGAAAAAGCCAAAAGAGTCGCCTCAGCCCAAAACGCCTACGAAGCCTCAGAAATCCTGAAAAAACTAAAAAGCAGTTCTTTTCAGAAGCAGAAAGACGCTAGGCTCCAAAGATAGATGTCAGATAAGCCATCAACCCTATCCCAAACAGAATAGACACAAACTGAATTACAGACTCGCCAGCATGAGACTTCTTGTGAAGTTCAGGCATAAGGTCTGTAGCCGCAATGTAAATGAAACCACCAGCCGCAAACGGAATCAACACCGCATAATTCGTACGAAGATAAACAACAAAATAAGTCACTATGGCACCTAAGAACGCCGTCAACGCCGAAATAAAATTATACGTCAATGCCTTCGCCTTAGAAAAACCTCCATAAATACAAACGCCGAAGTCTCCTATTTCCTGCGGGATCTCATGACAAATCACTGCCAGCGTCGTACTAACACCCAAATTAGAGCCAGCCACAAACGTGGCCGCAATAATCATCCCATCAATAAAATTATGCACGCCATCCCCAATCAGATTAGTGTACGTAAATGCATGAACTTCACACTCTTCTTCATGACAGTGCCGCCAATGAAGAAATTTTTCCATCCCAAAGAAAACAACAATACCGGCCACCACAAAATAAAAAATCATTGTTACACTCAAACCCGACTCAGCCGACAAGGCCTCAGGCAAGAGATTGATGAACGCTCCCCCAAGAAGCGTGCCAGAAGCAAATCCCACAAAAACCATGACAACGCGTCTCAGCAAATTCTCTTTCAAACCCGCGAAGACCGCTCCAACAAAAGAAATCAAGCTCACAACTGCAACCGAAGCCAAAATCGCAATCAAATCATCCATAAAGCCTTCTCTTCTTCATTTCTATATTTATTAGAATATCGGTCTCTCTAGCCTATCTGCCCGAGCATCTGACACACCCGGCACACCTTCTCCGCCGAAGGTTCCCCACACAAGCTGCATTCACCCAAACCATCCCTCCGCGCGACTTCCTCAATTGCCGGCCTAATCCTCTCAACCGACCGAAAAACCGTAAATTTTATCCCCGGCCGCTTCTCCTCCAATCGATTCAGCATAACCCGCACGTCACTCCTCAACGCCTCCGAAGCGTACGGACACGGATTACTCTGAAACCTGACCTTCTTCACGTACGCGTACAACGCCGTCTCCTTCTCCGGAATCTCGCAGAACGGCTTAATCTTCTGCACAAGCTTCGGATGAATCTCATCAGTTACCGGCTTCTCCCTGCTGATCCGCAGAACGTCACCGTGAAAGATGTTCAAAAGCATCGTCTGCACCTCATCATCCAGCGTGTGCGCCGTCGCAATCTTGTTCGCCCTAACCTCGCGAGCCACAATGTTCAACGCTCGACGCCGCAAAACTCCACAATAAGCACATGAAGTCTCAGTCCCATCGTCTATCCGCCTCAAACGCTTCACAATTTCGTTCAGCGTGTAACCGTAGAGTTTCTTGAAAGAAACCACATGATGCTCCACGCCGAGCTTGCGACAGTCATTCGCCGCGATCTTCAACGCCTCATCCCGATAGCATTGGATCCCCTCGTCCACCGTTACCGCTACAAGCGAAGCCTTCGGAAACTTGCGTTCACTCTTCGCCAAAATATGCAACAGGCTGACACTATCCTTGCCGCCTGAAACCGCCACCGCAATCCTGTCATCATACTTGAGCATGCGGTATTTGGCTATGGTTGCCCTTGTCTTCTCCTCAACCGATTCTACAAAGCATTTTCGACACAGCCTCTCTCCAGAGTACGGTCTAAGAAAGAACGGCTCCTTCCGCCCGCAAACAGTGCAAACCGTTTTGTTAGCGTTCGCCAAAGCAGACATATTCTCACACGTAACTAAAAATTCACAAATACAATTAGTGTTTTTAAAAGAATCGAAATAAAAGCTGACGTTTTCAGGCTTGCTGCGGGTAGTAGATCAGGTCTTTCTCTTCCAGAATCTTCTGAATATTGTTCACGGCATCATAGATTTCCTGTTCCTTCTTCGCACCGACACACACAAGCTTTCCAGCTGAGAATATGAGGAACACAACCTTCGGCACATCCATTCTGAAAACCGCGCCTGGAAATTGCTCAGGCTCGTACATGACCCGCTGAAGCTTGTAGACCACGTTCTCCAAATCAATCTCGCCGCCCAGCTCAGCAGATGCAACGATGTTCTGGATGTGAATCTCCGGCTTGTTCTTGATTGGTATCCCGTGACTTCTGAGCTCCCTTGTCACCTTATTCACCGCCAAAATCGCATCCTTCTCCGACTTCGCACCCGTACAAACCATCTTGCCAGTCTCAAAAATCAATGTGGCCGTCTTCGGCTTCTTCAACCGGAAAACAAGCCCCGGAAAAACCTTCGGACTGTACTCCGTGTGCGGAAACTTTTCAACAATCATCTTCAAACTCACAGTCTGGTTCACCGACGCTGAAGCAACTATGTTCTGGATCTTTATCATAGGCTTTCTTTTCGACATCACGTTTCATCTCGAATCTTACGAGGATATACTACTTATAAAGATATAGGAATATAACCTTAATCCAACACGATAACTGTTTCGCTACTTTTCACCAAAAACCAGCCAACAAATCAGGGAGCTATGCTTGCCGAAGCGCAAAACGCAAAAGCGCAACTATACCGCCCAATGCAAGGAGTTTCACACCGGCCTCATGCTCCGTACTAATAACAGTGATCCCGCCGCCCTTCCGCTCCACTTCCTTCATGACGCCCTCAACAAACAACCGCCTCTCATCCTCAGAATCCCGCAAAAGACTATCAGCCAAAACAAGCTTCTCAACTGCGCCAAGTTTCGCCACTCGCTCTACCTCCTCTAACCCATAAGTGACATTACTCTCGCCCTTGCCCAGCCTCTTCAAAACCTCTTCCATGACCTCCGTTTCCTCAGCAACCCGCAACTGCTTCGTTGCCTTCAACAAGACGCCCGAACGCAGCGCCTCATGAATGCCAGCAACGCCACCGTTGTTCACGCTCTTCTCATCGATAACCGACTTGGCAACATCTCCGCCATCATTCCTCAGAAACTTGGCAAAATCATTCTTCACAAACCCCACACCGATGACCACAATCGGTTCGTGCGCCTCTGCCCAAACATTTCGCAAACTATCCAAAACCCTCCTGAAATATTCATTTAAAGCCGTGCTTCGCTTCTCAGCCTCCAGCTTCCCCGGAAGTTTTACCCGCTCCTCAACCTTCACCTCAACGCCGTACTGAGCAGTTTTAGCAATGGCGTAACCCTCATCATCCACAGCAACGATAATCATCGGTTTCTCCGAAGTCTTCCGCGCCCGCTCCAACCGGTCAACGTGATGCTTAGCCCACGCTTTCTTCACAATCGTCAAAGGAGTATTCAAAGCCACGTTAAGCGTGTGATGTACACCAGTTGGAACAATCTCCGGAGCCTCAACGATAATGCCGTGGACTCTGAGTTTGCCAAGAAACTTGTCCCAGCCAACTGTTTCAACTCTAACTCCTAAAAATACTGATATTCTTTCGCCGCGCTGGGGTCGCGCGTATTTCTCGTCTGGCTTTATCTCCCGCGTGCTGTAAGCGTAAACCATGTCGTTCTTGTAGATGACATTGTATAAGTGCCACAGGTCATCCAGCGTCTCCGGAATGACCTTCGCGTAATCCTTCTTCAGGTTCATCTCTAGAATCTTCAAGCTTAAAGCCTCTACAGCCACGATGTACAGTCAATAAACAGTCTTCGCCTATTAAAAGTAAAAAACTGTGCAATTAGCAACAAATGCTTACTCTTTAGTGACAAGCTTCCTGTAGACCCAAGGAGGCACACGCTTCTGCTTCGCCCCAGGCGCAAGAGTAACCTTCGTCTTACGCATGTCTATCATCCTAGCTCTTGCACGCCACTTCTCCTTGGCCTTGTCCTTTCTCCTAAACGGATTCATTCAACCTAAACTCCGACTGCTACCACTCAACTCTTGCGTATCTGCTATGGTCTTTCGACGCCTAATGTAAAAAGGAAGCTTTCCGCAAAGTAATATATCCTAAGAAAAACCAACCTCCGTCTGCGGACATACAAGAACTGCCTCTATTATTCAAAACGCATCCTGACCGTCGAAAAGTCTATCAACGTGTTCCAACCTACCATTCTTTCCTCAAATTCGCTACGGAAGTACCCGTGATGGTTCTCGCAGAATACACGTACAATCTCGGCAAAGTAGAAAGAGGCTACAACAACAGAACCCTACACATAGACCTCTCAAACATGAAAATCGCCAGCAAACCCGTCTCCGAAGACATGAAAAACAAGTTCATCGGCGGACGCGGCTTCGACCTCTGGCTTCTGTGGAACGCCCTGCCGAAAAACCGCTTAACAAGATGGGATGACCCCGAAAACGAGATCTGCATCTCCTGTGGCCCACTGGGCGGTACACCTGTGTATCCAGGCAGCGGCAAAAGCATCGTAGTCTCAATCTCGCCCCTGACAGGTTCAGTAATTGATTCAAACGTAGGCGGATACTTCGGCCCATACCTCAAATTCTCAGGCTGGGACGCACTAGAGGTTCAGGGAAAACCAGAAACTGAAGTAATCATCACCATAAACGGCGACCGAGGAAAAATCCAAATCGAAGAAGACGAAAACCTACCCTCCGAAACTCACCTCGTCGTAGACGCGCTGGCCAAAAAGTACGGATGCACCAGCCCGCAAAGCATCTCTGTTGTCTCCGCTGGCCCGGGAGCCGAACACACGCTAATAGGCTGCCTCAACTTCTCATGGTACGACACGGGACGCAAAATCCATCGGTACAAGCAAGCTGGCAGAGGCGGAATTGGTACGGTCTTCCGCAACAAAAAGATCAAAGCTATACTAGTCAAGTACTCCGGAAAGATTACCGTTAAGACAAACGGCCCTGCCGACGCTGAAGCGGTCAAGCAGGTTGGAACGGCTTACAACCAAGAATTGCGAGCACTTGATTCCAAACAGAACGAGATGGCAATCGTCGGCACCACGCATCTCGTCACAATAATGAACGACTTCGACCTCCTGCCCACCCACAACTTCCGTTATGGAAGCCACCCAGAAGCTGAAAAACTGGGCAGAGAAGTCTATCGAAGAAAATTCCACAAAGGCTTCGACGGCTGCTGGATGGGCTGCTCCCTCGCATGTGCTCACGGTGTAAAAGACTTCGAACTCAAGACAGGCCCAAATAAGGGAAAAAAGGTTTTTGTCAGCGGCCCAGAATACGAGACAATTGCTGGAACAGGCAGCAACTGCGGCATATTCGACGCAGACTGCATCATTGAAATGAATCACTATTGTGACATATATGGCTTGGATACGATTTCCTTTGGCACAGCCACCGCCTTCGCCATGGAATGCTACACGATGGGACTGATCGACAAAAAGGCCACAGGTGGACTCGAACTCAATTTTGGCAACTGGGAAGCCGCCTTGCAACTGCTCCACCAAATGGGGAAGGGAGAAGGCTTCGGCGTCATCGTAGGTCAAGGCATACGAAGAATGAAGAAAATCTTTGCAGAGAAGTACAACGCCGATCCGAAGATCATGCAAGACATTGGTATGGAAGCTAAGGGTCTGGAATTCTCTGAGTACGTGACCAAAGAGTCGCTCGCGCAACAGGGTGGTTATGGGCTCGCACTGAAAGGTCCTCAACATGACGAGGCTTGGCTGATATTCCTAGACATGGTGCACAGCCTAATGCCAACTTTCGAACAGAAAGCCGAAAACCTTCACTGGTTTCCCATGTTTCGCACATGGTTCGGCCTGAACGGTCTCTGCAAGCTGCCGTGGAACGACGTTCTTCCAGAAGACAATATGAAGACGAAGGAGCCTGCCAAAGTCATGGCACATGTCGAAAACTATGCCAAATTCTTCGCTGCAGTCACGGGCAAGAAAACTGCACCTCATGATATAATTGCCACGAGCGAAAGAGTGTACAATTTCCAGCGCATCTTTAACTTAAGAATGGGTTTTGGGACACGCAAACATGACCAAATCCCTTATCGCGCAGTTGGGCCAGTCACGAAAGAGGAATATGAAAGCCGCGCAGAACGCTATGACAAACAGCTCAAAGAAAGGGTGGGCTACGATCCGAAAGGGAAGTCAGCCGGAGAAAAGCTGGCCGCTTTGAGAAAATACCGGGAAGCAGAGTATGAAAGGTTGATGGACGCGGTTTACAAGCGACGCGGATGGAACAACAACGGAATACCCACACTGGAAAAAGTGAAAACACTGGAAATAGACTACTATGACATCGCGGAACTATTGAAAAAGAATCCATAATCACGAGTGAATTTGTCATGTAATGTTTTGTTGAGTCTGGATAACTCCAACCTTGCATGTGAAACGGGTTTTTTATGTTATCCAAGGTTAAGCTAGCTGATTGGGTTGATCATTCGCAAATTTCAGAAGTGTTTAAAATGTGCTTGTCGCTCAATATTTCTTGCACAGAAGCGAAAGACCATGAAGCTTACGTTTTGGCTTTTGGATGTGAATTATGAGGTGAAAGATGGTACTACTGCGTTGTGGCTGTGAGGTATTGATGCTTTTGCGGAGAGAGTGCTGATTGTTGATCGAAGTTTTCTTGCTTACTTCTATGCTGTGATGGAAGAACATGCGGATCCTGTAAAGATTGTTGAAAGTGTTGAGAATGAGCAGTATGAATCCATTATAAAACTTGAAGTCGTTGGCCACAAGTTTTTTGGAAAAACTGTGAAAGCGGTGAAAGTTTATTGCAGGAACCCGGATGAAATACCTAAGTGTTCTAGAGATCTTCGAGCATTCGAAGGCATAAAGGAATTCTTCGAAGATGACATTCGATATTCCATGCGTTACTTCATAGACAATAACGTGGTTCCGTGCGGATGGCACGAAGTAGAAGTAGCTGAAGAAAGAAGCGACAGAGCGATAAAAGTCGAAAAAACCTACGCTGCAAAGACTCCACCGAGACTGCTCAAGAAGCCTACGGTTCCACCTCTTCGAATACTGGGTTTCTCGACAATATGCTATAGCAGACAGGGTTCGCCTAAGTCTGACAGAAATCCTGTGGTCATTATTTCGGTTCGTACAAATAGTGGGGAAGAACAGCTACTAGAATCGAGCGGGGAAAGAAAAAATTGTAAGACTCTTTCAGACTTTTTCGGGTAGCTAGCCTTCGGTTATCTCTGAAAAAGTCAGCAACTGAACATTCAGAGCTGTTTTTGTTGCATCTGACTTTCGCGAAGCGATAAGTCGTTTTATGTTCTTTTCGCCGGCGATGTCTACGATTCTTTGGGTGATGATGCCATCGAAGATTACTGTGTCTATGCCTTCTGCTTGCTGTAGTTTTTCAGCCAACTGATTTACTGGTAACCGTTCGATTTGCTCCATTTTCTCGTTCAGAAGCACCGCTTCCAAAGTGCCTTCCAACGCTTTCACGGTTTCGGCAAATTCTTTGGGGACCTCTATTTTCTGCTTCTCTTTCTTTGGTTTGAAGAGATCTTCTACTAGCACTTTGGCCTCTAGGGCTTCGAAGATTTCTTTGCAGTTTAGTTCTTCAACTTCTTTTCCGCGTGGGGCTCTGGCAATTTGTTTTACGTCTGTGACTTGCAAAAGTTCTTTGAGGATAAGATCGCCGCCTCTGTCTCCGTCCAAGAACGCGGTGGCTGACTTTTCCTTGCATATTTTCTTAATCGACTCAGGAACTTTGGCGCCCTCCATGGCCACGGTATTCTGTATTCCGCAACGCATCAGGTTGATTATGTCTGCTCGCCCTTCGACGATGATTATTTCTTTTGCATTTTCCAGTTCTGGTCCGGCAGGAAGTTCGTCTGTTCCGTATTTTTCGACTTTGGCGATTTTTTGGGTGTCAGAAATTTCTTTGAAAACTTCGTCCACTGAGGGCATGGATTCTATGTTCCATTTGTGTAGGATTTCTTTGGCTCGGTCAATTATGATTTTTCTTCGGGCTTCGCGTACGTCTTCGATTTTTTCTAGGATTACTTTTGCAGCGCATGGACCTACTCGGTTTATGCTTTCGATGCTTGCGGCGATGAGTGCTGTGGATACGCGGTCTAGGCTGGTGGGTATTGTTATACTTCCGGTGGTTTTATCATTTTTAGAATGCAGATCAATTTCTATTCTGCCGATTCGTCCGGATTTTTGCAGTTCTCTGAGATCAAGCTCTGGGCCGAAGAGACCTTCTGTTTGGCCGAAAACTGCTCCTATAACGTCTGGTTTTTCTACTACTCCTTCTATTTCGAACTTTGCGCTTATAACATACTTTATAGTAAACGTTTGGGATGATCCCGTAAGCGTCAACCTCCGATGATTTTTTGTTAAGTTTGGGTAAGTTTATGGGTCGCGTGATGAGAGAATCTCGCTCTCAGTCAACGTGATTATACCTCAACTGTACCATTACTATTTATTACGTTTATGAATTACAGCTAAGCTTGCTCTTTAACGTTTCCATGTAACTGACTAGGCCTTCAACATCCTTAACTTGCCTGCCGACGAGTGCGGACAGGTCAGCCCAAAACCTTGTGTTGGGCTTTATCCTAGCTTTTTCAAAATGGCCCTTCAGTCGTGCTGTTCCTTGCCTTCCGCGTCTGTCAAAATCCAGTAACAGGATGACTTCTCTTATGCCGTTTCTCTCGATTTTTGATACTATGTCTAGGAAGGATTGCCCTCCAGTTTTTGCGGTTATGATTTTTCCTTTGATACCGAAGGTTGCCAGAGTTTCTGTATCCTTCTTGCCTTCCACAATTATTGGGGTTCCGTTCGCGGATTCTTCAGCCAGACGTTCCAGAATTTGCTCAATTCTTTCCTTTTTCTCTTCCAAGTGGGTTGACAAATGGTTTTTACCTTGTGACTTTGGCGTTTCTCACGGTTTGCAGGCATTCTTTTGCTTCTCTATTATTATCGAAGTATCTTCTGACTGGTTCTAGAATTTTTACCAATTCGGCTGCTACGCCGTTTTTGAGGTCTTGCGGGTGAAGTTTTCCCTGAGCGTAGACTGTTGCCAGTTCCTGGAAGTTTTGGACCTCGATGTTGCCGCCGAATTTTGCTGGGCGTTCTATCGTGAATGTTGGTTTTTCTCGGAAGACTAAGTATTTGCATATTTCCATGACTGGATTGTATTCGACTGTTTTTTCCGGACAGAAGGCTTTGGAGATTTTTTGTTTTATCTCTTCGGGTGTGTCGTAGATGAAGATGCAGGTTTCAGGTTTGCTTTTGGACATTTTTATCGACGAGAGGATTTCGCGTTCTTGTTCTTTTGGGATGGGCCACACGGGAGGTTTCATGAGTCCTTGCAAGTACGTGTGGTGTACGCAGACGGGTTTCCAGAAGCCTATTTTTTCACCTATTTCTCGGGCTACGACGTTCGCTTTGCGTTGATCTATTCCTAGTTGGCAGATTTTGACTTTCATATGGAATATATCGGCTACCTGCATCGGCGTGTATAGGAAGTCTGAGACGTGTCTGGCTTCGCTTTCTTTTCTTCCAGCTATTTCCAGGGTTCTTGTGACCCTGGCTATTGAGAGGTTTTTGGCTATTATCACCGTCTTTGCCCAGTAGTCAAGATCATCATAGAGTTCGTCGGAGTAGATGAATTCTACTTTGTCGGGTGGGATGCCGAGGGCTATCCATGAGTGTCTGAAGAGGTCGGCGGCTTTTCTGATCAGTTTGAGGTTTCCGCCGAGTTTGTTGTTTAGCCATGCGTGCCAAGTGGATAGGTATGCTTTGAAGTGGATTCCTGCTTCTATGAAATCTTTCATCTTGTATGCGCAGATGTTACCTGTTCCAAGATGGACAAGGCCGGATGGTTCCCAACCATCATAAGCTATGGGGTGTTCTTCAGTTTCCAAAAGCTGCCTTAGGTCTTCGGGAGTTAGGACTTCTTCTGTTGGAAGTCTGCAGATTAACTCGATTTTTGTTTCTATGTCCAAGTTTTTTCTGCCTGCTTCACACGAATTTTTTGTTATTCATACTAGATGCATGTGGCAAACTTAAAAGTTGTTTTTTTCGCGGGCGGTTTGTTTCCCACGCAACCAATCACTCAACTTCACTGTAGAGCTGTGTCGCTCCTCTAAGCCGAGCTCTCTCCGTCGTAGGAGTTTGTGCCCGCGCCCACCGTGTCCCATGCTTGGGTAAACCCGCCATCACAAGGAAAGCATGCCTGAGGCAAGCTTCTTCCGTTGGGTCCGTCTGCATGAATTTGCCGATGGGATTAAAAGGCTCTATTACTAGTCATCGCCGAGAAATGACTGTGGCACCTTGAGAGTTAAACATTGCTGTCCAGCGCTTCAGTTTTTCGAGACAACATTCACTACGCTGTGGATCAGGCTTTCGCTGTTTTCGAAATACTTGACTGAAAAAATATCATTACAGACCTTACTCCCCTATGTTTATAATAGGAAAAGAGAGTATTGTCTGTCGCTTACTTGATTATCTTTGTTTTGGCTTCTTTGAACAGAGTTTCTGTTTTTGTTCGCCACTTCTGGAAGCCTTCGATAGTTGTAGGGTATTGCTTGTAATGGGTTTTGACTTCCTTCATCGTGTTGACTGTTAGTCTGAGTTTGTTTAGGAATCTTATTCGCCTTATTCCTTTGAAGACGCGTTTTGCCGTGTCAGTTATGTTAGGGTGGAATTCATCGCCTAAACCTGCTTTCAGAACGTCGTCCTCCGTGAGAAGATGATATTTCATGCCATAGTTCAAGTCTGCATCGCTGGATTTTATGAGGAAGAGGCGGAAAATATCCAGCCTCGCCTGTTTGCTTCCGTACATCTCCATGTATCTGCAGTTATAAGGCCACAGAGCCTTCTTGCTGATGTCGCCTTTCTCCAAGGCTTCTATAACAGTTTTTCCTGCGAGATATCCGCTGAGCATCGAGGGCCCTATGCCTCCGCCGTGAATCGGGTTAACCAAGCAGGCCGCGTCACCGAGAACGGCAACACCGTTACTCACCATGTTGTCCAAAGGCCTACGCGTCGGATCGTACCAGGCGCCTCCGCTCAGCAGAAGTGAACCTTCAAAAAGCGGCTTAGTCAAAACATGATTGTATAGCTGCTCTTTCGGATTCGGAAACTTGCCCCGCATGCAAATGCCCAAACCCACGTTCACCTTCGTTCCATTCTTCGGAAAAATCCACGCATAACCACCAGGCGTCGCCTTCTGGTTCAGGTAAATCGCGCAGTGTTCCGTGTCCTCAGTTCCCTGTTTAAGCTGCCTAATTTCGCGGTAACAGGCTTCAACATCCTCATTTGCAACATCGCGGTCTATTCCCATCCTCTTCGGAAGTTTATGTCTGATCACACCTACAAAACCGCTGGCATCCAAAACAATCTTACCTTTCAACTCCATCTGCTCGCCAGTCTTCATATTCTTAGCTGATATACCCGTCACAAAATCCTTCTCAAAAATCGGCTCTAAACACGCCGTTGACTCCATAAACGTCGCGCCTTTATTCAAGGCCTTCTTCAGCAACCACTGCCCAAAAAGCCGCCTGTTCAAAATATAGCCAACAAAATCCTCAGACGCAACCGTGAAAACCGTCTTCAAGTCCGGCGAATAAATCTTAATGCCCTCAATTCTTTTCTCTAACTCGCCGCCCTGAGGCTTCTCCAGACCCAAAGTCTTCAGATGGTGCTCGCCCAAAGCGTCTCCACAGATTTTCTCCCCGATCTCTTCCCTCGGCTTTCTCTCAATTAGGCAGACATTCAGGCCGGCTTCAGCTGTAGTTCTTGCGGCTAGGCATCCAGCTGTTCCTGCACCGACCACTATTACATCAAATTTCTTTTCCAAAGTGCATACACTTCGCAAAGACTCTAGCTTCTATTCAACAAGATGTACTCATAACTTTTACTGATGGAATCATGAAAACGCATTCGCCGTTAGAGTACACGTTTACCGCTAATATTGATTCAGGATTCATAATCACTAAATATGTTCTCAAGCGAATCATGAAACAACAACAAAAAACAGCATGAAAAGGTGTAAAAAATGATGAAAAAAGCCGATGTAAAGAAAAGCATGATATACGAGATTGATCTGACGAAAATAGACGGCGACGGAGCATTCCCATGCCCCAAATGCGGAACCATGATATCCCCAGACGACGAATCCGAACAAACCTACCAGATCGTTGAAACCAAAGTCAAAGACGATGAACTCGCAGAACTGGTTCTAACCTGCAACAAATGCGGAAGCGCAATCAAACTGACAGGCTTCACATCACAGCAAGAAATCTAAGCCAAAGCTTCTCAGACTACTTTTCCGTCACAAGTCTCCTGCTTATTAAAACAAAAAACATCCACAAAACAGCGCCGTAAAAAACCCCGTTCAAAAGAGCGCTCAAATACCTTGCATAGATGAGCCCCACTCCTAAGAATGTGCAGAAAAGGTTTCCAGGAAACATTGGCGCAGGAATCAGAAGCGACGCTGCCGTGAATATGGAGAAAAACGCAATTAGGATCGATATACACTTCATTTTAACCCGCTTCAGGATCTAATTGCTTTCCGGTCTCTGCACATCATAGCGTATGAAATAGCAATATTTAATAAACCTTCCCGTTTAAAAGCTCAACACAAATACTCTTCAAAAACACTCTGAGCTTACAAGCCTAATAGGCGCAACAAGAGAAAGACAAAATAGTGAAGATACGAGCAAAGCACAAAGATCGCCACTAAACTAACCGCGACCAATTTCCTCCCGTTTGACAAAGGGGAAACATCATCCAGTGGACCAGGATGTCGAAACATCGCAATAAAGATCACGAATATCGCCATCGGCACGAAACCCGCCGCAACCAACAGAAAAATAGACAAAACTGTCAACACGAGCCTCGTCTTCTCGCCCAGCAAAGAACGTGCAGCATGACCGCCGTCAAGCATAGCGGCAGGCAAAAGATTCAACATCGTGACAACCATCCCGACCCATCCGGCAAAGGCAACGGGATGCAGAAGAACATAGTAATTGTCAGGAAGATGCACAAGATACACCGCAAACAAATCGAAAATCAAAGGAGATGGCAGAAATTCCATCGGCTGAGTAATCGGAAGAACCGGAGAAAGTAGAAGGCCTATTATGCTGACTATTGTGGCTATGAAAAATCCAATAATCGGACCGCTTGAACCAACATCAAACAAAGCATCTCTGTTAGGCGGCAAAGATTTCTGCATAATAACAGCACCAAAAGTCCCGATTCCTAACAAACCTGCCATAGGCGGCGGGCCCGGAATGAAATATGGTGGTGTAGCGTCTATTCCCTTCCTGTCGGCAGTTAGTTTGTGACCCATTTCGTGCATACCGAGTACGGCAATTATAGCGATGGAAAATGCTGCCCCGCCAACAAACTGGTTAGGCATAATGCCCTGCTCGACAAACCTCTCAGAGAGGATATACCCTGTGTAAAAAGTCGTTGCTATCGTAGCCAGGAAAAGTATCCAATTCAGCAGTATGTTGTTAGGTTTGACTGGAGGTCTAGCAATGACCTTGAGGAATGTACGTTTTTCTTTGTGCCGCAGAAGAGCAATCAGCTTCAACGACTGCAGATTTCTCAACAATCTTAAAAAGGCTTGTTTTGTTTCTTGAGCTGCCTTTAGATAGTACGTGGGAACGTAGTTTTCCATAAGCGCTTCTTCTATCTGAAATTCTGCGGTGACAAGCGCAGTTATTTTTTCAAACTCTGCTTGCGATATAACAGGCGTTTCAGCCTTATTGCTTGGTATGTCGCTCATGACACTTTTCCTTTAGCTTCTTGTGATTGGATTAGAAATGTCTCGTGATACAAAAAGCTTGGCATTTTTTACGCGTGTTTTCGTTCAGAATCCGAATTACTCCATACTTTTTAATAATCGCTGAAAGACAAACCAACTGAACCACCAAAACAGACATGAACAAGGCAAAATCGAATAAAACATCTCAAACGCCCCGCAATGAACAAGTCAACATGGATGAAAGGATGGAAATCCGTTGAAAATAGCTATGCTCTATCGCGCGCGGTGATTGACTGCAAGCGTTTTTCAATGGTTTTTTGCGAGTTGTAGGTTGGCACTGGCACAGAAACAAGTGACTTCTCCCTGTATATCTCAACATTCGCCGCCTAGTAGAGAGGGTGCGAGAATGTTTGTTTATGAGGCTTCTTTCTAAAGTCGGACAATATTCCGTTTCTGAACTAGAATAACACGCTTACTTTCTGAGAAAATGCAGCCTCTCAGGATTTCTAACCTGTTCATTCAAAGAGTATGCTTCAAAAAGCTCAAACCTTGCTCCGCAACCCTTACATTGAACATATGGATGTTCGCGTCTTAACCCCACCCAAAAGCCTACATTAGCATTGCATTTTGGACAAATTTTGAAGCGTTCAGAAACGCTCTCGATTTCCTGTAAATTCACGTGTTCTCCAATCTCCATTTCATATCTAGTTTTCTCGGAATTTATCGATTTTGGTGAAGTTTTTTGGTTATTGTTGAGATGAAACAGTCTATTAGTTTTGAACATGCCTCCAATTGGCGATGCCTACGAAGACGCAATAACAAAACTCGGCGGAGAGAAATGTCGCGTCAGGTTTCTGCAAGAGTTATGGAGTTAGAGCGTGTTTTTGAATAAGTCCTCTGCGCTTGGTATTTGCAAATCTCTTGTGCTGGATTTTCCTGCAAGCGCTAAGGCTTCCTTTAGTCCCCTAAGAATGACAACGGGCGTTGCTTCTGTTGCCTGACCCATCAACAACTCGGCTGCGCAGGCTATCTCGTCCACCACTGCAATGTTCTTTACCTTCAGAAGCTGACCGAAAAGGTCTTTCTTGCCCCGATAATCTTTGAATGGTTTTATCCCAGCCAAGCCTATGGCGAAGTTTACTTGCCCGCGTCTAAATGGACGACTGTACGTATCGCATATAACCACTCCAATGTTTTTTCCTGTTAGTTCCTTGATTCTGGCATGATATTTTTCTGCTGAGGCATCGGGGTTTTCGGGCAGAAGCACAAAATTGTCCAGGCCTCTTATGTTTGATTTGTCGATTCCAGCGTTTATGCATACGAGTCCACGTTTGTCTTCAACAAGCAAGATGTCACGCGAGATCTTGAGAATTCTCTTCGTTTCTGCCAGAACGAGCTCGACGAATCTAGGGTTTTTTCCGATCGACTTTGCGATTTCTTCCGCCTTTCTGGAAGGGGTAATATCTTTGAGTTTGAACACTCGGTTTTCTGCTTTTGAGAAAACTTTCTGTGCGATAACTATTATGTCGCCATCCTCGAATGCTATGCCGTTCTTTGTTGCAATTTCGATAGTTATCTCAGCTAGATCATCGCCGGAATTTATCAGTGGAAAGTCTTCGAGAGCGCATACCGTGAAGCTTTTCAAGGATTTTCTCCTCGCGATGTTTTAGATTGTTTGCTTACTTTGTTAAATCTCTTACCTAATTACTCATTTGTAGAAATCTAATCAGTACAGATTTTGAAGTTTGATCGTGGATTCATAATGCTTAAAGTAGCTTTGACCAAAGGGATAGTCCAAGTTGGCTAAAGCAGCGGATGAGGAAGAATGGAAAAAAAGTTAAGATCGTTGACCATAGCGTTTGTCCTAGTTTTCAGTTCATGTTGCCTTATGAACGCAAAATTTGTGTCAGTTTCTAGTGCAACATATGTTGAAGGAGCGATTACGCAGGACACTGTCTGGACCTTGGTAGACAATCCATTTTTAGTGTCCAAAGATGTTCGCATCTACCCGAACGCAACATTAACGATTGAGCCTGGTGTAGAGGTCAAGTTCGGAGAAAACTTTTCAATAACTGTCTCAGGAAAGCTCATCGCAGATGGCACGAGCAAGGCGATAACTTTCACTTCCAATCGACAAGATGCTTCGCCAGGAGACTGGAACTCGATTGTGTTTAATGGTATGCAGATGTCTACACTCAGAAATTGCTTCATAGCTTATGGAGATAACGGCATACTCGTGGAAAATGGAAATGTAGACATCGAAAACAGCAGGATAACACATTGTTTGCAGAGTGGAATAAACGTAACAAACAGTATAGTGACCATGAAAAACAACACAATAATTGAAAATGTTGCTAACGGTATTGGCATAACCGGAAGCGGGCAAGTTAATGTGCAAGAAAACGTGATAATCGATAATGAGAATGGTATACTAATAGCCGGATCGATGGCTAGTGGAGTTGACATAAGCCAAAACACAATTTCGGCAAATAGAGCCAATGGAATACTAGTTGGTCCAGCGGCGCACAATAATATTACAATTATTTATAACGCTATCTCATCGAATAATCATGGAATTCATGTTACGACTCAGGCAAGCACTAACATAACTTGCAATTCCGTCTCGTATAATGATGTTGGATTCCTTTATGACTCTGGAACACACGCTGTCCACCACAACGACATTTACAGCAACACGATAGGTGTAGATGTGTCATCTAATGCAACTCTTGTCGTGAATGCGGAGCAGAATTACTGGGGAGCTTCCAATGGGCCTTACCACGAATTCCTAAATCCAATAGGAAATGGAAACCCGGTTGGTGGCAACGGATTGAATCTTGATTTTACATTCTTCTTAACAAGGTCTTTCGGTTATATCAACACTTTGCCTACCGCAGTGCTCTTTTGTGACAAGAGCAGAGTTTTGCCGAACCAAGAAGTTATGTTCTTTGCCACAAATTCAATCGATGAAGGCCATATTGATTGGTACAACTTTGACTTTGGAGATGGCGGAACAAGCGGCTGGACAACACTGTCCATTTTCACTCATAAATATTCTTCAGTAGGCAATCATAGCGCCGGAGTCACAGTCATGGATGATTTTGGTGCCACAAACCAAGATAACTGGATAGTTAATGTTCAAGCAGGTCTCTCTTCGCTTACCGTTGAAGTCAATATAAACACAGATAACTTCACGATTGGTGAAGGACAGCAAGTTGCAGTATCGGCTTATGTGAGAGACTCTGTTGGATCGCTAGAAAATGTGAACGTTGCAATGTTTGCAGTGAACGGTGGAAACTTCACTCGGTGGTTTGGGCTTACCAACTCATCAGGATATTTTGACACAGTGTTCACTGCTCCGGATATTGTTGAGCCGCGGAATGTTAGAGTAGTTGTTTCAGCCTCGAGAAGTGGATACGCGGACAACTCTGCGTACAAGTATCTTAGAGTTCTGCCGCAACTTTCAGTTCAGTTGAGCGCAAGTCCAGCAACAGTCAAATCAGAAGGCACCACCCAAATCACAGTTTACATCAGAAGCAACGATCAACAAATAAGCAATGCAAGCGTCACGCTTATGGCAAATGCAGGCAGGCTTTCCTCAGCAGCAGGAATTACTGGTTCAAATGGCGTGTTCATGGTGACGCTTGAAGCCCCACAAACGACAATGTCCACTAACGTCACAATTACAGCGAATGCCACAAAATTGGGATATGTTGGCAGTACAGGTCAATTCACATTAACTGTGGAGCCAAAAATACTTGGCATTCAGGTTTCAGCAGGGTCAACAACATTAGTCTCTGAAGCCAAAGCAACGGTCATAGTTCATGTTGAATATGAAACAGTGCCGATTGAAGGCGCAGATGTCACAATAGCAGCGGAAAGCGGAAGTTTTAGTATAGACAATAAAATAACCGACACTAACGGAGATGCGAACTTCGAGTTTACCGCTCCAATTGCCAATGAGTCAAGCAGTATTATAGTTACGGCGAAAGCCACAAGCTCAGGATATGCAGAAAACCAGAATCAAATGATAATAATAGTCAACCCCAAGACTTTCAGAATCATGGTTTCAACGGCACTCAATACGACTCGAGCAGGAACTCAAGTTGATGTTACTGTTTACGTAGCCTGTGTTGAAGACTCCAAACCTGTTGCGGATGCACTTGTTACAATTTCGGCTAATGAAGGGAACTTCTCAGTTCCTGTCAAGACAACCAACGCAACCGGCAAGTGCGTTTTCATATTCGCGGCTCCTCAAACAACGGTTCAGATTCCGGTAACCATTACGGTCAACGTCGCTAGAAACGGTTACGCAAATGGGGCAAATCAGACAGACATGACCATAACACCACTGCCGGTTGCGCCTGCGGAAGGCGGCTGGCCCATAACAACTATTCTCCTAATTCTCATTCCAGTGATAATCGTTGTTGTGGTTGTCGTTTTGGTCAAGTTGAAAGTTATTGGAGTTTCTGTTGGCGAGGAGGAAGCCAACCGAACGTAATGTTTCGCAAGACGTAATATTTAATAGACCGTATACCTCAATATTAGGAGTACAGGAGAACAACAATGACACAAATACGCCTCAAAGGAACACTTGCAAAACTGAAGAAAATCAAGATCAAACTCAACATTGGGAAACACGAGCAAGTCGCCATACCCCCAGCACCACCAAAGCCAGTGCCACGCGGATTCAAAATCATGGAAAAGTATCCGCTCTACGAACCCTTCGCACATGTAGCCATAGCCCAAAGCCCAAAGACAGGCGAATACAAATACGTGCTAGACGAACTTCAGCTTGACCCTCTTGAAAGAGGCGTATACAATCGCATTCTGGAGATTCTGCTTGCAGAGATCGAATCGCCAAAGGAAGAGATTCTAGACCCCAGAAGATTCTTCGCGGAAGAAGCAAAGAAAATCGTGGACAAATACCGAATCAGCTTAGGTTGGCTTCCCGATGTTTCATGGTACAAAATCCTTTATCATGCAGAGAGGGACCTTGTTGGTTTTGGCAGAATCGATCCATTGATGCGGGACCCGAACATTGAAGACATCTCCTGCGACGGAGTACAGAAATCCGTCTACGTCTGGCACAGGAACTACGAAAGCATCGAAACCAACATTGAATTCGAAAACGACGACGAACTCGATAACATGGTCGTAAAACTAGTGCACATGGCCGGAAAACATGTAAGTTCGGCCTTCCCGATCGTAGACGCTTCTCTGCCGGGCAAACATAGACTTGCAGTTTGTTATAGACGTGAAGTGACACCGTTCGGAACTGCCTTCACTATTAGGAAATTCAGAGAAGACCCCTACTCAATTGTGGATTTGATAAACATAGGCACATTTTCAGAAGAGATGTCCGCGTACTTATGGATGTGTCTCGAAAACAGAGCCTCAATTATGGTGCTCGGAGGAACGGCAGCAGGGAAAACTACTGCACTGAACGCGTTAGGTTGCTTAATCAGACCAGGCAGCAAAATAATCACAATAGAGGAAACAGCAGAACTCAACCTGCCCCTTGAGAACTGGATTTCTTTGATTGCCAGACAAAGCTATGGCTTAGGCGGAAGTGGCGTTGGCGAGGTTTCGCTTTTTGACCTTGTGAAAGCTACCATGAGACATCGCCCAGACATACTGGTCGTAGGCGAGGTCAGAGGACAAGAAGCCTATGTTCTCTTTCAGGCGTTGGCAACAGGCCACGGTGGCATGTGCACCATGCACGCCGAAAACTTGGACTCAGCAATCAAACGTTTGACGCAGAAACCCATGGAGATTGCGCCAGCTTATATTCCTTTGATGAACATTGTACTGTCGATCCAGAGAGTTCACCTAACGAAAGGCACAGAGAAGAAAGCCTATAGACGTGTGATGAACGTTAACGAGATCGCTGACTATGAGGATTACAGAGCCATCTTCAAATGGCATCCACCAAAAGACGAGCAAATTGCGACATTTGACAAGAGTGTTATGCTGTCATCCATTTCTGAACGTGTGGGTGTCAACAAGAAAGACTTGATTGATGAGATAGAACGGCGCAAGGTCGTCTTGCATTGGATGCGCGAACGAAACATACGTAGCTACAAGGATGTAGCTGCGATAATCGCGGAGTACTGCGCAAGACCAAAGCAGATTTACGAGAAGGTAATTGCAGGGGAGGAGGTAAAACCACTTGCCGTTTCTAGAAACCCTTGAGGCATGGTCATTTAGGCTTTTCGGAAGAGTAGCTCCTTCCTTTCTGAAAAATGTATTCGAGTTCAAAGACAACCTAGAAAGAGCACGGATCAAGATATATCCCGAAACTTACGTTTCAATAATGTTCTTAGTGGCAACTTTGACCCTCCCAGCTTCAGCAATCTCGCTAATCATCGTGTACCTCTATGGATTTCTTCCCATAATATTCCTAGTACCGCTACCATTTTACGTAATGATAGGGTTCATGTTGATACCGATTTCCAGAGCTAGCGAAAGGTCAAGCCATCTGGAAAGGGAGATGCCGTTCGCGGCCGCCTACATCAGCGTTATGGCTTCTGGCGGCATAGCACCCTATACGAGTTTCAAGCGGTTGGCTGGCGTGGAAATGATGCCAGCCATGAGCGGAGAAGCAAAAGAGATAATAAAGGACGTAGAGATTTTCGGCATTGACCCTTTAACAGCTATCGAAATCGCTGCAAAGAAAAACCCTCTGGATGTCTTCAAAGACTTTCTAGCAGGTTATGCGTCAACCGTTATTATCGGTGGAGACATCGGACACTTCCTTGAGAGGAAAGCTGAAGATATCTTCAAGGTACGCGCATTACGTGTGAAGGCTGCGGCTGAACGGCTTGGAATGCTTCTGGAAACGTTCATCATCGTGATGGTTCTGATGTCGCTGTGCTTTTACATTCTGTTCAGTGTTGAGTCTATATATAGTACCGGCAGCATGTCCCTGTATTCAGGCATAATTCTCTATACGTATGGGTTTACGCCCGGGCTCTCTCTAATGTTCATCTATTTGGCACACAGTATGCAGCCCAAGACTCCTGTCGTGGAAATGCGGCCATACAAGGTGTTCGGACTATGCAGCATAATAGCAATAGTGCTTTTTCTGCTACTAACCGGCTTCATGGGTGCGATCGAGATTCCCTTCTTCAGCTCCCTCAGAACAATAATCGATTTGCCAATAGCCATCGCCGTAGCCCTTTTTGTCGCAACAGCACCAGCGGCAGTGGTTCACAGCAAGCTGTCGCGGAAAAGGGCAAGCACAGAAGCTGGCATCAACAGTTTTCTAAGAGACTTGACCGAAGTGAGGAAGACTGGTTTGTCTCCGGAGAAATGCATTGAGAGCCTTTCAAGACGTGACTATGGTAAGTTCTCCAAAGAGTTACGCAAGATCAGCTCGGAGATTTCTTGGGGAGTCCCGGTGAAGAAGGTGATCATGGATTTCGTTGGTAGAACGAAGAGCTGGATGACGCAGATCATCATGTTTCTGCTTGTCGAGACTATAGATGTCGGCGGAGGTACAATTGCAATGATTGAGTCGATTGCGAGGTTTAACAACCTGACCATGGATGTCGAGAAGGAGAAGAAGATGGCGGTCCGTCCCTATGTAATGATGCCTTACTTTGCAGCTATATTGCTCGTGGCGACGACAAGCATGATGATAGGCTTCACTTCAGGCACTCTAAACATGGTTCCTAGCACTACTGGCGCAGAGAAAGATTTGGGTCCGATGATATTGACCTTTACGACGTCGTGCATCTTCCACAGCTATCTGATTGGTGTGGTTGCTGGCAAGATTAGCGAAGAATCCGTGGCAGCAGGTTTCAAGCATGCCTCGGTACTCGTGATAATCGCGGTTGTGGCAGCAAAATTGGTGCCTATGTTCGTGAAGTTCGTTTAAGGGGGAGAAAAATGGGAAACAAAACGCGACATTGCAGTCTGCGAAAAGATAGGAAAGCCATTAGCCCAGCAATTTCCTCCGTCATCATGACAAGTTCTGTGGTAGTGCTGCTTCTAGTATCTATTGTATTTGCGAACAATTTTCTGGGTGCAAGAATGGCTGAAAACGAATACAGTGCGATAAAGCAGTTCATGCAAACAATTGGACTTCAAGTAGATGACGTTGCATGGACTATAGGCCGTACACAGACAATGCGATATGCAAGCAAATACGGTGCTGTGAATTTTGAGACTGTGTGTCTAAACTACACCGTTTACTTGGACAAGGGCAATGGGTACGTGTATTTTTCGCACAACATAACAGGGGCACTTTTGTTCAACATGCCAATAAGCAAATACTCCATAGCAAACAACTATCAACACCGCATTGTCCCTTCAGACCGCTCGTTTCTCCAAACAGGCACATCCGCCCCAGTAGCGCACTTATTCGAAATGGAAAAGATACCTATGGCGGATGGCAATTACCTCAGGGTTGTTGTTGCGCCATCAATAAGAATGCTGAACTCGACGATAAGCAGTGGCGGGCTAACAAAAAACTATTACAAATTTTATCTTTGCGCTTTGAACGCTGGACTTAGGCCGTACTACTCACAGTCTGTGACTCTTGCTGGCAATGGGGTGGCAGTTAAGACAGAAAGTGCAGTCAACAAGGTCAAAATCCACCTGAGTTTTCCAAAGGCAACCACCGGCTTCGACAACGGTTTTTTCAATTTTGACGGGGCGGACAAAGAAGTAGACGTTCCTGATGGCTCAATAATAGAAGTTTACACAGGCAAGGTGATTGTTTCCTTAGGACTTTACGCCTAGGGAAAACGGAGGACTCGAAGAAATGCCGCATATCACAATCGAGTACACTATTATGGTTCCTTTGCTCATACTACAGATTTTTCTTTTCCCTCTCGCAGCAGGGTTGCTTATGAACATATGGGTGGATTCACGCAGAGCTCTTGCATTGCAGGACTCAGCCAGCCATTTAGGAAGCACTGTGCAGCAGTTGTACTTCTCTCTAAACCATGAAACCATTGGCAACGGAACAAGAATAACAAACAACCCAGGGGTGCCACCACTAATTGAGGACCACTACTTCACAGCAACGTCAGCAATACGAGCGGTTAGTGCACTGCCCAACTCTACGAAAATCTTAGCTTTGACATTGGCTCTGACAGGTACCCAAAACAAGGTAACGCTGTCAGTCATCCTAGGGCCTAATGCACAATGGCAGAATTCCACATACATGAGTAACTCTACACACGCAGCCGTGAGTGCCCAGAAATTTAATGGTGCTATTCTTCTGCGTTTCGGGGAATAGTTGGAGAAACGAAAATGACAGGTGCAACTATCGACCATCTCGTTTCAGTTACCGTTTTCCTAGCTGCAATAGTGCTTTTCATAGGGCTCTTCAATCAGACAGTTCAGACAGCCATTATATATCAGCAACACAGATACTTGGCATCTAGATGTAGTGACATACTTGATACAATACTACTGAGTCCTGGCTACCCAATCAATTGGGGAAAGACTGACACTTATCCAACATCTTTTGGTTTGCAGGATCCTGAATTTACACAGTACAGAATCAGCCCCTATTCACTCATGCGTCTGCAATCAGTGACAGGTACGCCGATTACCTATCCAAAAACGGGATTAACGTACAGTAATATTACGATGGGTTTTGGGAATTTTCTTCTGGTCCCTTACACCAAGGCAATTAACTATTCAGCAGCAACCAAGCTTTTGGGAGTCAATAACACTCTGGGATTCCAGCTAACCGTAACACCCATTATAACGGTTACCATAACAGAGACCCATGCATCAAATCCTTTAACGGCCAGTGTGAAAGTTTATGGACTGGGTTTTCCGCTCTCAAACGCCACAATAAGCTATTGCTTCCTCAAAGTCAAAGCAAGCCAGGGCAATACCCCATTGTACAGCAGCGCTTTCGGAACAATTTTTGCTGACGACGAGGGAGAAGCAACAGTAAGCTTCCAGAACGTTGCTTCCGATGAATCTTATGTCTTGATAGCATACGCGCATCTGCAGGGGCTTGTGGGAATAGGCTATCACGAAAGAGTGACTTCGACTAAAAGATACGTCCTCCCGCTCATAGACAGTTTTGCGCAACGGCGAGTGATACTTGCACATAGTTACGATGTCCACTACGGTGGACCCCCCGAGTCTGCAGTATTTTTCAATGCGACTTTTGTTTTGTTGACAGAAGACTTCACTCTGCGTGAGATGCCAATGGAAAATTCGACTGGAAAAATCGGGAAAGTTAACTATGGAAACGGCCAGCCGTATGCGAATCTCACCATTCCAACATACAATCCTGGAATTTTGATAGTCACTTACAAGAGCAATAACGAGGACGGCATTGTTCTGATGCCTTGGGGAATGAGTACGATGGCCTTTCCTGTAACTTTCGGTGACAGACTGACTGACAAAGAATGGATTGTTACTAGCATCCGTCAAATCTTAGTAAATGGGATTGCATACCAAGCTAAGTTAGCCTTATGGAGTTTCAAGGGTTATTCGGTGGTTGGCTAGAATGATGCGCACAATAGAGATATTGCTTGTAATCATGATAATTACGGGAGCCTTCACAATTGCTGCTTTCTTCGCAGTTTTGCCGTCTCCTCGACAAGTATCACCTCTAAACCTTAGACGCCTAGCTTTGACAACCTTGCAGACATTGGATGGGGACTACAGCATGAGCACGACAGTATTCAAGCCTATCGGAGACTCATCGTGGGCCAGCCTTCAAATAGCACTTTCAGCTTCTCTTCCACCCAACATTGTTTACAACTTTTCAGTTTACGAGGTCCAAAGCAATGGCAAACTTTTCAACCCAATAAAATCAATGTCAAATGCAAGAGACCTTGGGGTGGGCTCGGATTCGGCTTCTTACCTAACGGCTTCTTCTAACGTCTCTTTCTCCTCAACACCACAAAAGATAGGAGAAAGCGGAGGCGGAAGCACACTTTACATCTTAAATTGTAGTGACGCAAATGGCTGGTGGATCACAGGATATACGGCCCAGAAACTGGCAGGCGATTTGCGGATGCTTCTTTCGCCCTACTTCCAAGCAACAATAATGGTTCAGAATACTACCCAGCTTGGGCTTTTGCTAAACGGTACCAAGATAACGAGTTCTCCATATGAAAAGGTGGCAAGTGCGGTATTGATAAATACTTTCGGAGAGACGGTTCCAATACCTTCAGGATACTATCTCACCCAAGGAGCTCAAGATTCCTATGCAAAGTATTGTTATCTTCTTGGGCAAAGAGTTCGCCAGTACAATTGGACGTGGGCAAGCATAGTGGGTTGGCCACTGTACTATGTCAGCAACACTGTCGCTCTTTCTGGAAGCCAGAACGGCTGGGGCATATACGGAATGGTTATGGTTGGCAGTCCTGGTCTTCAGAGCTTCCTTCGGGGATTGGACAATCAAGCATATGCTTATGGCAACAGTCAAACAGGTAGCCCAGGTGTTGTTTACTTATCATCCGTCGCGAAATATTATTCCGACTACTACGGTATATTTCCATCAACGTACTCCACAGCAACGCGAGCCTTGTCTACGTCAATACTTGGTACATATCATCTGAGTGTGTCGACTTATATCTTTGACCAGACAGGCAATTGGATAGCAGGTGCAGTGTACAGGCACGCCGGAACTGGAGCCTTTCTATCACTCGGTCTAGCTAGAACGCCCGATGTGAGACTCACGGCAGTTGGTCTCCTGAGCGACTACAAACCTAGGCTTTATCGATCAGAATATACCGCTGCTGGCACCTCTAGGCTTGTGGTGTTGCAACTTGGACAAGTAGGAGGAGCGTAGAAGCTGAACAATAAGGGTCAGTTCTCAATAATCGCGGCCTTGTTCGTCGCTGTGATTCTAGTCGCAACTGTAATAGCTACCTATTCAACGATACGCACGAGCCTAATCCGAGATCAGCCCCAAGTCTTGAGCGCCATAGATGAGACGAACCTTGCAATAAAGCAGATACTTGGTTTCACTGTAGGCTACTATGGCTCAGTTCTAACAGTTACAGGAAACAACACGTACGCGAAAATACTTGCGCTAAAATACCTTGACAGCGGGCTACAAAACATAGCAAACATGCATCCACAATGGGGAACATCCTTCAAAACAATTGCTTGTCAGCTAAGCACGCAATGGTTCGTGAGCAGGAGCTCCAGCAGTGCAGACTTAAAGATGTCATACAATATAACCGGATTGGGAATCTACGGAGTGACCTACGAAACTTCATGCTTGCTCCGAACAAACATAATGAACACCACAGCAAACCAAGCCAGATTGAATGTGACCCAAGACAACGACGAGCCCATTATCCACCTAGGAAAGAAGAACTTTAAGTTTTATCAATACGCGACGAATGCAACATGGGCCAAAGTTAATCCCAGTACTGAACCAACATCCTTCGCAAATGGCACATACCTCATTGACATTCCATCTGGCGTCGACCCGTATTCTTACTTATTACAGATCGAAGACCCAAGGGGAATCATAATTGTAGCTTCATCCTTCAGCAAATATGTTTGCACTTTGGGCTGGAACGCCACATTCTATTCGTCGCTCCGTGGGGAGAATCTGATAGTTGAGCTTCTACAAAATGGGACAGCCAGATGGCTAGGACAGAGCCTAGGATTCACTACGCAAACAAAACCAATCCCACCGGTGCCAGTGAAATTGATTCGCTTAAACCAAACCGTAAATGGTATGAACCGGGAAGTCCCATTCCAATTGGAAGAATGGGGTTCTGAATATCGAACTCCAATCAGCATGGCAAGCAATTTGAGCGTTGTAAGCGGCAGAACCATGATCGTCTTCTTAACAAACGCAAACGTTTCACAAACAACACTGTGGTGGAGTGGAAATGACTCTGCGACCCAAACATGGTACGCATACAGAAATCAATATTTCACACAAGACGACCCGAGCAACGGGATCCTGACAAATGGTAAACTTCGACTCTCGCTCGATGGTAGCAACTGGCTAACGTCGCAAGTTGGCACGTTTTCTGCCAAAGCAGATTTCATGCGCATCAACAGCAAAACGCCTACATATGGCTCAAACCTTGCTTATATCATTCATCATGGTGTGATCAGAGACGTAATACATCAAGAAGCAGAGTGGTCGGGCGGAATCACGAATTGCCCAAACGTCTACTCGCAACTTGTGATAACTCTTCCGGCTAACGCCACGTACTACACTTATCAGTTGCGCCTAATGTTCGTCCAATCACAGCAAAGCAGGAGCATAACAGGTCTGTGTCCAATCAAACTCTCAAGCACAACAGGGCAGCCGCAGACAGAAAACGGAACGTCAAGCGGCTATCCAATAGTCGTGAACGGCACAGGCCTATTCTACAATTACTCAGCATCATATTGGAAGCATCACTGGAGTCAAATGATCTCGGGAACAAAGGGATTTGGAATAATGTTCACAGATAACGCTAACAGAAAACTTTACGCTTTCGACCCAATCGCGGCGAAGACGGGTGCTCTCAAAGCTAACGCTACAGATCGAACAATCCAATTATTGCCGGTCGAAAGGGCACCGACACCGTTCACGTATGCGTTAGATGTGACCTGGTATGGCGCCGTGCTGACTTTTGACGGAAACACGCCGGTCTACAAGCAAGCAGGCGCTACCAAGACGGGTCTCTGGATAACGGTAGAGTATCCGCCGACGATTGCTGTTACCACACAGAGCTAAATTCGGAGAGTGTTTGATTGTGGGCTATTTGGAATGTATATTTAGAGTTCATACAAGTTAAATAAGTAATCCAAGGATTCCATACGTAACAAAAGGTGAACCCATGCAATCGAGAAAAATGTTGAAATCACGAAAAGCCATATCGCCGATACTTGCCACACTACTCTTGATAGTTATAGCAGTCGCTGCCATAGTCGTCACGTACGCGTGGATAATGACTTACATGGGCAACGCAGAACAACAGGCCGGAATAATGCTATATAAGTCGAACGTAAACTTCCACGAGCAAGACGGCACCAAGAAAATAGCCATTGACGTAGGAAACTCGGGAAAATCAAACACGCAACTAATAAGAGTTTACGTCGGAACATCAACCACCAACATGCAGAACCAGACAACAACTCCGTCACTACCAATAATGCTTTCTGGCGAATCAACTGCGACCGCTACTGTGAACTACAACTGGACCGAAGGAGCAACATATCACTTCAGAATTATCGCCGCATCAGGACAATCTCTTGACTTTCCAGAACAAGCACCCGCCTAGACGATTATTCATCAACAACTCCTTCTTGATCCGCAGATCTCCTTTAGAGAGTATCTAAACTATTAAATAGGGAATCGAAGAACAGCTGCGATACTGTTTACGGTGCGTCACGTGCAGGAAATATTTGAAGCGTCAAGAATGGTCGTAGCTTTAGTTTTTTTGTTCCACGCCTCTTGGCTTGACTATAAAACACGAGAAGTAAGCAATGTCGTCTGGATCATTTTTGCACCAGTTGCATTTGCACTGACGTTCATCGAGTTATACCTTTACGACTTTTCCCAAATATCCTTGTACGGACTTTGTTTTGGTCTAACCGCAGCCTTCTCGATAGCCCTTTTCTACTCAGGAGGGTTCGGAGGTGCAGACTCCAAAGCCCTGATGTGCTTAGCATTGGCTCTACCTTTTTACCCTCAAAAACCATTCGCACCTATAATTGGAGAAAACTCGCCAATTTCTCAAACGTTTTTTCCAATCACCGTGTTCAGCAACTCTGTTCTGTTTGCCGCGGCTTCTGCAGTCTTTATGCTTGCATACAACGTGATTTGGCACGCAAAAAAAAGAGAAAATATATTTGAAGGAACCCACCGAACCGAGTCTTTCTGGAAGAAAATTCTAGTGCTAATAACCGGCTACAAGATGCCCATCGCCAAACTGAAGGAAAAATGGCACATCTACCCTCTTGAAGACATCGAAGAAAACACTGAAGGCCAACTCAAGCGAAAGCTTATCATCTTACCGAAAGACGAAGGCCGAGACGAAATAATCAAAAGACTTGACACGGCAATCAATGCTGGAGAAATTCAAGAAAAAATCTGGGCGACTCCCGGCCTGCCTATGCTCATTTTCGTCACAGCAGGATTAGTCACAGCTTTATTGCTTGGCGACATAGTCTGGACTTGCATCCGACTTTTGCTAAGATAAAAAAAGCATGAGAACTAGATGATACTTGATTTTCGCCTAGAAATCAGAAAACCTGCAATCACCATAAAAGCGGATGAAACGCCGATCAAGGGGAAGACATAGATCCGATATGGATAGTTGACGACAGCTGTCATTGCTGCTTTTTCGTAGGAATAACAAACTCCGCTTGCGATGTACATGGCGATTGAAAGAAGAAGCAAAGAAATCTCCAGTTTGAACTTCAACTACATTCCTCGTCAAAGGCAAAGCGCATTTCCATGAACCTTTACGGTACTAGTCCAGACATACTAAAATAGTTTGTGAAACAATGTTACTGCGGACGAGAGCCTTTTATGCTAGGTGACCGAAATTTGCATCGCGAATGCCTCGCAGAGCTCCAGAAATTCCTGAAAACCGAAACTAGTGAATTCAGCGTGGTTGTAATGCCGGACTTCTTCCTCGACCGCCTGATAAGCTTGGACATTGACGCAAAAACACTCTACAACAGCATCGGTCGCGTCGCAAAAAAGAAGGGCGGCAGTATAGATGGCATAAAGCAAACAGAGCTCAGAGGGGGAAACGCCGTAAATACGGCTTCAGCTCTCGCGGCTTTGGGCGCAAGAGTTACGCCTATAATATGTACAGACAAGCTTGGACTTCAACTAATCAAATACTACCTGCGCTCAAAAAAAGCCGATCTTTCTCATATCAAGGTGTTCAAAGAGGCTTCGGTAACCACCGCCTTAGAGCTAGAGGCTGAAAGCGGAAAAGTCAACATCATGCTAAGAGATGTAGGCGCGTTGACTGATTTTGGACCAGACAACTTGAATAACAAGGATTTTGAAGCGATCGAAAATGCGGACTACGTTTGCGTTTTCAACTGGGCTGGAACCAGGCGTTTTGGAACAGAACTAGCCAAAATTGTTTTCCACCGAACCAAGGCAAAGGGGAAGGGCAAGACTTACTACGATACCGCAGATCCCACGCCTAACCGAGAAAAACTTCCAGCCTTGATGCAGAATGTCTTGCTGTCTAAGGATGCAGACATTCTGAGCATCAATGAAAATGAAGCGGTCTGCTACGCAAAACAGCTGAACTATGAACCTGAAGAAATGAATAAAGGCAAGTTTGACGAATTGGTGATGGAATCAGCAAGAATTCTGGCGCGCCATCTTCAAGCAAGAGTTGACTTGCATACTACGAGCTTTTCGGCAACTTTCACCAAGAAAGGCGAGACCGTGATTCCTGTTTTTCGCGTTTCAGTATTGAGAGCAACTGGCGCGGGTGACGCGTGGAATGCCGGAAACATATTGGGAGACGCATGTGAGCTTCCAGATGAACAGAGGTTAGCGTTGGCGAATGCAGTTGCAGCCTACTACGTTTCTGACCCGGCTGGGATGCATCCTACTAGAAAGCAGTTGATAGAGTTCTGTTCGAGGCTGCAACGCAAATCGGCGGAATAGAGTTTGAAAGTTATTTAAACTTATTCGCATTCTTAACCATGAAGACAATTAAACTGGTTGAGGATGCAGAAATATGAAGGCGGTTATTCTGGCTGCAGGTGAAGGTGTCAGACTTCAACCGATTACGTTGACTCGGCCGAAGCATCTGATAAAAATTGGCGGAAAACCGATATTGGAACACTGTTTGGATGCGGTGAAGAAATGCGGCATAGAAGATGTTTTGATTGTCACTCATTACATGGGTGAGGCTATTCGCGACTATTTCGGCGATGGAAAGAATTTGGGCTTGCGAATTGAGTATGTGGAGCAGAAAGAGGCGCTTGGCACCGGTAACGCGGTAAGCGTTGCCGAGCCTTATGTAAGTGGAGATTTTCTGGTTGTCTACGGTGACTTGTTGTTCACAGCTGAAGCAGTCAAAAACGTTATGAATCTGCACAGAAAAGAGAAACCTGCTGCAACGATGGCAGTCGTCCCAGTCGACGCGCCGGAAAATTATGGGATCTTGGAGCTTGAAGACGAAAAAAGAGTCAAACGTATAGTCGAAAAGCCGAAACGGGAAGAAGCACCGACGAACTTGGCTAACGCGGGCATCTACGTTTTCACGCCGGAAATCTTTGCTAAAATTAAGGAAACACCAGCCTCAACCAGAGGCGAATGGGAGATTCCAGACGCCCTTTTACTGTTAATCAAAGATGGAAAAACGGTCTTAGCGATGAAGATTGCGCGTGAAGACTGGCTGGACATGGGCAGACCTTGGGATCTGCTAGAAGCGAACCGTTGGGCGTTGACGAAAATGAACCACAAAGTTTGCGGTCTTGTTGAAGACGGCGCACATTTGGTCGGACCTGTGACTGTGGCGGAGAGCGCGCGAATACGTTCTGGAGCTTACATTGAAGGCCCAGCATTCATAGACGCAGATAGTGACATAGGACCTAACTGTTATATTCGTCCATACACCAGCATAGGCAAGAAAACGAGGGTTGGAAACGCTTGCGAAATCAAAGAGAGCATAATCATGGATAATGCGCATGTTGGGCATTTGTCGTATATTGGCGACAGCATTCTGGGAGAGAAGTGCAATCTGGGCGCGGGCACGATTATGGCTAATTACAGATTTGATGCGGGATCAGTGAAGATGATGGTCAAGGACACGGTTGTGGACAGCGGGAGGAAGAAACTTGGGGCAGTTTTAGGCGACAGCGTGAAGACTGGGATTAATGCTCTTTTCATGCCCGGCGTCAAGGTTGGGAATGGTAGTTGGGTGGGTTCGAACGTTGTTGTTGAGCGGGATTTGCCTTCTAATAGTGTCACATTGCTGAAGCAGGACTTGGAAAAGTCACAGTTGAACCGTTAATCGTTACAGAATTGCGAAAACGTTAAAAGGAGTTCGAAATTTTCTTCTAGTGATGCCAGATGAAAGAAGAAAAACAGTTGAAACTTTTGAGAGAGTTGATTCGAAATTCTAGGAGAAGTGACAGAGAACTGGCCAAGGCTATTTCAGCTTCGCAGCCGACCGTGACGAGAAACAGGAAGCTTTTGACGGATTACATTCGGAGCTACACGATTGTTCCGGAGTTCAGCAAGATTGGCTACGAGATTCTGGCTTTGACTTTTGCGAAGGCTAAGACGTACAGGAGAGAAGAAGTGGAGGCAAAGATGGAGTTTGCGGTTAAATGGACTATGTCGCATCCCAACATTGTTTTTGCGTCTGATGGCGAAGGCATAAGCAAGGATGTTGTGGTAATTTCGCTTCATGAGAATTATTCGAAGTATGCAGATTATATGCGGGAGTATTCTGTGAATTTTGCAGATTTATTGAGCGACATTCAGTCATTCATCATCAGCTTGAAGACGGGGATAATCTTTAAGCCGTTTGACCTAAAGTACCTGGCTGATGATCTTGAAAGTATTCATTTGACTGAATGATTGCCTTCTCATTTTTGTTAACTCCTAAATAGTGGTTCTGCATCTCGTGTAGGGTAGAATGGAGGTTAAATGGAATGTCAGTTGCGCAGAGAAGATTTTTCACCGAGGTTGCGGCGTTAGTGGATAGAACCGTGATTGTTGTGACTACAACTGGGAAGACTCTTAGCGGCACGTTGATTGGTATTAATCCTGATAATCTGAGCTTGTGTTTGGCTGAGGCTAAAGACGAAGAGAAAAAAGTGTTTCACAGGGTTATTCTTAACGGAAGTGTTGTCGCGCAGGTTTTCGGCGTGGAGAAGCCGTTCGACTTGAAGGCTTTGGCGGATCGCTTGGAAAAGGTATTCCCAACTATGGTCAGGTTGTATGAGGATAAGGGTTTCATCTGGGTCATGGATAAGGTCAAAATCACTGAGAAAGGCGTTGTGGAAGGTTCAGGTCCGGCTGCAGAGCGTGTACAGAAAGTCTACGAGCAATTTATCAGCGCTTTCAAGGGCTAGATCGACCAGCGGAACTGTTGCTCCTCTTTCTTCTTTTCTTCAACCGCGGTAGTTATCAAACCGAAGGATTCGAGAATTTTCTTGGTTTCCACGGTTGATTCTTCGAGCCGCGACAGGTCTACTTGCATGTTTAACAGCTTACCCAGCATCAATAGTGCTTGGCGGGCGGCGTTTGTGTCCGGCTGGGTGCCCAGCGTTTCGACCAACAATGATAAACCTTTGACTTCTCTAAGGCCGCAAATGCCTATGAGCAGGCCGGCGATTCCGTATACTTGGCCAACCATTATTTTTGTTCCTAGGTTCAAAGCTTCTGTAACAGTTTCCTTATCTGAGCCGCAGGCGTAGATCTGCGGAGTAGCTGGAACCTCTTCCTGTCGGAATCCGCCGAGGGTTATTGCGTAACGGCAGCCTAGCTCCTTGACGATTTCCAGTACTTTCTCACATAGTTCGTACTGTCCGAAGGTGGTTAGTGCCTGAGTGTTGCCGTACCAGAGGATTAGGTCGCGGCCGCCTGTCTGGCTTTTATGATAATAGAGTTCGCTGGTCGGAGCCCGTGTGCCTCCGGTTTCGGTTGTGACGGCGAGGTCTTGAAAGGCGGAGGAAAATATGCTTACGAAGCGTTTGGCTTTCAACTCGCGGATCAAATGCAATGTAGCGATGTTAGCCACGAAGCCTATACCCGGCAAGCCTTCAATGAGAACTGGGTTATTTAGTTCGGGTTTTTCCTGTACGTCGACGATGCAAACCATGAGCTGGCCCTCTTATTTTAGGGTAGTAGAAAGAAAAAGGTGATATAAGGCTGTTTGTCGGGAGGCGATTGGGTGCTACTGGAAGGCTATGAATTGGTTTTTTTCTAGGTCTTTTAGGTATTTTAGTATGCGTTCGGTGTTGGTTGGGGTGTATTCGGCGCTGACGTGTCTGGCGATTTCATAAGCGCTTCGTTCGCCGTTCATGAAGTTGAGGATTTCTGCCATCTTCTTTCCGAATTCGGGGTCTTTGTCTTCGACTTCCGTGTACCACTCGTATTCTTTCTCGCCTAATGCTTTTTTGAATGTATCCATGCTGAGGGTGCCTTTGAATCTGCGTTTCGGTTTGAGGCGTTTGGCTTCCTTTTCGGCTTTGGCTTCCTCTAGCTTCGGGATCTTTAACTTTTGGGTTTTGGCAAGGTATTCTGTAGCTTGTTTGAGTCTTTCGGTTTCTTTCTGCGCGAGCGTGGTTAGGTCTTGGCAGTGTTGCTCGATGATTCGGGCAAGGGTTGGGATTTTGGCGAGACGCTTGACGGATCGGGCAGCTTCAGTCTCCCGCCACAGGACATGCCCCAGCTTGTCTTTGCTGTCTCGGATAATTTTGGCGATTTCTTCGGGTTTATCCTTGTTTTTTAGGATGGCATCTATGGTTTCGGTTGTGGTTTGTGCAATGCGGGATTTGGCTTTGGCGGTTGTGAGCATTGCGATTTGGAAGGCGGTTTCGGCGTCTGCGTTTGCGAGGGTTAGCGCGGCGACGGTGGTTATCCAGCCGACGCGTTTGAGGCTGTCTTCGCTGACTTTGTCGATGGTGTCTTCGCTCGTGTGATAGTAGAGGTCTGGCCATTGCAGGAGCATGACGCATGGAACGTGTATTGTGGCTTCGGTGAATTCGGCGTGGTCACTTCCGCCGCTGAAAGCTTGTGTGCGGTAACGGAACGTGCTACCTGAGCCGAAGTGCGTGGTCGGGTCGAAGGTGTCGACTGATTGTTCGATGAGACTGTAGACAAAATCGTTCAGGTAAGAAGGACAGCTATCTGGTGTACGATCCAGGGTAAGGGTTGATTTGCATAGTTCTTGGTTTTGGCCGACCATGTCTAGGTTTATGCCTGCCACTAGGCGTTTTTTCAGTTCTGGATGTTTGGACAGGTAGGCTACAGTGCCCAGAGTTTCGGGAACCCAGATGAATCGTATGGTACGAGCGGGGGTTGAGATTTTGCGTTGTGCGATGAGCGTTTTGATGGCGCGTGCAATTTCCAGAAGGAGACCACTTCCGGAGGCGTTGTCGTTTGCGCTGGGCTTTGGATGACAAAGGTGTGCTACTAGGAAGA